>VOFB01003560.1_pt1 | contig 11914 bp, 24 predicted proteins | sample 5384141 | NCBI WGS metagenome assembly VOFB01 (sample SAMN12384721, study PRJNA508395) | human gut metagenome | isolation source: healthy gut A | host: Homo sapiens
TGATTTTCGCAGTGAATTTGAAAGAAAAGAAGATAGTTATGAATGTGATCAACGATTTCAACACTATAATTGAGTGCTTTAAAACCGGAAACGGAATCGATGATTTTCTATTTTCCAAGATTGATTACCAAAAATCTACAAAAAGAAGAGGTTTATATTAGTGCTCTATTGCAAAGGCTATAAAATAATGCCTTTTGATAATTTGGTCTATAAACAATTATTTCACTAATAAAAAGAAAAAGATGGAATACTTTTTCATTGTGGTTCAGGTAAAGATAGAACAGGATTATTTGCGGCATTACTATTAAAATTATTTGATTGTGATGAAAAGACAATATATGCAGATTATCTTTATAGTAATAAAAGTGTAGAAAAAGATTTAATGCCACGTCTTGTTCGCTAATCAGATTTACGGATGAAATTAAAGAGATGTTATTGCATGTTTGGTGTTTGGTTGTTGTTTTTGTGAAATATTAAAACGTTATTCTTCATTTGATGAATACTTTGAAAAAGAATATGCAATTGATAAAAAGTAAAGGAAAACTTAATTAAGAAATATTGTCATGAAAATGTATGCGCAGCTTGTTCCTAATTTAAAGTTGGAACAAAAACAAAAATAATTCTACTCAAGAAAAATATCTTAAAATGTATCTTCATCCTATGAAGAATTACATCAATACATATTAAGATAAGGCGTCAACAAATCCTTGAGTGAGATATAATTCATCATTAGACCCAGATTTATTATTGAGTGATGATTATTCAAAACGCCTCAATTAAGAGATGTTCTTTTTGAACAACTTCGTTTAAATGATGAAAAAATATGATGAAGATGCGTGATTATCTGATTTCTTGTTTAGATAGTAGTTTATTTCAAATATTCCAAGGATGAAGAGAAGTTATTAAAGAGAGTTTATGGGCTTAGATTCTTAAATATCATTTAAAGTTATTAAGAAAATTGGAACCTTATGGATTATTTTCATTTAGTTTAAAAAGAATGTTTAAGTATTCAATGTTTAATGAGTGAAAAGCAGAAAGAAACAGGATTGATTTTATGTGATTATTTAGAAGAACTGGCAACACAACATTATCATGCAATTATAGAAAAACAGAATTAACCCAAGAGAAATAGATGAAGGATTTGATTTTATTAAAACGTTGAATCTAAACCAGCAGCAAACTACGCACAAGAATCTACTTTCTTATACCAGAGTGTAAAGTTTCTGTTGAAGGAGAAAATCTACAAGTAGAACTATTAAAATTTGATTTATCTATTACTGTCATTGATGATGATTCTTTAAAGAAGCAAAGAAAAGAAGCTGAGACACTTCTAAGTGCTTTACAAAAAAGAAATATGACACTCTTACAAATAATGAATGAAATATGTCATGTTCAAAAGACTTTTTATTCATCATGGAGAGTTAAAACATTTAACTTTAGAAATGGTTGCGGAAAAATGTGGACTTGCTATCTCTTTCACGTGCAATTACACATAAATCTTTTTGAATTTAATAATCAATATTATTCTATCAAAAAGAAATGTTTATTCACTCAGGAACTTTTATCAAAAATGATAAGGCTATAAAAAAGAAATCACACAAATCATTGAAAAGGAAAAATAAGTTAAAACCTTATAGTGATGAAAAATAAGAAAACTTTTAGAAGAAAAAGATATTTATATTTCAAGAAGAACGATTTACAAAAAATATAGAGAAGAATGCTTTTATTTATAATTCTAGACAAAGAAAAATTGAAAAAAAATATTATGGGAGGAAAAATGATGCAAGATCCAAGACCAATTAATACAAATATTAAAACAAAATTAATTAATCCTGAAAAAGAAAAACCATCAAGATGGTCTTTTTTGAAAATATTAAGAGAACATAGTGATTTAAGATTATTTTTATCCAGAAATAAATCCTAATGCTGAAGTTTATAAAATGAGAGATAATCTTTATTGTATTTATTATGATGGAATTCATTGTGGAGAAATGTGGTGTTATCTTATTGATGGTCACAAAAAGCAATGCTTATTGATACAGCATTTGATTAGGAGATTTAAAAAGGCTTAATTCATAAACTTATTGGTGATAAAGAAATTATCGTATGTAATACACATTGTCATATTGACCATGTATCAGGAAATAGTCATTTTGATAAAGTTTATTGTCACTATGCTGATCAAAAATATATTGAAGAACATCAAGGAAAGATGTTGTAGATGAATTTGTTTATGATGAAAAAGGTGAATTAGGATATACTTGGTTTGATGCTAATGACTTACCACCATTTACTCTTATGAGGTAGAAGGTGTTGAAAACCACCATCAATTTGATTTAGGAGATGGATATATTGTTGAACTAATTCATTTACCAGGACATACACCAGGTCAATCAGGATATTTAGATCATCAAACAGGATGCTTCTTTATCGGAGATGTCACAAAGTGCTTTTGGTAGTGAAGCTTGGGATGTTTATCCAGAAATTTTGTACAATCAATGCATTAAGAGATGCTTTACAAGATTTTTATGCCACGTTTAGAAGAAGTATCAGGAGTATTCCCAGGTCATGGAACAATTGATCTACATCCAAAACTTTAAAATATATTTTAGATACTGCAAATCGGGTTATTTATCATCCAGAATGGTATGATACAAAGGTTGATTTCTTTGGTACACCAATGTATGCTAAATTTATTTATCAACAAGGTAGTGATTTAAAATATACAAAGAGTGCAGTAATCAAAGAAGAAGATCCAGAAGAAAAGAGAATTTTAAAAAAAAATATATAAAAAAGTGAGCTACAAAAATTTTAGCTCACTTTATCTTTATATCATTAAAATAATTATTTTTGCCCAACGCCTTTACAATAAGTTTGTACAACTTCATAATCTCTATCTAAAACAACAAGATCAGCATCATAACCAACGCCAATTGTTCCTTTACGATCATCAACATGTAAACATCTTGCTGGGTTTGATGTACATGCATTGATCGCGTAATTAACAGGAACTAATGCATCTTCAATTAAGATTTTTAATCCTTTGTTTACATTTAAAGTAGATCCTGCTAAGTTACCAGCTTCTACTAAGTGTGCACTACCATCTGGATAAATGACAACTTCTTGCCCACCAAAATCAAATTTAGTACCTACAGGGAATCCTTTACACATTAATGAATCAGTAATCATAATACTATAATCAGGACCTTTTGAAGTAAAGAAATTATTTAAAGCGGCAAGAGTAGAATGATTTCCATCACAAATAATTTCTCCATACATATTTCTAATACGTAAAAAGCACCACCAACAAGACCATTTGCACGATGCGTAAATGGTGTCATTGCATTATAAACATGAGTCATACTTCTTGCTCCATGAGCGTATGCTTGAACAGCTTGTTCATAAGTTGCATTTGAATGTCCAATACTTACGACCACATTATTTTGACTACAATATTTTGTAAGAGCGTAATCTTCATCATTTTCAACAGCCATAGTAATATATTTAATTAAACCATGAGCAGCTTTTTGATATCTTTTAAATTGTTCAATATCAGGTTTAACACAGTATTCTTCAGGTTGAGCACCTTTATGTGCTTTATTTAAATAAGGACCTTCAAAATGAATTCCTAAGATTTCAGCACCTTCATAACCTTCTTCCACAACTTTTGCGACATTTTTTACCGCATTTGTAAGAACTTCTTCACTTTGAGTAAGAGTTGTTGCAAGGAAAGAAGTAACTCCTTCATCAACGATTCCTTTTGCCCATTTTCTTAATCCTTCAGGATCAGCATCATTTGTATCAAAACCATAAGCTCCATGGCAATGAATATCAATAAAGCCAGGAAGAATTCTTAAATCTCCATAATCTTTCGTAACTTCTTTTTTCATTGTAAGGATATATTTTTAATAATTCCATCTTCTAATTCTAATTGTGCTGGCGTGAATTGATCCGCAATCCAGACATTTTTACTTTGTATAATCATAATTTCACCTCATATTTATTATAGAACACTTTGCTTATCTAGACAAGCAACAACTCCTCTTATTTCTAATAAAAAATTCAATTTACCTTACCTCTAAATTAGTATATAATTAGAGTCATAATAAGGAGGAAGAGGATATGGATGAAAATTTACTTTTTATCATTAATTGAAAACAACGCGAAAATGGAAGTCGTTGATCTTGCGGCCGCCTTAAACGAAACAGAAGAAAATGTTGATAAGACAATTAAAGATTTAGAAAAAAATAAAACAATCTATGGTTATCATACTTTGATCAATTGGGATAAAACAAACCACGATGTGTACAGCTGTGATTCAAGTTAATGCGAAACCTGAAAGAGATTATGGATATGATCGTATTGCGAAAAAATCTATAATTTTCAGAAGTAGATACAATGTATTTATTAGCGGGAAATTATGAGTTTTTATTAATTGTTAAAGGAAAAACAATGGTGGAAGTTGCTAAATTCGTTAATAGTCGTTTAGCGGTTATTGAAGGTATTGAAAGAACAGCCACAATGTATGTTTTGAAACAATATAAAAACATGGGTAGACTTGTTGAGGATGATAATAAAGATGCAGCAGAAAGATTATTGGTAACTCCATAATGGATTTTGAAAAAAATTGTTAATCCTATTGTAAAAGATATTCCACCTAGTGGAATTCGTAAATTTTTGATTTAGCTAATCAAATGGAAGGTGTTATTTCTTTAGGGTAGGTGAACCTGATTTTGCAACCCCTTGGACAATTAGAGAAGCTGCAATCTATTCAATTGAAAAAGGAAAAACATTCTATACAGCAAATCAAGGATTATTAGAATTAAGAAAAGAAATTTGTAAATATCAAAAAGAAGATTTAATTTAGATTATAAACCAGAACAATGTATTGTCACTGTTGGGGGATCTGAAGGAATCGATTTAGCCTTTAGAACAATTATTAATCCAGGTGATGAAGTCATTTTATTACAACCAAGTTATGTTGCTTATACACCGGTGTTGCACTTGCTGGTGGAGTGGTAAGAAAAACATTACTTTAACAGAAGAAAATGAATTTAAATTAACACCTGAACTTTTTAAAAGAAGCTATCAATGAAAAAACAAAGGCCATTCTTTTAAACTACCCAAGTAATCCAACAGGTGGATTCATGACAAGAGAAGACTATGAAAAATTAGTTCCTATCTTTAAAGAATCAGAATTATGATTATTACGGATGAAATCTATGCAGAACTTTCTTATGAACATAAATTCTGTTCAATTGCATCTTTTGATGAAATCAAAGATCAAGTTATTCTTGTCAGTGGTTTTCTAAAGCTTATGCGATGACAGGATGGCGTTTAGGTTATGTTCTTGCGAATGAATATCTAGTTAAAATGATGAAAAAAATTCATCAATATGTCATTATGTCAGCTCCAACTTGTGCTCAATATGGAGCCATTGAAGCGATGAGACATTGTGATGAAGAAATTGAAAAATGCGACAAGCTTATCTTGCAAGAAGAAACTTCTTAGTCAAAACATTTAATGAAATGGGACTTAAAACATTTACACCACAAGGTGCTTTCTATGTTTTCCCATGTATTAAATCAACAGGGCTTACATCAGAACAATTCTGTGAAGAATTATTAAATGATCAGTTAGTAGCCTGTGTGCCAGGAAGTGCTTTTGGTGAAGCAGGAGAAGGATATATTCGTGTTTCTTATGCTTATAGTTTAGAAGAACTTAAAGCAGCAACAAAGAAAATTAGAAAATTCTTAGAAAATAAGGGAGTTATTTAACTCCTTTTTTTTGGTTTTAAAACAAATACAAATTAATCATAAAAATCATCATCTCCCTATAATATAGATAAAGAAAAGGGGATGATTTTAATGGTAGTTAAAAGTTATGAACAAATGACAGATGTATCAATTATGGAGGTAAAAACATATTTATTAATTCATAGTGACGGAATTTATCAACAAGATATTTATGATTTAATGAATACGTGTATTGATGTTTTTCAATTAAAAAGAAAATTAAATAAAAGAAAAAGATATTCAATTATGGCTTTTTTCAAATATTAAAAGATATATTGATTGTTGCTTATCTTATAATGAAATGGAATATCATTTAGTCATGATGAATTTATTAATCAATCAACATTTTAAACCATTAGTCGAATATAAATATAATTTATTTTATTATATTTTAGATCATAGTGATTTTAATATAGAAATTTATTGTCTAGTAAGGCATTTGCTTACATTTAAAATGAATCAACTCAATCAAGTCATTTTAGGTATGACACATTATAAAATGATAAGTGATGAACAAACACATTACTATGCAAGTCTTATTCTTCTATTAGAAAAACAATACAAACAAGCTTATTTTCATTTACCATTTGTAACACTTGATGAAGCCTTTAAACGCTTTGAAAAATCTCTTTATAATTATTCACCATATCGTTATGAAATGTTGTATCATAAAGACAAGACATATTCACTTAATTATGCAAGATAGGAGAAAACTATGGACAGACTCTATTACACATATCTTATTATCAAAAAATCATTAGATTATATACCTGCTATTGAAATAAAAGGGCAACTTGAAGAAAAATATCGAATCAAAGTTGATGTTAAAACGGTTTATCAAGCTATAAAAAATATTAATGAATTATCGAAGTATATTTATCAAAAAGAAATCATTAAGACTAAACATCGTAAAGGCTATACAATAAATGAAGAATTCTTTAATGATGGACAAATACAATATTTATGGGATAGTATTCTTTATAATAATGATTTAGATCAAAAAGAAGTAAATATACTACTTACAAAATTACAAACATTAAGTTCAAATAAACAATTATCCCGTATTCAAAATCAAACAATTAGACAAAATGATATAAGAAATTATGATTTGTTATTAAAATGACAACCATTATTAAAGCTATTAATGAAAAGAAAATATTTATTTTAAGTATGTTAATTATGAAATAAAAAGAAATAGGTTGGTAGAAATATCAAATATCCATGGTAATCATCAAGATAATAAAGAATTTTATATTATTTCTCCGTATAAACTCATTCAAAATAATTCTAAATATTATGTGATTGGTTATTTTGATAAAAGACCAGATAGTTTATCTCTTTATCGATTAGATCGTAATGAGACTTGTAAGAAATCATAAAAGTAAATATTTTGAAGGAGAACAATTTGATGTAGAACAAATTGATAATCCAATTAATATGTATATTTCCGGAGAAAAAGAAGATTTAGAGATTAGTTTTGATCAATCGATTATTAAAGAAGTTGTTGATAAATTTGGACAAGATAATCGTGTGACAAAGGATTATGAAAATCGGTATCATTTAATAGTAAAAGATGTTTTAATTAATGAAGGATTAATAGGTGGTTAATGATGTTACAAGATAAGATTACAGTTATTAAACCCTATTCATTAAAAGAAAATATGAAAAAAAGAATTGAAAAGACATTAAAACAATATCAATAGGGAGAAATTATGATTTATATAACAGGTGATAAGCATGGAGATTTTAGTGAAGTTTATGCGTTTTGTTGTAAAAAATAAAACAACAACAAGAGATGATCTTATGATTGTTTTAGGAGATGCAGGTATTAACTATTACGCTAATGAACAAGATATTTATTTAAAAATAGTCTTTACAATATCCAATGACTTTCTTTTGTATTCATGGTAATCATGAAGAACGTCCTGAAAATATAGAAGGCTATAAAACAAAAATATTTCATGATGGGCTTTATATTATGAAGAAGAATATCCTCATATATTATTTGCGAAAAGATGGTGAAGTGTATCAATTTAATGAACAAAGTGTTTTAGTTATTGGTGGAGCTTATAGTGTTGATAAAAAACTATCGTCTACAAATGGATATAATTTATTCAAGTAAACAACCTAGTGAAGAAATAAAGATAAAATTTTAATGCGTAGAAAGAATCACAAATAGATGTTGTACTTTCATACTCTGTCTTATAAATATCTTCCGCGAGAAGTGTTTATGAAAAGTATTAACTTTAAAAAGTAGATTATAGTACAGAATTTTTTTTTTAGATAAATTAGAATTAAGATTAGATTATAAGAAATGGTATTGTGACATTTTCATACTGATAAAAAAGATAGATTGTATGATATTTATGTTTAATGAAATTATTGTTTTTAAAAAGCTGCTACAAATGTAACAGCTTTTAGATAGGAAATATTTTATTATTGATTATTGAATACTAGTAAATCTTTTGTTTTTTTCCAATCAAGATCTTTTTTATTTGTTTAAGAAGTGGTTGATAGAATTGTTTTTATCTTTTGATAAATAGCATAGTAGTTAACATGTGCCTTTTATCTGTGATTGGTATTAAAATACGATTATCTTCTTCATTGTCTCTTTGTATTGTAATATTACTTTTAAAATTAGGCAAAGCAGACATCTTTGTAAGTTCATTAAAGACAAAAAGGATCATCTTGAAATAACAAATGAGATTTAGGAATCATTTGTTTACATACTTCATTCCAAAATCCAATATGTGATAATAAAAGAACACTTTGTCCATCTAAATCAGAAAATGAAATTTCTTTAAATGGTGCTAAAGGATGTGCCGGAGGCACAGATAAGTAAAAGTGATTCATTTAAGAATTCTTGGCAAATATAGTTTTTATTATCTAAAGGATGTGTTAATACAATTAATGAATAGTTCCATTTTCTAAACCATCAATGAGTGTTTGCTCATCTTGAATAAGATAACTTTCAAATTGTGAATTTGTATTTGTTTGAAAAGTATATTCAATTCCCCATAAAGGAGCAGGTGCACAGCTAGCAAAAGATAAATAATTTTGATTATGTTTTGTCAGTTCTTTGATCATTTCTTTCTACCATCAATAACTTTTTCGCAAATTCAACCGCAAGTAAACCATTATCATTTAATTCTATTTTATTTTTCTTACGATTAAATAACGATAAACCTAAATCTTCTTCTAAACGTTGCATGGATTTTTGTAAGGCCAGGCTGAGAAATAAAAGTTCTTCAGCTGTCTTTAGAAATCGTTTTATTTTTTGCTATAGCAATAAGATGTTTCAATTGGTTGAATTCAATCATTGTATCACTTCTCCTTTTCCGTATTATGAAACACAGTATAACTTTGGTTATAGTGATATTTGTTTTTAGTCATGTACAATGGGATAAATAATGATTAAAAATAATAGTAAAGAAATGGAAAAGAAATAAGATGAAAGTACTTATTATTAATGGTAGTCCTCGTCCTCAAGGAAATACAAAAGTTGCTTTAGATGAAATGGTGAAGATTTTTAAAAATAGAAGGAATAGAAAGTATTAATCAAAATAAAGAATATATGACTTTTAGAGATTTTGCTTCACCTGATGATATTTATTATTCATCTCATTTTTTCAAAGGTTAATCAAGATGTAAAGATTACTTCTTTTTCTGATCATAACTTATTATATGGAGAATTTAAGTTTAAATAAAATAGTATAACTGAAAGTTATACTAATATGCATTATTCATATTGTACTTTTAGTAAAGTAAAACTAAAATATAAATGAAAACAAGGGAGGAATGACAATGAAAATATTTGAACTTAATAACAAACAAACAATTCCAGCAGTAGGATTTGGAGTCTTTATGATTCCTAATGATGGACCTACTTATGATGCAACTTTAGCTGCTTTTAAAAGCAGGATATCGTCATATTGATACAGCTGCAGGATATATGAATGAAAGTGATGTAGGAAAAGCGATTAAAGATAGTGGGATTGATCGTAAAGAAATCTTTATTACTTCTAAATTATGGTTACAAGATTATGGTTATGAAAATGCGAAAAAAGGTATTGAAACTTTTAAAATTATTAGGGAGTAGATTATATTGATCTTTATTTATTACATCAACCATATGGTGATTATTTAGGAGCTTGGAAAGCTTTAGAAGAAGCTTATCAAGAAGGTAAGATTAAATCTATTGGTATTTCTAATATTACCGTTAATTCTGCGGAATAAATTTAAAATGGTATGACTGTTATGCCAGCTGTAAATCAAGTAGAATTTAATCCATTTGTTCAACAAAAAAGAATTAAGAAAAGTGATGGCTGAAAATAATATTCGTTTAGAAGCTTGGCATCCAGACATGGAAATAAAGAATTATTAGAAAATGAAACAATTGTAGAGTTTGCTAAAAAAATATAATAAAAATGCAGGTCAAATTATTTTAAGATGGATTTATCAAGAAGGAGTTATTTCTTTACCTAAATCTACAAAATGAAGAAAGAATGAAAGGAAACATTGATATTTTGACTTTGAATTAACAGATGAAGAAATGAAAACATGCAAAGCCTTAGATACAAATAAACCATCTCATAATCCTGAAGATCCTGCCAACGAAACACGTTTAATGGGATTAAAAATTCATGACTAATTTTTACTTTAAATAATGGATACCAAATCCCTCAACTTGATTTGGTACTCATTCAACAATTTGGTAAACAAATTGAAGACAATGTAGCTTTTGCCTTTTAAACCATGGCTATCAACTTATTGATACTGCCAATCGTTATGAAAATGAAGTTGAAGTAGGTAAAGGTTTAAAATTATCAGGATTAAAAAGAGAATATTATTTTTTTAGAAACAAAATTAGACCAACACTTTATGAAAACGATCAAGCAATTGATGATGACACTTTAAAAGATTAGGTGTTGATTATGTTGATGTGATGATTTTACATCATCCTGTTAATAACTATATTTATGCTTATAAAATGCTAGAAAAAAGCGTATAAAGCAGGCAAAATCAAAGCGATTGGTTTATCTTTTAGAGTTGAACAAATTCAAGAAATTTTTAGATCAATGTGAAATTCCACCAATGATCATGCAAGTAGAATGTCATCCTTATTATCCAGCAGAACATGTTTATGATTTTGCAAGGAACATCATATTCAACTTCAATCATGGTATCCACTAGACATGGTAATAGGTGAAATGTTACAAGAACCTGTGTTTGTTGAACTTGCCAAAAAATATCATAAATCAACAGTTCAAATTGTTCTAAGATGGCATCTTCAAATGGATTTGACTTGTACCAGGAAGTAAATCAATGGATCATATTAAAGATAATGCGAATATCTTTGATTTTGAATTAACAGATGAAGAAATGAAAGAAATCGAAAAAGTGAATAAACATACCCCATTTTATAAAGTGACTAAAGAATCATTGCACAAAATGGCGACAACAAAATGTAATTTTGAATAAGGAGAATAACAATGGAATACAAAACATTAAATAATGGAGTGAAATGCCAGTTGTTGGTTTTGTGTTTTCCCAAGTGAAAGATGAAGAAGAATGTAAAAGAGTTAGAAATAGATGTGCATTGATGCAGGATATCGTTTAATTGATACTGCACAATCTATGGAAATGAAGAAGCTGTAGGTAAAGCAATTCAAGAAACAAATGTCCTCGTGAAGAATTATTTATTACGACAAAAGTATGGATTTAATTATGGGTATGAAAAGGCAAAAGCTTCTGTTGAAGAATCATTAAAAGAAAAATGCAATTAGATTATTTTAGATTTAGTTTTATTACATCAACCATTTAAAGATTATCATGGAGCTATCGTGCTTTTAATTGATTTATATAAAGAAGGAAAAATTAAAGCTATTGGTGTTTCTAACTTCTATCCAGATCGTTTAGTAGACTTAGCTTTAGATACAGCAGTTGTACCAGCTGTTAACCAAGTAGAAGTCAATCCATTCCATCAACAAGGTGCAGCTTTTACTTTACAATACAAAAATATGGTGTTCACTAGGAACATGGGCTCCATTTGCTGAAGGTAAAAATGGTATTTTCTACAAATGAAACACTTGTAGAAATTGGTAATAAATATAATAAAT
>VOFB01002143.1_pt1 | contig 11906 bp, 18 predicted proteins | sample 5384141 | NCBI WGS metagenome assembly VOFB01 (sample SAMN12384721, study PRJNA508395) | human gut metagenome | isolation source: healthy gut A | host: Homo sapiens
AAAAAGACACGCGTGCAGCGCTTTGAAGGTGATGCCGCACACGCGACCGGCCTCGTCCGTGAGATCTCCTTGGGGCCCCATCCGCAGCTGATGTGCGCGCCATCCTCACTGGCCTCGCGACGCTCCTCCTCGCTGGCAGGCATCTGGGCATCGCTCTCCGGGCAGAACATCTCAACGTGCTCGGAACCCAGACGGCAGGCGTTGCGCGCGACATCGATAGCCACGTTGCCGCCGCCCACCACAATGGTGCGGCCGGACAGGGAATCGATCTTGCCGCTGTTAACCTCGCGAAGGAAGTCGACGGCCACGGTCACGTCCTCGGCACCCTCGCCCGGAATGCCCGCAAGGCGGCCGCCGCAGCCAATGGCAACGTAGAAGGCCTTAGCCCTGCGCGCAGCTCGTCGAGCGTCAAGCATCGCGACCGACCTCCACGCCATAGCGGAACTCGGCACCCATCAGGCGAATAACTTCGACCCGGCTCGATAACGTCCTTTTCTCCAGCTTAAAGCTGGGAATGCCATAGGTGAGCATGCCGCCCGGGCGCTCGTTCTTTCTCGAACACGACGGGCCAGCCCTTCTCGGCCAGGTAGAGCAGACAGGCCGGCCGGACCGGCACCGATACGGCGATTTCTGGTCGAAGCCGCCAGCGCGCGTCGGCGTCACCACGGGCGGGCATAGCGGGTCGTGGCATCCAGATCGCGCCATGATGAACTTTTGACCTCGTCGATGGCCACGGCGGCGTCCACACGGTCGCGGGTGGCATCCTCGCAGCGGCGATTGCACACACGGCCGCAGATAGCGGGCAGAGGGTTCTCGCGCTTAATGAAAGGGTCTTCGTCATAGCGACCCTGGAGCCGCGAGCTTCAATAGCCCTGAACGGCAACGTGCGCGGGCAGGCCGTCTTTGCAGGGCGCGGTGCCGGACACATGCGTCTCGATGCGGTTGTCGTTGTGGTAGTTGGGCGACCACTTGCGTCCCACTTGGTGGCATCGGGCAGCCTGGCGCGGATACTCGCACCTGTCCGCCCGCCTTTTTTGCTGCAGAGCTTTGGCCCAGCTTGGCGGCGCCGGCCGGACACACCTCAACGCAGCGACCGCAGGCCACGCACTTGTCCTTCTCGACCTTGGCGACATAGGCCGAGCGCGACAGGTTGGGCGTGTTGAACAGCTGCGAGGTGCGCAGGGCGTAGCACACGTTGACGTTGCAGTTGCAGATGGCGAAGATCTTGTTCTCGCCGTCAATGTTGGTGATTGGTGCACAAAGCCGTTGTCCTCGGCCTCGGCGGGATGTCGTAGACCCCTCGTCGCGGGTCACGTAATGGCCAGATCGGTCTTCGACCACGTATATATCGCCCACGGCAATGCACCAGTCGGCGGGGTCATCGGCGCAGCCCTCACCCATCACGCGACGGCTCGCACGGCAGCTGCAGGTGCTGGCGGCATACTTACCCTCGTATTTGTCGAGCCAGTGCTCGATATGCTCAATAGGCACCGAGGTGCTCGCGGCATCGATGGCCTTCGACCGGAATGACGTGCATGCCGATGCCGGCGCCTCCGGGCGGCACCATCGGCGTGGCCTGGACAGCGACCCGGATGCCTGTTCAAAGAACTTGGCGTAGACCGGATGCTCATCGAGCTGGTCTCACGCGCATGTTGAGGAACTCGGCAGAACCCGGCACCAGCATGGGCAGGACCCACTGCTTGGCGCGCCTCGGGGTTTTCCCAGTTATACTCGAGCAGACCCGTGTAGCCTCATGTCGTCGAGCATCTTTTCGATATCGGCCTCGGCATGCCGGTGAGCTTGACCATCTCGGGCAGCGTATAGGGACGGCGCATCTTCATCTTGCAGAGTACCTCGGCCTGCTCGTCAGTCGCGGCCTCGGCAAACGACCAGTACTCGTAGCCCAGCAGCTCGTCGCGATGCAGCAGGCGGTTAGTGCAGTGCTCGCACAGTTTGACGATGGCCTCGCGCGGATGCTCCGGCAGCGGCGGCACAAACTCCGCACCGATATCGGGCTCGGTGTAGCTAATCCCCGGTCCGTTGAGAATCATAGTCGTCCTTCTCTTGCCGCAGCCTGGCAGGCACGCAGCGCCCCTCTTTTTACGGGCTCGACATGCCCCCACGCCGTTCACCCGATATTGTTGACATTGTGTCAAAAACAGTATTGACGAACCGTCAACAATATTCAAGACTGTTAGGCGAACGGTCAGGGCTCAAACGGATGAAAGGCGGCAAACGCATGGGCAACAACACAGCAGATACCTCTGCGGTCAATGCCGTCCCCGCATCCGACAGCGCGGCAAAGCGCTTGACGGGCGACGAACGCCGTCGCGAGATCCTCACCGCCGTGCGCACCGTAAGCTCCGAGCTGGGCGTGTCCCACCTATCGGTATCGGTTGTGACCAAGCGAGCCGGCTGCACGCGCTCGCTGTTCTACCACTACTTCGCCGACATGGACGCCGCCGTCACCGCCGTCATGGACGAGGCAATTGACGGTTTTATCTCCGAGCTCGAGCAGTGGAATGCCAACCGCATCGTCGGTGATATTGAGGGCGCGCTCGACACCGTCGCCCCGCTCTTTTAAGCGCCTGGTCGCCAGCGGCCACGAGCTGCCGAGTACCCTGACCTCGAGCAGCGGCGCGCTCTACGGCGGCTTTCTGCACAACGTGGTTCAGCGCGTGGCTCAGTACATCTGCGACACCACCGTGGTTGATTTTGTCGCCCATCACGAGCTGCGCATCGACCATGTCTACGAAACGTTCTACACCCTCATCATGGGTCTTTTGATGTATATCCGCACGCACCCCGATGTGCCCGACGAGACGGTCAAGGAAATCATCGCCTCGACGCTCCACATCGAGGGCTATACCGCCAAGTATCCGGAGCGCAAGCCCCAGAACTGACGACATTTGGCCAAACTGTCCGCGATCAGAAGAGGGGCCGCGGGCGTGTGAAAGAGCAGCATGCTGTTCGATGTTTGGGGTAGCGATACCCTTATCCACTGGGCCGGCTGGGCCATGGTCTTTATTGGCCTGATCGTGCTCAACGAGGTCGGCCGCCGCACCAAGCTCGGCGCGGCCATCATCTTTGGCGTGGCTCCGCTGGCCATGACCATCTACTGCGTCGCCATCGCCGTCGGCGTTTCGCAGGGTGCCGAGTGGGCGCTCACCAACCCCACCCATGTGTACCAGAACAGCTGGTTCCACTACGCCAAGGTATACGCGGCGCTCGCCGGTTGCTGGGGCTTCATTGCCATTAAGTACCAGTGGGGAAAGATCGGCAAGGCGCATTGGTTCCGCGCATGGCCGTTTGTGATCGTCGCCATCAACATCATGATCGCCGTCGTGTCCGACTTCGAGAGCGCCTATCACTTCTTTGTCCTGGGCGAGTCCACCTGGGTCACCTCCGAAGGTGCCACGCAGCTGGCCGGCTGGAACAACGTGTTCAACGGCATCGCCTGTATCATCAACATCTTCTGCATGACCGGTTGGTGGAGCGTCTACGCCTCCGAGGATCAGACCGACATGCTGTGGCCCGATATGACCTGGGTCTACATCATCGCCTACGATATCTGGAACTTCTGCTACACCTACAACTGCCTGCCCACCCACTCCTGGTTCTGCGGCTTTGCGCTGCTGCTGGCGCCCACCGTCGCCGCCTTTATCTGGAACAAGGGCGGCTGGATCCAGAACCGCGCCTTTACGCTGGCCATTTGGTGCATGTTTGCCCAGGTGTTCCCCTACTTCCGGAGGAGTCCATCTTTTGTGACCCACTCCACGCTCGACCCCGGCGCCGCCACCGCGGTCTCGATTGCCGCGCTGGTCGCCAACGTCGCCGCGATCATCTACATCGCCTACCGCGCCAAGAAGCTCGGCCGCAATCCCTACAAGCAGGATGTCTTTGAGGGCACCAGCGATTGGGAGAAGGCCACCGCTCGTCGCGCCAAGGTCGATTACGCTCACGCCGAGTAACATGTTGGTCGCTGTTGGCGCTGGGCATAGGCCCGCCCGCCGTTTTTCATCCAATGCCTCGCAGAGCCCCCGGAAAAGCGTTTCGCTCGCTTTTCGGGGGCTTTTGTCGTTGCGTCTCTATTCATCTATTCAAAAAATGCGCATATATAAAATCGGATTTCAAATCATGAGGCGGCTCTATGGGGTCCGTTTTTGGGTACAGTGTTGTCCCGATATTGAGCTTGGGGGATGTATGAATGATGAGACGATGGGCCAAGAGGATGCGGCCCAAGATGCAGAAGCGTGCCGAGGCCCTGGAGAGCCCTAGACCGGATTTCGCTTTGACGATGTTGCGTTTGACGATTCGAGCGTTGTGTGCAGGATGAGCCGGAACGAGGCGCAGCCCGATGATCAGGATACAGGCGACGTTGAGCCTGCCGAGGATGAGGCAGATCACGAAGACACCGGAAAGCGAGGCCGACGACCAGCCCGGATCCGACACGAGCGAGGAAACCATCTTGCTCGACAACTTGCCGGCCGAAGATTCGCTGACCCGCGAGCTCCCGGCTTAGGCTCTGCGCCTGCCGTGGACGAGACCATCGCCATGGGCGATATTCCCCCTACCGTCCGTTCCTTCGGCACGCGAAGCCGAGGTTCGTCACCGTAAGATGTCGCCCAAGCGCCGCAAACCTGATGGTGGCAGGCGTCGTAGCCGTCGCGCTTGTCGCCGGCGGCGCAGGCTATGCCGCTTGGAATGGATACCGGCAAGAGCAGGCCGCCGTGGTTGCCGCAAACGCCCATACCATGATGTCGGTGCAAATTGGCGTACATGCCGCGGGGCTCGACTGCTCAACTGGCTCCAAGATTCCCGTGCAGGTGAGCGGTCAGGATTCCGACGGTTCTTCCGTGAGCGAAACGCTCTACGTTGACGAGCACGGTCGCGGCATTAAGCTGCTGCCCGGCGATTACACGTTCTCCATCGCCGCCTCCCCATCGCGGCCGACGGCACCATCTACACCGTCCCGACCACCAAGGCCCAGGTTACGGTCAAGAATGACGGGCAGGATCTGCGCGCTCAAAGCCACCTTTGCTTAAGGTGCCCTCAGCCGACACGGTGACCGACGACCAGATCGATGCCGCCGCCAAGTACGCCGAAGAAGGCGGCGCGAGCTCTGCCGCCGCGGCAAAGATACTCCAGCAGGCGGCAATTACGCGCCGCGATGCCGCCGCCAACGCCGTAAGCGCAAGCGAGGCTCAGTCCGCCCGCGATGCCGACGCTCGGCACAAGGCGACGAACCTGTATCAGCTCGATATTCCGGTTGAGTGGTATGGCAAGGTCGCAACCTGGCAGAACGGCAACACGCTGTGCATTTATCTGGACGGCGACACCAACACACCGCTCGTGACGCTCGTCGCGGTGCGCGATGGCGAGACCTTTACGCCCGACGACGGCGATACGGTTTTGGGCACGGTCAGCCTAGGCAACGGCTACACCGTCACGCCAGCGGCCCTGTCTATCCGTACGTGGTGCCCCAGACTATCAACGGGCGCACCCGGATCCAGTGTCGACCTACCCCATGGACACGGCCATTGAGCTTGTCGAGCTTACGACCGGCAACCGCTATACGTATAGCCAGATCAAGAACGACCTGGTGGGTAAAGACGGCAAGGCCGATGGTGCCACTAAGCTCGAAACCGACTACCTCGCGCAGATCCTGCTGCCGAGTATCAAAACCCAGGACTAGCTCTGGCGCAGCAGGTGCTCCCCAACCGTGATGAGGGAGCCAGGAGGTCCTGACCCCACAGGTCCATAGATGATTAGGCAGGAGCCACTTCCATGCGGGCACAACGTGGACCACACCGTGCTCGCATGAAATATCGGTCTGTTCATCCATGGTAACGATTGCCGACTCGCCAAGATCGAACTGGGCCATCGAGGCATCAAGCGCGGCAATTTCGCGCTCGCGCGTTTTCTCACGTGCCATATCCGCACTCACCTGAATCAGGCTATAAGCCCGCATGAGAAGCGCGTCCCCAGCCACAAAGTCCACCTCATGGCTTTTGCTCTTCTCTTTGATCAGCAGGCGGCAGACCGAGCCGGTCCTCACCGCGGGAGTCTTTCTTCTTAGCGCATTGAACACTGCGGTCTCGAGCCTCTGGCCCTGGTCCAATGCTGATGCAGGGAGAGAATGCCCAAACATCGCAGGGTCGACAGCGTAGACCTTAGACGCAGACCGCATGTTATTTGCCAGTGAACGCGTGAACTCCGGCACAGAAAAAATAACAGGTAGGCGTCCTCATAATACTCAAGTAAATCGCTAAAGCGAATTACGACTGACGGGTATCTGTCTGCTCTTGAACTCGTTGTACACTTTGTTCACTGACAGCCTCTCGTCCCGAAGATGCCATACACCGCGTCAAGAACAGCGATGCCAGCGAGGGTTCTTGACGTCGTAACGTTCAACGACGTCCATGGCGACCGTTCGCGAAGCATATTCCTGTAGCAGCTGAATCGCGTCTGCAGGCGTCTGCTCAAGTGTCGCAATGAATCCCCTCGTTCAAGATACCCGATCAGATGATGTCGAAGCAGCGCTGCATCGCTCGGGGAAAAGGTCGCATCTGGCTCGAGAACGCCCCGTCTTATATCGAACGTATTCCGAAAAAACTCAACGGAAAAGCTCTCGCACAAGAGAACGACCCCTGAACTCGCTCTTAAGTTCTGAGGACAGCATCTTAGAAGAAGATCCCGTCACATAGACGGTCGCTTTCTCCGTATCGACTACACGCCGCAGAAACGCACCCCTATTCGGGAATTTCGATCTCGTCAAAGAAAATAAGCGCCCTCGGTTCGAGCAACAGGATACAGCGCATAGAACGTGTCGAGCACGTCCGCCAGCAGCGATGGCTCATACGGGCGCAAGCGCTCATCCTCAAAATTGAAGTAAAGCATCCGGTCAAGTCGACGCCCCGGCCTGAAGCCGCCGCATCTCCTGATACAGGCGATACGTCTTTCCACAACGGCGGGCCCCCACAATCACATTTACGATGTTGTCGCGCTTTGGCTCCTGTGGGTTTTCCTAGATCAAGGTCTCGCTCAAAGACCTGCGGAACCCCTGCTGTTCAAAGTCCTTTATTTTCTGGGCGATCAAGTCGTTGAATGCCATTATTCTCAATCTTGCTCTCTAGCTAATCAAAATTATAGTGATTCTTGATTAATTAGAGAGCAAGATTATATCTGACTTGATTAACACTTAAGCAAGTTTTTCACTATTACTGCTCGAAGGATGCCGAGTGGCTGAGAGGACAACCAAGCTCGAATGCGACTCCCTGGACAGTCGATTTGGGACGGGACTTTTTGACTACCCCGTCCCAGAAAATCATCGCCAAATTAGCTACTTGATGCAATTAGCGCCACGGGTCAGCTTCGAACATCGGCTCACGCTCGGGGCGTCGGTCGCTGTAGGGGTCGTAACCGTCATCGTCCCTCGTTCTCGGCACGAATGGGGTCGCACGGCTTGGGCGCCGGTTTCGGTGCGGGCTTTGGTGCGGGCGGACGCGGCGTTAGTCGCCGGCGTGTTCGTCTTGATCTCGACGTTCATCTGCATATCTCCTTGCCATGTACTCATGCTCAACATCATCGATTGTCGCACGAAAAAGGGCGGCGGACCCATTGGATCCGCCGCCCTTGGCGTTTTTGCGATGAGGGGCGGTTTTAAAGCCGGCCCCAAAAATCTACTCAGCGTCGGGGGACCTCGTAGGTGGCCGCCGGCGTGTTGTCGCACACGACGGTAAAGCCGCCGTCCTTGTCGGCATCGACCGTCACCTGATCGCCCTCGCGCACCGTGCCGTCGATGATAGCGGCGGCGATGGCATCCACGACCTCGCGCTGAACCAGACGCTTGAGCGGACGGGCGCCAAAGACCGGGTCCAGGCCGCCCACGGCGAGCATCTGCTTGGCCGCCGGGGTGATGGCAAGCGTCATGCGCTCCTTGGCCAGACGCGCGCGGACGTCGGCGAGCTGGATGTCGACGATCTTCTCGATCTGCGCCATACCGAGCGGATGGAACACCACGATGTCGTCGATACGGTTGAGCAACTCGGGGCGGAAGGTCTGAGCCATGGCAGCGTCGACCTGATGGCGCATCTCCTCCTCGTCCTTACCGGACAGATCGGCGATGGCCTTGGAGCCCACGTTGGACGTCATGATGATAATCGTGTTCTTGAAGGACACCTGGCGACCCTGGCCATCGGTCAGACGACCGTCATCAAGCACCTGCAACAGCACGTTAAAGACATCCGGATGAGCCTTCTCCATCTCGTCGAGCAAGATCACAGAGTACGGACGACGGCGCACGGCCTCGGTGAGCTGGCCGCCCTCGTCGTAGCCCACGTATCCCGGGGGCGCACCAATCAGACGCTGGACGCTGAACTTCTCCATATACTCGGACATGTCGATACGCACGAGCGCGCGCTCGTCATCGAACAGGCACTCGGCCAGCGCCTTGGCGAGCTCGGTCTTGCCCACGCCGGTGGGGCCAGGAAGAAAGCTGCCGATGGGCTTGTCCGGATCGGAGAGGCCCGCACGGCTGCGGCGCACGGCCGCGGCAACGGCGGAGACGGCCTCATCCTGACCGATGACGCGCTTATGCAGCTCGCCCTCCAGGCCCTTGAGCTTGTCGAGCTCGCCCTGCATCATCTTGGACACGGGCACGCCGGTCCAGGCGCTCACGACCTCGGCGATCTCATCGGAGGTCACCTGCTCGTTGAGGCCCTCGCCGTCCTGCTGCTTTTGCGCCTCGAGCGCGGCCTCGGAATCCTGAATCTGCTGCTGCAGGCCCGGAATCACGGAGTAGCGCAGCTCGGACGCACGACCCAAATCGCCGTTGCGCGTCGCACGCTCCTCCTCGCTCTTGGCCCGTCAAGCTGGCTCTTAAGCTCCTGCACGTGGTCGATGGCGTTCTTCTGGTTGAGCCAGCCGGCCTTTTGCACGTTGAGTTTTCTGGACCTCCGGCAATCTCTGGCGCAGGGCCTCCAGGCGCTCCTTGGAGGCGTCATCGGTCTCTTTCATGAGCGCCTGCTCCTCGATCTGCAGCTGGAGTGAGCTGACGCGTGGTGGCGTCGATCTCGACCGGCATGCTGTCGAGTTCCATGCGCAGGCGGCTTGCCGCCTCATCGACCAGATCGATGGCCTTGTCGGGCAGGAAGCGGTCGGCGATGTAGCGATCGGAGAGCTCGGCAGCGGCCACGAGCGCGCTATCGGTGATATGCACACCGTGGAAGATCTCGTACTTCTCCTTCAGACCACGCAGGATCGAAATGGTGTCCTCGACGGTAGGCTCGCGCTCACCATAACGGTCTGGAAACGACGGGCGAGCGCCGCGTCCTTCTCGATGTACTGGCGGTATTCGTTGAGAGTCGTCGCGCCGATCGCGTGCAGGTCGCCACGGGCGAGCGCCGGCTTGAGGATGTTGCCGGCGTCCATGGAGCCCCTCGGTGGCACCCGCGCCCACGATGGTGTGGAGCTCATCGATGAACAGGATGACCTTGCCCGGACTTCTGGACTTCCTTGAGTACGGCCTTCAAGCGGTCCTCGAACTCGCCGCGGTACTTGGCGCCGGCGACCAGCGCGCTCATGTCGAGCTCGATAAGGTCGCGGTCGCGCAGGGTGCTCGGCACGTCGCCGGCCACGATACGCTGGGCGATGCCTCGACGATGGCCGTCTTGCCGACGCCCGGCCACCGATGAGCACGGGGTTGTTCTTGGTGCGACGGGACAGGACCTGGATGGTGCGGCGAATCTCATCGGTACGGCCGATGACCGGGTCGAGCTTCTGCCGGCGGGGCCAGATCGCAGATGTTGCGACCGTACTGCTCCAGTGCCTCAAACTGAGTCTTGTCCTCGGCAGACGTCACGCGGTCATCGCCACGCAGCTCCTCGTAGACCTTTGCTCGATGCGCCTTGGTGACGCCGGCGTCGCGCAGCACGCGGCCCGCCTCGCCCTTGTCCCGGCAAGCGCCATCAGCAGATGCTCAGTCACCACAAAGCTGTCGCCCATCTTGGTGGCCTTCTTCTCGGCCTTTTCGATGACGCGGACGAGCTCGTTGGACAGGCCCATCTGCTGGCCCTCGCCCGAAACCTTGGGCGCGTGGTCGATGGCATCCTGTGTGGAGCGTGCGAGCTGAGCCGGGTCGGCACCGATGCGCTCGATGATCACGGAGATATTGCGCTCGCCGGCACCGAGCAGGGCAGACAGCAGATGAATCGGCTCCACCGCGCCGGCCTGCGCGTCAGCGGCCGTGCTCATGGCGGTCTGCAGCGCCTCGCGCGACGTCATTGCTAGCTTATCGATTCTCATGGAATCACCTCTCTTGGGGCGGCCGCCCTACGGGGCGGCTTCACGTTGTTCGAGAAGTATTGTTGCCAGCTTTGCGCGATCTTATACACAAATCTAAGTCTCTATATATAAGATTTTCTGAGTGATTGAGAGATAGGGGTAAAGATGTCGGCCCGCCGCCGCACAGGTGCGCTACCGTCTCAATCTGTAACATCTATCGACCGTTTCTGGCTCCAGATGTTACAGATCGAGACGAAATGACAACGGCGCCCGTTTGTCTCAATCTGCAACATCTACTCGGCAAATAGAGCCCTATCTGTTACAAATCGAGACGAACAGAAGACACCCGAATCGAAAATCTAAATCTGTAACACCAGGCCCACTTTTTAGCGGCCAAGATGTTACAAGTCGAGACAAACCGAGAACCACCACAAAGAGGGCAGGCACCTTTGTGGTGGTCGCGGTCTCTACTCCTTCGCCGAACCCGTACTTCCCGATTCGACGGTCCAGGGCATCTCATCCTCGAACAGCCATGTACGGGCAGACCCACTATCGCGTGCAGTCTGCGGGTCAGGCAAGCAGGTCTGTTTATAGGCATCTTGGATACACTGACCCATAAAATCGTTGAGCTCGGTCTGGTCGCCCTCCATGACATAGGCGACATCGCCGTCCATGATGTAGATGCCCGGACCCTCATTGCCCTCGTAGCCCGGATCGTACGAGGCATCACATAACTTTGCGCCGTTTGCAGTGTCCAGCTCGATGGAAGAGTGGCATCCGCCAACCATGTCGTTCGCTTTTGCCCGATAGGACGCATATCCGTACCAACGCTTAAATGTTTTGCCCTTGAGTAGCTCAGACGCCCTATCGATCAGGCTTGTATCCGTGGTATAGCGCATGGCCCCAAGCTGAATACGCGGATAATTGCTAATACCCAGCACAGCCGGCTGCTCATCAAAATCAACGGTAATGGTCTCGGGCTTTGTCGTCGCCGGTCAAGTTCGACAGATTGAGGTCACAGGCTTGACCGGCTCCGTCACCGCAGCAGGTAGAAATGCCATACCGACAGCGCCCGCGCCAACCACAGCGATCGCAAACGCCAAGACAATCAATCAATACGGGCAGAACGGCTCACGGCAAAACACCCCACAATGCAAACCTTCGCCACCTGCACTAATGATACTGCCAGCTAACACTATTACCAAAAAAAGCCGCGTGCTCCTCACCACCGCAAAGGGGGGACAGAGCACCTTTAGTGGTGGTTTTCGACGCTAACGGTCGACCATCTCGCGCCATGAGATTAAACTTGAATTGTTCTCTGAACATATCCATTTCTGCCTATCCTCAACGAGATCTTTTGTCTCGAGGGCGCATATGAAGCCGTCTCATTCCACCGGGCGCAACGTCATCGCCATTCTCGCCATACCCATCGTGATGCTCTTCCTTATCGTCATCACCCTTTTCTTTTGGTATCGCCTCGCCCTTCGATCTTTGCGGGATGATCGACGCCGGCTCGCGTGCACCTCGCTCTCCTTTGTCTGCCGTGGCGTGTTCTACGAATATGCAATTCCACCGGAAGTTGGCAGTCCAGAGTTACTGCGTTGCTCGGCAAGGTCGACGGA
>VOFB01003150.1_pt1 | contig 11906 bp, 23 predicted proteins | sample 5384141 | NCBI WGS metagenome assembly VOFB01 (sample SAMN12384721, study PRJNA508395) | human gut metagenome | isolation source: healthy gut A | host: Homo sapiens
TCAGTATGCTTCGTTCAGTTGCGTATTGCTGCATAGCAGGCTCCCGCGGAATAAAGAGTTCTTACCTGTAAATGCCCTCCGTCCACTTACACATGTAGGAAAGAGAGCATTTTCGTCCAGTCACCGTCAAATCCATCTCCGACAAGATACACAGAGGAACAGATATGTCCCATGAGAAGCTGTCCAGCAGGATCTTATAAAATGACTCATCTTTATGGATTCCGTCTAATGCATGTACTTCCTCTGTGATCGTTACCATCTGTGGCACTGTTCTTGTATCACGGACGGTAGCACAGCATCTCACTTCATCTCCACGGCAGTCAAACATATCATGCAGCCATAACTCCTGCTTCTGGTTGTATACAAAATAATAAAAACTTTCTTTTCTGTCTGTAAAATCAATTGACTGCGTCTAATCCGAGATCTTCTGCCACCTTTCCGAACAGCTCCGTCAATTTCTCTTGACAGGGCTTCCACTGTGATCACCAGGCAGTCCGGCAGTCCCGGATTTCCCAGACAGCCGCTAGCAGTTTCTTGATATAGAGCGCAAAAAGCTCCTCTGCCTCATACACGATGTTTTCCACAGTTACTGTCTCTTTGCAAGTGCATTGTCAAGCAGATGGCCGATCACATCTTCATTCTGGATCAATGCCATCTTTTTGCCTCCTCACCGATAAAACCACTGTCCGATCCCCCGCTTTTTGATCATGCTTTCACCGGGATCTGGTAAATCTCACTTCCTGCGATCGTACTCAGTGTTTCCGGCTCTCTCATGCCGGCTTTGTAATAACTGATGACGCATTCACATATCGTCCATATCGATTTCCAATATAATAACACTGCTCCGTCATCTTATGTGCCGTCCTTTCCAATATTTTTATAGCAATTTAAAAAGCTTCTTTACGGTATCGTCCATGCTTACATACTTTCGCATGCTCTCTGAAAGCATTGTCTCATCCTGCATGGCATAAGCAAACATAATATTGTTGATCACATCATATCGGCTCTGGTCTTTATCCCCATTAAGATATTCTTGGTTGAAATCTTCGCTTTCCACCACTTCTTCCACCCCATGAAGTTTTCTTGGAAATATAATAGGACACGGATTCCCCAAACAACAAAGCACAAACGCCTTCACATAAATACCGTCATAAACCTCTGATCTCTTCTTGTGCCCCCACTGTTTACACTATAGCTTACCCAGCACATGTCGGTCTGCCTTTAAGGATATTCCAATGCAAACTTCATACCAGATATTATTTGATCATTAAGTCTCCCTGAACTTTTTAGAAAGCAAAATATAAATTTCTTTCCGGTATACTTCATCAAAAGCCTGTTCGTTGCTTTCAACTGCATCGAGGCAGAAATTTCAGACAATTGCTTTAACAGACCGAGCAGACATGCATCATTTAATGTCTGCCCCGCAAGATAACGCTTCCCGATCTGTGAAAATACATGTTCCGGTATCATCATATCATTCACCAGATAATAATGGGAAAATAGCGTACGCCATGTAAGACCAATTCCTTCCACCCTGGCAAGATAACTGTCGTAAACTGTTCAATCTCATCCACATAATCTGTCGAATAAAAGCATCTGCGTGATAATACGCTCCTCAGATCAAAGTATCGATCTCAAATTCTCTGGCGGCTTTCGGATAGCGGCCATCTGCTTCAGTTGGTCCTGAAAAAATTTGCACAGATAAATCGAGGATCACATCATTATATTTTTTCATGCGAAAGCAGTTCTGTGTGCCATTCCAAGCAGATAATCATTCTCCTCTCAACGATTGTTCCGTGATCTCATAACTGCACAATTCACCTGCCCTGCTTCCAAGTCTGTCATATCCCATAGTGGTGTACCCAAATGCCCGTTCAAACTGATGTGTCTCTATGAGCATCTCCTCTATATAACACTGATTTTCCAGCGTCATATTACGGATATCCACTTCATTCAGATATGGTTCTATCACAAGCATCTTCGCCTTTTTCTGATAAAAAGCGGATGATCTCCTAATCAGATGTTTATATTCATCACTGACACTCCGACTGTGTCAGCATCCGAAAATATTCTCCATCTTCCACAGTAAAATCGCCGCATCCTTTTTGCCATCGAAATAATACAAGAGATATGACAATTCCTCCTGGCGCAAGTTCCACATTTTTCCAGATAATTTTCCCGGGTGAAGTAATGCCCATCCTGATAATCATGGCCGAGGCGAAGCAGTTTCCCCCGGTAATACAGAGAATGACTGTGTAATCTTTTGGAATATGCTAAAATATCCGCATCCGTTCGTCAATGTAACAACCTGTGGTTCTTTTAACTGCCAATGTGATATATGCCTTTGCGATCCCACGGTTTTCGCAAGATAATTATGTAATAAATAAAACTTCTGCCGCTTATGCGCCAGTTTCATTCAGTATGTTGACAGGAAGGATCTCCCGGTAAATGACCGCAAGATTGTCATCCATATGTCCGGCTTCCATCTGTGATACGGGCTGCTGCATCCGCCCTCGATCCATGCTTCAATCGCCTTATACTTTCTTGGACTGCTGTAATAGTAGGATTCCCGCAAAAACAAAAGAATCCAGAACAACAGCGAACTCTTCGGATTCTTCTAAAAGGAGTTCAATCTCATCCGTCAGCTTATCGACATAGGACGGTTCCCTCTCAATCAGTGTGCACAGATACAGATAGTATCCCCATTCCGGCGTCTCCCTGTCCCTGCAGCCGCGCTTATAATCCTCCATAATCCACGAAGCTTCCTGCTTCTGCCGGTTCACAATCAACGCCTGCGCTTTCATCAGCGCATACATCTCACCTCCGGTTCCATTGCCATCATATGATCCAGGAGCTCCACGGACTGATTCGCCCATGCGCCGGTCACAATCTTTTTTCAGCCGGTAATCAATATATAGCTGTGCAAGCCGCATCCGTCCGCGCTGTAATTCCAGATGCTCCTCCGATACGGCTTTTTGCGCCGTCCGTCGTGGCGCACACTTCAAACGTAAGCGTCTGCTCCGGCAGGACAATCGAAAGTCTTCAAAATTCTTCCCGGCATGCATGGCAGCTTTTTTTCACATAATATGGCACTTCCAGTGTGCTTCCGATAAAATCCTCATCCGTCAGCTGACTCTTTTCCGGCAAAAAAGAAACGGCGCGTCCGACTCAATCGAAATGGAGATAGCCCCACTCATCCCGGTGCAGCTTCAGGGCTCTCCTGCGGTCGCCGGCGACCTGCTCGAATGAGGCATGATCCGCAAGAAGCGTAACCGCAACCGGCTTTTTCTGTCTGCACCCGCGCAGATATTCCTCCACCTTCTGCCATGACGCCGTGCCGTCCGCCTCCCCGTCATAGAGAAGACGCTCCCGACCTCGGAGGGCTTTAGTATATTTTTAAAATGACCGGAATAAAACAGATGATATGCCTCCTGGGCACTGCTTTTTGCCAGTCCCGTAAAATCGTTCAGATTCTTAATGCGTCCCGCAGAAGTATCCGCATACAATCTGGATACAGACACAACAAAAGAAAGGTTATATTCTCCCTGGTTGCAGATTAGAAAAAACCCCCTTGACAATATCCCCTTCGACTAATCCATTGCTATGAAATTGATACCGTATCCTTACTTCTTCGCCTTCAAACTGAGGTGTCAGACATTCCATTCTGGAATCAGAGGTATAGACTACTCCCCGAAACGGCACATGGTTCGTACTTGTGATAATGAAATCTCCGGTGTAATCTCTACCCTCCGTCACCTCAATGTCGACTTTATCTGCAGAAAAAGAAAGAAGCGGTCTGGCGTATTGGAACTTTCCCTTGCTAGCTGTTGTATCCGTTTACGCAAATTGACACCTGCTTTTCTATTGCTTTTTTGAACGCAATGACTATAATAGATTATAAACTAATTTGGAGGAGTAATCAATGATAAAACACAAGGACCATTTTCATGGAAGTGATCTCGAAAAAATAGAAGAAATCTACGGCATTAAAAAGGAAGAAATCGTCAGTTTTTCCGCCAATGTCAATCCGTTAGGAGTATCTCCGCTGTTAAAACACACGCTGTCCGATCAGATCGACGCCATTACCAGCTATCCGGACAGGGAGTACACTTCTCTGCGCAGATGCATCGCTGCATACTGCGGAACCGAGACGGAGAATGTCATTGTCGGAAACGGCTCCACCGAGCTGATCTCCCTTTTATTCAGGTCGAGCATCCGAAAAAGGCCCTTGTCATTGGTCCTACTTACTCTGAGTACGAACGTGAAATCGCGCTGGGCGGCGGCACCACACTCTATTATCCGCTCCGGGAAGCCGATGACTTCAAGCTCAATGTCGAGGATTTTCTCTCGCACTTAAATGAGAGCATTGATCTTCTCGTCATCTGCAATCCCAACAACCCGACTTCCTCCTCGATCCCGCGCAGCGACATGCGCCACATCTTAGACGTCTGCAAGCAGTACGACATCTATGTCATGGTGGATGAGACTTACGTGGAATTCGCCGATAATATGGCAGAACTCACGGCAGTTCCGCTGACAAATTATTATAACAACATCGTGATTCTCCGCGGCACCTCCAAGTTCTTTGCCGCTCCGGGACTGCGTCTCGGATACGCCGTCACAGGCAACCGCGATCTGATCAAGTCCATCAATACACGCAAGAATCCGTGGACGATCAATTCTCTTGCTGTCATCGCCGGTGAGACAATGTTCACCGACAGCGCCTACATCAAAGAGACCAAATCGTTGATCTCCTCCGAGCGCGCCCGACTGTGTAAGCTTTTTAATAAGAATCCGGACTTCAAAGTATACGATCAAGTGCCAACTTTGTTCTGGTGCGCATCCTGCGCGAAGATCTCACCTCGCAGGATCTGTTTGACCGCGCCATCCGGCAGAAAATGATGATCCGCGACTGTTCGACGTTTCCGTTCCTGGATAATAAATACATCCGGCTCTGCTTTATGAGACCAGAGGACAACGACCGTCTGATCCGCTGCCTCTTCCATCAGAATTAAAAAAGCGGGATCCGTGCAAATTCTTTGCAAAATTCACGTATTTCTTCCATGCCGCAGCTGGATTACCCGTTTGGAACACGAAAGTTCCGACAATAAAATGAGCGGACTTTCTGGTGTCCCCAAATTCTTTGAACACTAAAATTCGAATGAAATTTCTTCCATCTGCTATTGCTGGCAGATGCCGACTCCGACATCTCTTCGCGCGGTTTGGACACTCAGAGGTGTCCACAAGGGACAACCAAAAGACAATGAGCGGACTTTCTGGTGTTCCAAACTTGGAAAGACACGGATCATCGCAGATGGCAAGCGCGGCATGGTTAGAAATACCGGATTTTGCGGTCAGAATTGCCGCCGTCCGTTGTATCCGAACTTCCAGTTATCTGTTTTTTGCAATATCACGGATCCCGCTTTTTTTTATGTAAACTGCTTCATCTCGTCAGTTCTGCCTCGGATCGTTCCGATGGCCCCTTTACTTCCTCCGCATAGTTCCGGTTCTGCTCGCTTATCTCACGCACCTGCTCGGCGCTTGCAGTCACTTCCTCTGTCGCTGCAGACAGCTGTGAGATATTCTCCACAATACGGTTGTTGGAATCCGACAGTCCTGTGATCTGTCCCGCGATCTCATTGATATCTCCGATAAGCTGTGACATATTTTCATTCAGACGTTCAAAAGACTCTGCCGCAACCGCAATCTTCTCATTCTGGCTCTCTGTCGCTTCCACCGAAGACTCCACCGAAGTCATAACGTCGCGTGCATTTTCATTCAGCTCGTTGATGATCGTGGTAATCTCCTCCGTGGACTTCTTCGTCTGCTCGGCAAGCTGTCTGATCTGTTCAGCAACCACGGCAAATCCGCGTCCTGCCTCACCGGCTCTCGCACTCTCAATGGATGCGTTGAGTGCCAGCAGGTTCGTCTGGTTGGAGATATTGAGGATCATGCCTGCGATCTCCTCGACCTCCTTGGTCTTATTCTGCAGGCGTGTCATGGACTCCGTCACTTCATGATTCGTCGCCGCGATCTGCTCGGACTGGTTCTTCAATTCTTCCATTACCTGCAGATTCTCCTGAATATTCTCATTGGAATCCGTCGCCACATCCACCATCTTTCTGGAGCGCTCGCCCGTCTCGTCAATAGCCGACTGGATACTCTGTGTCATATTATTCTGCTCTTCGATATTCTTCGCCGTCGTGTTGGTTGCGGAAGAAATCTCCTGCATGCTCTGCGCAACTGTCTCCGAAGTGTGCACCAGTTCATCCACAAGACTGGTACTCTCTCAGACTCATCCCGCACAGTCTTTGAGATGTCAAGGATTCCTTCCAGCATCACCTTCTGTTTTCACCCTCGGACGCTGCAGAACCCAGTGCATGATCGCTGAATGTCTTGGCTATGCTGCCCACCCGGTACATAATGAAAAATAACAGATACACACATAATACCCGGCACAGGCTGTCCACATCCCGCAAACCAATCCCCTTGATTACACGAATGACCTCCACCAGTGTAAATAACGCCGAAAAAGCGATACAGGTCTGTTTATATCTCTTCATATCATAATACGGAATCTGCAATGTCAGAATGGCAATAAGTGCAAAATAGATAAACTCTGCATCTGTCTGCATTCCAATCAACGCAAATTCTACGCCGACACCGATGGCAACAACCCTCTTTAATCTCACATCAGACTTATTGCGCAGATAAACGCCAGTTCAACCACCGCAAATAAAATAATCAGCACAACATTTCCGACCGCCGTACCGACTGCAATGTTTTGCTCGCAAGCTTCGCCAGCAGATACACCCCAAACAGTACCCATAAAATAAACCACTGCAAAATATAAAATGTATTCATATAGCGGTAGCGTTCACTCTTATCTTTATAAATGTAATTCCTGTCTGAACCCGATGTCTGACCCATAGTCTTACTCCTCCTGTCACTCTTTCTCTATCGATTCAAAATCTTTTTTTTATTATAGTTCATTTCTCTATTTTTTCTACTGTTTTTCAATTATTTTGACTAATTTTTACACATTCCTTATCCTCGCGCAACACAACGCATCCGCTTCTTTTCCGTAAGCTGCGGCGGGTTGCTCTAGCGACATAATTCCACTCCGACGCAGTGCGATCCTGCCGGAGGGCTTTTTCATTCATAGGATGTAATTTCCTATGAAAAATCCGGCGGATACTTCCGCCGGATCTCTCATCCCCACTCTTTTTTCATATGCCGTATACAAAAACTCCACGCAGCCGTCTACGCGGTACAGCCTGAAATTCTGTAAAAACAAAAGTGCCGCCTCGTACATTTTTTTCATCCTGCTCGTCCGCAAGGCTTCCCTCAAGCAGATAACTCATGCCGTTGTGGTATTCCCGTCCGTCCTGTATCGTGTAGTGGCGCCACAGTTCTTTTCGTTGCGCACATGCGGTCTGCTCCCGCATAAGCGTCTCCAGAAACTGTACGCACGGTCTTTCCGCCTCGCTGTAATGATTCCGGTACAGATACACAAAATGGTGCGGCGGTTCGATTCCGGAATTCTTCAAGCCATACTGGTTGACCGGATAATTGTCCTTCTGCTGCACCCAGCCAAACACCCCGTGAAATGTCAATCCGCCAACCGCCGCAAACTGCGTCCTCTGCTCTAATTCCTCCGGGAGGATACCTTCTCTCCCAGTTCCGCTGCAATTCTTCCGGCAACCACAAAAAGCCGTCTGTGCATCTGTGCACAGCGGTAAAAATACTCAGGCGTCATAGTACGTCGTGCCGGACCAGTTCAAGCCGCAGCGCCGTCGCGCTTTCCCGCTCTCTCCATGGAAAATACACTCATCCGCGCATTGGCACGCAGGAAAATTCAAGGACAGTCTCCGTGATTTGCGGCTCCGTCTTCCTGCCTGTGCCGCCTCCCGTGTCCTTACACTTCTGGCAGCACAGGCCAAACAGTTCTCCCACACCGTCCTCGTCCAGCTTTTTTTTCGTGATAGTCCCGCAGGATGGCATTGGCAATCTGATAGAGAATGTTGGCTTTCCACTTTCCCACCATGCGCACGATCCCCATGATATCCTCATAGGATTCACACCAGAGTTCCTCCGGATCCTCCGAATGTTCAAAGGTGTCTCTTCCGGGGCGGATCCAGCTCTCGCCGTCGACTGCCGGTCTGGCTTTTTCGCTTTCCGCCTCCCGCTCCTTCGCCTCTTTGAGCAGAGACTCCAGAAAGAGAACGCTCCACTTTTTTCTGCCGGTCTTCTCCGGAATCCGGTCTGCTGCGCTGACCTTTTTGTCTTCACCCGCTCTGCTTCCATTCCTAACCTTTCGCATTGTAGCGGCTGCCGGTCTGCCGCGTCCTGTACGACGCATAGCGGCTGTAATTGCCGCTGGTCGTATAAGTTGCAGAAAGCGCTGCCGCCTGTTTTCTGCAGTTGCTCTTCACACCCGAAGCCAGCACCTGCGCGGTTCGACAGCGTGCTCTTATCCCCGAAAATCTTCTGCACCGCCTCCGGTTTTACTGTCTGAAACACCGTCTTATCAAACGACAGCGTGCCGTCTTTCTCCTGCGTGATTCCGATCTGTTTTAAGGCGGTCTCCCGCGCGGAAATCTCCGTTTTCAGCTTCTTTGCATACGTCTCGTCCACACTGTCCGACAAGTCACCAATCTTGCGGATCATCATATTGTAATCGGATACAAAACTTTCCATTTCCTTCGTAAGCTGCTTTCCGGCGTCCTCTCCCTCCTGGTAAAGGGATTTTTCTCCCTCCTCCAGAAAAACGCTTCATATGCGTCTCCACACGCTCCGCCGCCAGTCCCGTGATCTCATAATCGTAGCTTTTTCTGATTCTCCACGATTTTGTCGCCGGATACGGCTGTCCCGTTTGAAACTGATTTAAAAACTGCATCCACGCAGATGTCCTGTAGTTTTTACTCTTTGGCGCGCTCTGCGTCGTTCCTTTGGATGATGCGCGTGTCTTTGTGCTGCTGGAAAACGCACGCATCTTTGCCAGCCGGTTGTTCCTCGCACCCAGAATGGCAGACTGGTCTCTGTTATAAATTCTCATACTCATTTTCCCCGTTTCTTTTCTGTATCCCTATCGTTCGTTAAGATACGTCTCATAAGCCGACGCAAAATCATTAAACTTCTGTTTCGCCATCAGAATGGACTCCCCGTTCTTCAGCAGGATCGTTCCCACCTCAAAACTTTTTTACCGCGGCAAAATTCACCAGATACCCGCGATGGCAGCGGAAAAACCCGTTGCCTAAAATTTCTTCCACCTCCTTCATTCTGGCATAATATGCAATGATTCCCCGTGTTTGTGTGAAGCACCACCTTACGCCCCACACTCTCTGCATAGAGAATGGTTTTCTGATCCACACAGCAATAGGTTCCGTCTGTTTTAATCAGCAGCGGGCGCTTCCTTTCTGCCCCTGCTTTTCTCTGTTTCAGTTCTCCCGCATTGTCAAACGCTTTTCTGCGGAACCATACTGGAACTTTTCCCGGACGCTCCTTCCGTTTCGCTCCGATATCAACAGGAAATCCGGCATCCTGCCGCTCCCCTCGATTTCATCTCCGCAAAGGATCTGTACTTCCTCTTTTACATACTCGCCTTCCATCTCTTTTTTAAATACTTACGCACGGATGCCTCATTTCCGCACGCCGCAATGTATAACACTCATATTCCTCCCCGCTTTCGCATCCATGCTCTGTTTTCTACTTTATATATCGGTCATATTTTTCATTCTTTCATTTTTCGTAACGAAATGTTCTGTTTTTGTCATCAAAAACGGTTGACACATTTACTGTATTATTGTATTATCTGATTAGTACAGATGATTTAGAAAGGAGATGACACTATGGCATGGACTCTTGATTCTGATCGTCCCATCTTTTTACAGATCGTGGAACGAATCCAGACGGACATCGTTTCCGGCCGCTACCAGCCGGGAGATAAGCTTCCGTCCGTACGCGATCTCGCAGCGGAAGCATCCGTCAACCCGAACACCATGCAAAAAAGGCCTTTGCAGAACTTGAACGCACCGGTCTGGTCTATTCCAGACGGACCAGCGGACGTTTTATCACGGAGTATTGTCATATGATAGAACAGTTAAAAACCTCTCTCGCTACCGAGAAAATGGAAGAATTTTTTAGCACAGATGCGGCAGCTCGGCTTTCAAAACGATGAAATCCTGTCGCTCATGAATCAGACGATGAAAGGAGAAAACAATGAGCACTTTGTTGGAGTGTAAAAGATCTGACCAAATGTTACGGCAACAAAAACCGCCATCGACCATATTAACCTCGCCATTGAGAGCGGACACATCATCGGCCTGCTCGGACCGAACGGAAGCGGCAAAACCACTCCCCTGATCAAGATGATCAACGGTCTGCTTTGCCCCCACCTCCGGTTCCATCTTCATGCAGCAGAATCCGATCGGCGCGGAGAGTAAGAAGCATATCTCCCATTCTGCCGGATCACACTTATCTGAATATGAACGAGCGGGTTCGCGATATTATCCGGTATTTTTCCGATTTCTATGAAGATTTTGATGAGAAGCGCGCCTACGACATGTTGGGAAAGTTTCCAGATTGACGCCTCGGACCGTTTGAAAACCATGTCCAAGGGGAACCAAAGAAAAGTGCTGATTCTCGTGATGAGCCGTCATGCAGATCTGTATATTTTAGATGAGCCGATCGCCGGCGTCGATCCGGCCGCACGCGATTTTATCTTTAAATATCATCCTGTCGAATTACGAACCGGAGGCTTCATTCTGATCTCGACGCATCTGATTGCCGATATCGAGAATATTCTGGACGAAAGTCATCTTCATCGATCACGGTCAGATCCGGCTCACCGCATCCGTGGATGATATCCGTATGAACAACGGTAAGTCCGTCGATGCACTTTTCAGGGAGGTATACAGATGTTAAAAAATTATTTAAATATGAATTTAAGAGCACGGCAAAGATCATGTTGATCCTGTACGCCATTCTGATCATCACCACCTCCGTAGGTTCCGTGGTGCTGTATTCCTAGATCTGGATCGGGCGGGTGAAAGCAAACTGGCATCCATTCTATCGGTCTCCGCGATTGTCCTTTATATCCTTGCCATTTTTGCTGTCCTTATCGTGATGTACGTGTACCTGTGTGTTCACTTCTACCGCACAATGTATTCTGCCCAGGGATATCTGACACACACCCTCCCGGTAAAACACTTGCTCCTTTTCACGTAAAACTGATAACCTCCTTCGTGTGGATGTTTCTCTCCATGGCTCTGATGACTGCCTCCATCGTGGCGCTTATCGCCAGCGCCTCCCACGGAACCGCATGGCAGGTTTTACTTCCCGCCTGGGAGGAGTTATATTGTCTGTGAAGAGGTGCCATTAGGGGACACCAGAAAGTCCGCCCATTGTCTCCGGTGTGTCGGACATGCACCCGTCGGATTGTCCAAACGTGGAAGAGACACGGTTTTCCTGCACCCATTGCCAGGATGACCGTTGCAGCTCCTGTAACGGCATCTCCACCGGCAAATACACCGCTCTTGGAGGTAGCGCCGTTTTCTTCCTCTGCCACGATACACTTTCTGCGGTTCGTCTCAAGTCCCTTTGTCGTGGAGGAGATCAGCGGGTTCGGAGAAGTTCCGAGCGACATGATGACCGTGTCCGCCTCAATCTCATACTCAGACCCAGGAATCTCCACCGGACTTCTTCTTCCGGACGCATCCGGCTCACCGAGTTCCATCTTGATGACTCTCGCGCCTTTTACACAGCCGTTCTCATCCACAAAAGCTCCGTCGGATTCTGTAACAGGTCAAAAATAATGCCCTCCTCCTTTGCGTGATGTACTTCTTCCTTACGTGCCGGAAGTTCTTCCTCACCGCGCCGGTACACGACATGTACTTCCGCACCAA
>VOFB01004056.1_pt1 | contig 11905 bp, 15 predicted proteins | sample 5384141 | NCBI WGS metagenome assembly VOFB01 (sample SAMN12384721, study PRJNA508395) | human gut metagenome | isolation source: healthy gut A | host: Homo sapiens
AAAAAAAAAAAAAAAAAAAAAAAAAAAAAAAAAAAAAAAAAAAAAAAAAAAAAAAAAAAAAAAAAAAAAAAAAAAAAAAAAAAAAAAAAAAAAAAAAAAAAAAAAAAAAAAAAAAAAAAAAAAAAAAAAAAAAAAAAAAAAAAAAAAAAAAAAAAAAAAAAAAAAAAAAAAAAAAAAAAAAAAAAAAAAAAAAAAAAAAAAAAAAAAAAAAAAAAAAAAAAAAAAAAAAAAAAAAAAAAAAAAAAAAAAAAAAAAAAAAAAAAAAAAAAAAAAAAAAAAAAAAAAAAAAAAAAAAAAAAAAAAAAAAAAAAAAAAAAAAAAAAAAAAAAAAAAAAAAAAAAAAAAAAAAAAAAAAAAAAAAAAAAAAAAAAAAAAAAAAAAAAAAAAAAAAAAAAAAAAAAAAAAAAAAAAAAAAAAAAAAAAAAAAAAAAAAAAAAAAAAAAAAAAAAAAAAAAAAAAAAAAAAAAAAAAAAAAAAAAAAAAAAAAAAAAAAAAAAAAAAAAAAAAAAAAAAAAAAAAAAAAAAAAAAAAAAAAAAAAAAAAAAAAAAAAAAAAAAAAAAAAAAAAAAAAAAAAAAAAAAAAAAAAAAAAAAAAAAAAAAAAAAAAAAAAAAAAAAAAAAAAAAAAAAAAAAAAAAAAAAAAAAAAAAAAAAAAAAAAAAAAAAAAAAAAAAAAAAAAAAAAAAAAAAAAAAAAAAAAAAAAAAAAAAAAAAAAAAAAAAAAAAAAAAAAAAAAAAAAAAAAAAAAAAAAAAAAAAAAAAAAAAAAAAAAAAAAAAAAAAAAAAAAAAAAAAAAAAAAAAAAAAAAAAAAAAAAAAAAAAAAAAAAAAAAAAAAAAAAAAAAAAAAAAAAAAAAAAAAAAAAAAAAAAAAAAAAAAAAAAAAAAAAAAAAAAAAAAAAAAAAAAAAAAAAAAAAAAAAAAATGTCATTGTTTCTATAATAATTCGGATGGTGGCTGCTTTTGTGCCGACTCAAAACATGGTTGATATGTTTGAAAATGGCAGATGGCAAGTTGATCGATGAAGCTGGTTCCGGTTATGACCTCGGTGGTTTTTCAATCGATCCACGATTGAAAAATACGGTTATTTATCCGATTGGATTGGGTGGGGCGTAATAATGTACCCGGTTTTCAATACGCTCGACAAGACGCTGCCGAACGGTTTCGAATAAAGATTATTATAACGGCGGCGGATTAATGCCCTTCCATACCGGTATGTTGTGGGCTAAATATTTGTATCCCAACCAGGGACAATATTCAGCTGCAATGAATGACGATGCCTTGTGCCCGATTATCTTCCGGTATGCAGAAATATTGTTGACGAAAGCCGAATGTTTGGTCGAACTGAATCAGATTTGCAGGAAGCGATGAACATCATCGACCGGTTACGTTTGCGCGGAGGTCATATCGCTGTTGACCGTTCTAAATATGATACACAGGCCAAAGTACGTGAACTGGTAAGGAGGGAACGTACGATAGAATTGGCTGGTGAAGGTTTCCGTTTTGAAGATATCGTTCGCTGGGACGAGTATGACCAGAGCGGAGCCAAAACCGGAAAGAAGGTGGCAGAGACTGTTATGCCTGGTGACTTGTATCGTTTGTGTGGTACTGTCGACTATGATGAACCGGATCCGGACCGTCGCGCCGTGATCGATGTGAATGCTTCTCGTGAAGACCGTTTGGTTGAAGTTCGTTATTTTGACAAGAAGCAATTCCATCTGCCTATTATGCAGGCGGAAATGGATGCGAACCCTCAATTGGTCCAGAACGATGGTTATTAATAGATGCAATAAAACTTATTTGCAATGAAGTATATTAAAAAATTGATATATGTCTTTACTCGCAGTTGCCACCAGGTGGCAACTGCGCAGATAAAGATCCTTTACGGGCCTTATCTGCAGAATGTAAAAGAGAATGAGGCAACTATTGTCTGGGTAGCGGATAAACCGTCTATCGGTTGGGTAGAGTTGGCTCCGAATGACGGAACTCATTATTATGGAGAAGAACGGCCTAAGTATTTCGATACGACTAATGGGGTTAAAAATACCTCCTTGCTGCATGCCGTGAAGGTAAAAGCGTTGACTCCCGGAACAACCTATCGTTATCGTATTTATTCTCAGGAAGTGTTGTCGCATGAAGGGATTAATGTCATATACGGACGTGTGGCAGCATCGGATGTATACAAAAAGAATGCTTTGACGTTTACAACGTGCGATTCAAATAAAAAAGAAACCTCTTTTGTCATGATCAATGATATTCACGGACGTGAAAACATCATTACGAAACTGCTGAATAATGCGAACTACAAGGATAAAGACTTGATTATTTTCAATGGTGATATGGTTTCGGAATTTAAAGACGAACAAACAATCTTTAATGGATTCATGAAAGAAAGCATCGATTTGTTCGCTTCGGAGAAACCTATGTATTACGCTCGCGGAAATCATGAAACCCGTGGTGAGTTCGCCACTTCGTTCCAGAAATATTTCTCTCCGAAAGAACCGTTCCTATATTATCTTTTTTCAGACAAGGACCTGTATGTTTCATAATGTTGGATACGGGGGAAGACAAACCGGATTCCGATATCGAGTACAGCGGTATTACCGATTATGACGGTTATCGTACGGATCAGGTGGAATGGATGAAGGAACTATATAAAAATGAAGATTTCAAGCAGGCTAAATTTAAAGTTGTCATTGCACATATGCCTCCTTCTGCTGACCTCAATATCTGGCATGGACAGAAAGACGTCTTGAAGAAATTCGTACCTATCCTGAATGAACTTGGAGTGGATCTGATGCTATGCGGACATCTCCATCGAAACAAATATGAGGAACCGAGTGACGGTATCAAATTTCCGGTATTGGTAAATTCAAATAATAGTGTGGTTTCTGTGGAGACTAGTGGTGATCAGATGAATCTGGAGGTTCTAGATTTGGATGGTAAAGTCGTTACAAAGAAGTCATATACGGCAAAATAATCTTCATCATTCAATGCTACACTTCGCATAAGTGCGATTACTCTGACAGAGATCCGAGTAATCGCACTTGTCTCATTTTGCGTAAAAATATAAATAAAAACACACAGGAAACTGATATCTGACATTTTTGCTCGTATCTCTCTAATAAATATTTAATTAAAGGATGTCGGTTGAACTTTGTAACCGGCATAGAACCGACACCTTTTTGTTTCCGGCGGTTTGTCCGGAGTTTCCTCGTTTTCACGGAGCAATTAATACGGAACATGCCGGAAACTAATTCGAAAGTCATAGTAAACTAACTCAAAGCATATAATATATTATTGATATGTAGTACTACCCTATCGTCCTTATATAGTACTACCAATCGACAATAGGTAGTACTACATAAGGGTAATAGATAGTAACTGCTAACGGCTACTTTACTATATGTTTTCATTTAGTTCTTCGGGTGATTTGACTTAGTTTGCGACAGGAAACGAGTTAGTTTGTCCGGTTGCCTAAGATTGAAACTTTCGGTTTTGTTGTAAGTGGCTAATTATTAATATCTTATTTGCTTACTGAATGATTGTCCATTAGTTGTATGAAAAAAATACTTTTTTGCTCCGTATTTTTCTGAAGTTGTTCGTTTAGTATAAGTAATAGGAAATAAAAATGGATTTTGATTATAGACTTTTAGCAAAATATTTGACAGGCATGCTTTCTCCTGAAGAAATGAAACAGGTAGAAGAATGGCGTGAATTATCAATTGATAATGATGAGGTTTTCTCTGAATTGATGAAACTTCGCGTTTCGTGGAAGTTCACTCAATATAATACGCCTGAGCATATCGAAAAGGCATTGAATGGATTGAATGCCAAGATAAATAGTAGAAGGCGATTTCAAATATTTCGCTCTGTGATGAGATATGCAGCCGTAATCTTGTTACTTGTCTCTTTTTCTTATGTGGGATGGGGCTATCTGAAACCGGACAATTGTGTAACGATCAGGGTGGAACAAGGGGAAGATGTGAAAAAATCGTGCTTGCGGATGGATCGGCTGTTTGGTTAAAGGAGGGTCTTCTTTGAGGATACCTGAGGTTTTTGCCGAAAATAACCGAAAGCTCTCCTTGCAAGGAGAAGCATTCTTTGACGTTGCAAAGAATGCCTCAGGAGAAGCATTCTTTGACGTTGCAAAGAATGCTCAGTACCCACTATATGTTTCGACCAATTATGTAAATATTAAGGTTCTTGGAACCGCTTTCAATGTAAAAACAGACGAGAAACACCAAAACGTAGAAACCGTTTTAGCAAGAGGTAAAGTTGTCTTTACTCGATAAGCAGTGGAACCCCATTTTAGATATGTCACCGGGAGAAAAGGTGACATATGACAACAATAAGAACGAATATGCCACAGAGGTTGTGGATGTGAATGTATGTACGGCGTGGCGACTGAACCAGTTTGTCTTCGAAAATGTCACGTTGAGGGAAATAGTTAACCAACTCTCCGTAAAATTTAATGTAAACATAAATTTAGAATCAACGAAGCTTGCCCAGCGTAAGTTCCGATGTGTGATCAATGAAGATGAAAGCTTGCCTGACATCTTGAAACTCTTGAAATATTTAGCTCCCATCCAATATCGGATAGAGGGAAAGAAATCTTTATATATGAATAATAAAAAATGAATGCCTATGATGAAATGACAGATTAGAAAAGTAACACACACAACAAAAGAAAACTATAAACTTAAAACTTAGTACTAACATTATTGAATCACATGTATGATTAAAAATGCATCAATTGCTACATTAGCAATGTTTTTGTCAGCTGCATCGCCCGCTATGGCGACAAGCGATGCGCATTCTTTGTATGTGAATCTGAACTGGCCTTGAATCAAACGACAGTCGGTACCGTCATACGAAGTATTAGTGAACAAACTGGGTATGAATTTTCTTATGATGAGACTTTATTAAATAAGAAAATCTCCAAAGTCTCTGTTAATCTTAAAATGAACATATAGAAAATGTTCTGAAAGAGGTATTTAAGAATACAGGGATCTCTTATAAAATAGTAAATAATCGTGTATTTCTGAAGGATGATAGTGTGAAAAATAAAGAGGTCAGAGTTTGCACAAAATGGAGTACAGCAAGAAAAACACACAATATCAGGAAGGATTGTCGATAAAGAAGGTTTAGCGATAATCGGTGCGAATGTTACGCTTGAAGATAACAAAGGAATTGGTACAATAACAGATGTAGATGGAAAATTGTTCTGAATGGAATATCGAATGGGGCAATTCTACTTATTTCATATATTGGTTATATAGATCAAAAAATTAAGATAGATGGAGGACAAAATTTTATCAGATAACACTGCTTGAGGATACTCAGAAATTGATGAAGTTATTGTAATTGGATATGGTGTTGAAAAAGGTTAATTTAACTGGTGCAATAACGAATGTGAAAACGGAAGAGCTCTCAACGATTTCAACAACTAATTTATCAAATACGTTAGCTGGACGTGCTCCTGGGTTGACTATTGTTGGAAGTTCTGGCTTTATGGGGCTAGTTCTGAAATCCGTATGCGTGGTGGCTTCGGAGATCCGTTGTTTGTTATTGATGGGATTATTAGGGATAAGGCCGCATTTGATGCTCTTGAGCCAAATGAAATAGACCAACTTAGTTTTTTGAAAGATGCTGCTACAGCTTCTGTTTATGGGTCTAAAGCTGGAAATGGGGTTGTGTTGGTGACAACGAAGTCTGGTGCAGATGCAATGGGTAAACCTAAATTTGAATATCAAGGATCTTACACATTTAATAGGCCAACGCGTAAGCTTTTTTCGGATGAAATGAGTGCTTATAAAGAATTGGTGTATCAGAATTTGGTTGCTGAAGCAAACGGGTTGCCTTTACCGAATAATGAAGAAGAGATGGAATAAAAACACATGATTATAATGTCAATGATTTGATTTGGCAGAATCCGTGTGGAATACGAAGCATTCTATTAGTGCTACAGGAGGAACAGAAAAGGTAAAATATTATGTGTTAGGCAACTTTATCAGAGAAGAAGGCTCTTATAAAAACTTGGAAAATAATAAATACTCTTTCCGTTCAAACTTAACAGTGAATTTGTCTAAATATATATCTTTGAATGCAAATATATCTGGATATCAAAAAGATGATAGACGATTTAATTGGCCAGGAAGTGGAGATGATAGTGAAGATATATTTGATTTTTATCGGACTACATTTAATTGTTTGAGAACAGTTCCTTCTTATGCTTATTTAGATGGTACTCCTGCGAATGAAAAACAGATTATCCAATTTATCCGGATGTAAGCAACTTTAAAGGTTGGAATGTTGCTGATGTTGTGTTAGGTGACCGTTATATTAAGACACGTAGGCGTAATGTGAATGGAATTTTATCTTTAAATATTGATTTAGGTAAAATTTTGCCGGGATTGTCAACTAAAATCACGGGAAATTACATTATAAACGACTATGCTCGTAAGAAGTATATGTCTCATCAAAAACATATAATTTTCAGTCTGAGATCCTGATAACAGATTTATACCGGGACCATTAGATTTGAATAAATATAATATTTATACATTTGGTTCTAACTATGAGAACTTAACGTATGGTGCCTCGTCAGTTTTGGAATGAACAATTTGACTGGACATTTAAACTACAAAAATTCATTCGGAAAACATGAAGTCGGTGGAATGATTACTTTTGAACAAGCAGAAAGTCAAGGTGAAGCGATCTATGCTACAGCTAATGATCCTTTGACAGATTATGATCAGTGGTTTGTATTTTCTACAGATCCAGAAAGACGGACAGTCTCTGTTAATGAATCCGAAAATTTAGGTTCGCATCTTTCTTGGATTGGACGTGCTACTTATAATTATGATTCCAAATATATGGCAGAATTTTCATTTCGTTATGATGGAAATAATAAGTTTCCGAAAGATCGCCGATGGGGTTTTTTCCCTTCAGCTTCTCTTGGATGGCGTATTAGCAGGAAGCTTTTATGGAAAAAAAATACTTCGGAGTGGCTTGATGATTTGAAAATACGTGCTTCTTATGGTACGACTGGTAATGATTTGAATACTTCTAATAAATCGATTGGGTATTTTCAATACATAGAAAGGTATACTACCGGAAGTAGTTATATGTTTGGAAAAGGATTGGCAAATGGTATTCAAACTGGTAGTATGCCTACTACTGATTTAACTTGGGCCACATCGGCAACAATTAATGGAGGAATAGATTTTACTCTGTTGAGTAATAGATTGAGCGGAACGATCGATGGCTTTTATCGGAAAGAAACAGATATTTTGGGGTCTCGAACTACTACTTTGCCTAGTACTTATGGTGCTTCTTTAGCCCCTGAAAATTATGCAGAACGTTCATGGAGAGGAGGGGAGTTTATTTTGACTTGAGAGATAAAGTGCAACATGGCATAAATTATTCTTTGTATATGAATATCGGATATTCTAAAAGATCGTTGGGATGTATTAGACGAATCTGTTATTTACATGACGGGAAATCTAAAGGATTTATCTTTGGTCGGTATGTCGGCAGGTCGTATTACAGGATTGAAGGTAGATCATTTATTGATAGATCAAGCAGAAGTTGATGAGTTGATTGCTAAAGGTTTTTAAACAATATGGACGAGATCCTTATTTGGGTGGACTTTTGTTCCAAGATACTCGTGGTGATGGTTATTCTTTAGGACCGGATGGAAAGATTGATGGAAATGACGCTTATAATTTACTAAGTGAAAATGGAACTCCTCGTATTAATTATGGTTTTGGGGGAAGTTTTAGTTGGAAAGGAATAACAATCGACATGCATTTCCAAGGAGTGGGTAGCTATGATCGTCTAGTTGGTTGTGATGCAACTAAAGGTATTCCGCAATATGGCGGAAACACTCGTCCTTATTATCCAATTTGGACTAGTGATAAATGTTGGAGTCCTGAAAATCCAAATGGTGTTTATCCCCGGGTGATCGGTAAAAATCAGTATGAGTCGGGTTATGGAAATACAGATTTTTGGATGCGTAATGGAGCTTATGTTCGCTTAAAAAATTTGAATATAGGGTATAATTTGCCAGCTTCGATCTTACGTCCGCTGGGATTACTTCATGCTCAGGTGTTTATGAATGCAACAAATTTGTTTTCTATATCGGCCATGAATGAATTCATGGATCCGGAGCAAAATATTATGATTCATTTCCTTTGATGAGATCATTTACATTTGGACTTAATTTTTCATTCTAAAAGTTGAAATTATGAAACTGAATAAATTAAAAGATTCATTAGTCGGTTTTGGCTATCGTTCTATTTTTTAATGGATGCAATAGCTTAGATATATCGAATTTGTGGAATTATGATGCTGAATTGGTTTGGAATGATGATAATTTGGCAACTGCATATGTTACAGATCTTTATGGAGATATTTTTAAAGGTTGGGATACTGGTGCAGATAATACGGCCGAACAACAGACAGGTATTCCTTTTATGTTAAGCACGATTACGACTTCTGGTAGTGGCTATAAACGTTGGAATTATACGAATATACGTAATATAAATTTAGGAATAGAGTATCTTGCTGAAGGGACTTGTTCTGAGTCTGTAAAAAATAGCTTGACAGGACAAATGCTTTTTATGAGAGCTTATCAATATGGTGAAATGATTGTTTATCATGGGGGAATGCCTTATATTACAAAAGTACAGGATAAAGATAAGGACGATTTATTTGTGACTCGAAATTCTACAGCTGAGTGTTTTTGATTTGCTTATAAAAGATCTGGATGATGCTATTAGTTTGCTTCCTGCAAAAGCGAAAGGAAATGATTATGGACGTATAGATCAGTGCTTTGCAAAAGGCTTATAAGGCGAAAAATGTTACTTTATAAAGCTTCTCCGCAATTTAATCCTTCAAATAGATATGATAATAAGTATTGGAATGAAGCATATGAGGCAGCAAAAGAAGCTTATGATTTTTGTATCTCTCAAGGAATTAAATTGACCGATAAATATAGTGACAATTGGCTTGTGGATGGGAACTCGGAGGTTGTATTTCCTATTATATATAGTAATCCTGGATAAAACTGCAGGTTGGGAGAATACGATTCGACCGGCTTCATTGAGTCGGAGTAATGCTAATAACACGCCAACTTGGGATATGGTAAAAGCTTTTCCAATGTTAGATGGTAAAAGCTTTGATGATCCAACTGGCAAGTATTATGTAGGAAATGAGGATGTTTTTTTACAGAGATATTGGATGAATAGAGATCCTCGGTTTGAAGATTGTATTTTATATAACGCAGCTTTGTATCCCGTATCTGGTACATCGACTGGATACCGTCAATATACATCTGTTGGGATTGCTGTTCGGGAGGATTCATATGGAATTAATCCGAATGTAGGAAGTACAGCTACGCAAAATGACGTTATTAGTGGGATGTATGTCCGTAAAGGTTCTGATGTTTCTTTGAGTCAAGATTTGGTATCTACTTTTGATCATGATTATCCATTTATGAGATTAGCAGAAGTTATGTTTATTTATGCAGAAGCGGCTAATGAAGTGGGGCACCGGGATGTTGCAGTTGATATGTTGAAGCAAATCCGGAAGCGTGCAGGGATCGAAGCCGGAGAGGATGGATTGTATGGATTAAAAGTTGGTGGTCGAGAAGAAATTCGACAGGCAATTTTGGATGAACGTAATGTGGAACTTTGTTTTGAAGGGCATCGTTTTATGGATCTTAGAAGAACTCGTAATATGATGCAATTAAATGGATTACAAAAATATGGAATTGAAGCGATTGCTATTAATGAAGATGGATCTGAAAATGACGATAACAGAGGCTCAGAGAAAGCGAATTCCTATTTGTTGACTCCTGAAATTTCAAATATGTTCTTAGAATGGTTCCTATCAGTGCTATTGCTGAAAATAAATTCTTAATTCAAGAATCCTATTATTTCTTTCCAATCCAAGAAAGTAAAATATTGGAAAATCCGAATCTCGAACAAAACAATAATTGGGGCGGAACTTTTTAATCCGACAATGGAATAAATTATTACTTTTGTTTTTCATAAATGAAGAGGAGGCCAAAAGACTTACAACCCTTTGGTTGTCCCTCTTTTAATTTTCTTTATTTATAACTTAATCTATATCAGATGATGAAAACTAAATTCTCTTTATTGATTTTTGCATTGCTGTTTGTGTGTTCCGGAATGATGGCTCAGGATAAGATAACGATTGGGGTTATCCAATATGACTTGGGCGATGTAGATAAAAGCTTTAAGGATTTGCATGATCAGGGATTTGGTTCTTGTGAACTTAATTATCAGAAAAACAAGTTTACAAAAGATTTTGCTGAAAAATAAAGGCGGCCTCCAAACATAATATAAAGGTAACAACGGTTGTCGGTGTGCCCAGGAAGCCATTGTGTTTGGAATTTTCGCCAGGGACCGGCTACGATTGGTCTGGTGCCAAAAGAAGAACGGACAGAAAAAATTAAAAGTATATCATGAAATGATTGATTTTTGTGCAATGGCGGAAATTCCCGCTATGCACTCTCATTTCGGTTTTATACCGGAAGATCCCTCTTCCGAACAATATAAAGATTTTATCAAGGTCATGCAGGATTTGGCGAATTATGCCAAGCAGCGCGGTGTGATGATCTATTTTGAGACCGGACAGGAAACGCCGACGACTTTGATTCGTGCCATTAAAGACATCGCTACAGGTAATGTGTTTATCAATTGCGACCTGGCTAATTTATTGATGTACGGAAAAGCGAATTCTCTTGATGCCGTGAAGCAGTTCGGCAGCCTTATCAAGGAATTCCATGCTAAAGACGGTAGATATCGGACGAACAATCCGTATGAATTGGGAGCTGAAGTACCATTCCTACCGGAGAGGTGAATTTCCCGGCTGTCATTGCAGAACTGAAGAAGCAAGGATTTCAAGGAGCATTGACTATTGAATGCGAATTGAATGGTGCAAGACATGATTATGTGATAAAAACACGTGAATATCTGCAAGGATTATTAGATAATTAGTATATTTGTCAGATATTATTTATATTATTAAAATAATAGGTTGCTAATCTATATAAATTATAATTTACTATGAGAACAAGCAGAAGAGGTTTTCTGAAAACTCTTGGAGGGTTGCGCTCTTTTCGATTGTGCCGCGTCACGTATTGGGAAATGGGTATATCGCTCCGAGTGATCAATTGACTAAAAGGTATTATTGGTACCGGAGGGGATGGGAAGAGGCCATGTCAATTATGCCGGTACACGTTTGGTTGCCGTTTGTGACGTTGATAAAAATCACCTTGAATTGGGAAAGAAACTGGTGAAGGAAAAAATAGCCGCTTATCATGATTTCCGCGATTTGATTCTGGACCCGAATGTTGATATTGTGCACATCGCCACTCCACCTCATTGGCATGGTATCATGTCTGTCGGGCCACTAAAGCCGGGAAAGACATCGTGTGAAAAAAGCCGATGACGCGTACGATCGGTGAAGAAGCGTGATGGAGCCGTACAGCAATACGGACGTATGTTCCGCTTGAACACTTGGTTCCGTTTCGCAGACCAGTTCTATGGACTGGGCACTCCTGTCAAACCGTTGAAGAAGCTGGTGCAAAGCGGATTGTTGGGATGGCCGTTGAAGGTGACGATCAGTGCGCATACCGGTTTCAACTGGAGTTTTTCTGGGTAGGAAAAGAATATCTCGAACCGCAACCGGTTCCGGCAGAGTTGGACTACACGACATGTGGCTTGGCCCGGCTCCTTACAAGCCTTATAACCCGCATCGCGTACACCCGACTTTCCGCGGATACTGGGATTATGACGGTGGAGGGCTCTCGGAACATGGGGCAGCATTACATCGACCCCGTACAATATATACTAGGTAAAGACGATACCAGTCC
>VOFB01002345.1_pt1 | contig 11904 bp, 15 predicted proteins | sample 5384141 | NCBI WGS metagenome assembly VOFB01 (sample SAMN12384721, study PRJNA508395) | human gut metagenome | isolation source: healthy gut A | host: Homo sapiens
TGGACGAGCTGTACCCCAACGAGAACGACCCCGAGCAGCTGGCGCACAAAAAGGAAGCCTACGAGCGTGAGATGGCGTTCTACAACTGCACCCCCCAGACCAGTGCCTTTACGCTGGGTCTGGCTGCTTCCATGGAGGAGCAGTACGCCGCCGACCGTGAGAACTTCAACCCGGAGACCATCAACGCCGTCAAGACCTCGCTGATGGGCCCCCTGTCCGGCGTGGGCGACTCCTTCTTCCAGGGCACTGTCCGCCTGATCGCTTTTGGTCTGGGCATCTCTCTGGCACAGCAGGGCAGCGTTCTGGGCCCCATTCTGGCTATGATCATCTCCATCGTCCCCTCTGTGCTGGTCACATGGTTTGCCGGTAAGCTGGGCTACACCATGGGCAGCAAGTACCTGACCAAGCTCAACGGCGGCATGATGGACAAGCTGATGTACGTCTGCGGCATCGTGGGTCTGATGGTCATTGGTGCCATGGTGGCAAGCATGGTGGGTTTGACTACCCCCATTACCTTCGCAAGCACCGGTCTGGTGCTGCAGGATGTGCTGAACAGCATTCTGCCGAACCTTCTGAACCTTGGCATCGTGATGCTGATGTACACCCTGATCCGCAAAAGGTCAAGACCGGCTGGCTGCTGGGCATCTGCATCGTGGGCGGTGTTGCCATCAACGCCCTTGGTCTGTTGGTGTAACCGGGTTTCCGGCTTACATAGATATCCGTACGCCTGTAATTTGTGATTCATCAGAACAAAAAGAAAAATAATTTGGAGGATTGCATTATGTATAACATTGATCTGGCAAACGTCAAGTCCATCGTGGCAGACATCGTGGCAAAGCACAACGTGGAGAACGTGGCCTTTGTTGGCTGCGGTGCTTCCAAGGCAGAGCTGTACCCCGCAAAGTACTTCCTTGCAAACTGCAGCAAGAAGCTGCGTGTGGCACACTACACCGCCAACGAGTTCAACTACGATACCCCCGATTGGCTGGGCGACACCACCGTGGTCATCACCGCTTCTCTGGGCGGCAGCACCCCTGAGACCGTCAAGGCCAACAGCGTGGCAAAGGCTGCCGGTGCAACCGTTGTCAGCGTTACCCACGCTGCCGGTTCTGCCCTGACCAAGGAAGCTGACTACACCATCGTTCACGGCTTTGAGGCAAACTACGCTGCCAAGCTGGAGAAGATGGGCTACGTTCTGGCACTGGCTGTGGAGATCCTGCAGCAGGTGGAAGGCTTCGACAAGTACGACAAGATGATCGAGGGCCTGACCAACGTGTTCGAGGCTGCCGAGAACGCTGCCAACTCTGCCCGCAAGTCTGCCAAGGAGTTCGCTGAGAAGTACAAGGACGCTCCCGTCGTCTACGTCATGTCCAGCGGCGCTTCCATGGAGGTCGCTTACTCCACCTCCATCTGCTTGATGATGGAGATGCAGTGGGTCAACTCCGGCTCCTTCCACAGCGGCGAGTTCTTCCACGGCCCCTTGAGATCGTGGACAAGGACGTGCCCTTCATCCTGCTGATGAACGACGGCAAGACCCGTCCCGTGGATGCCCGCGCACTGACCTTCCTGCACCGCTTCGATGCTCTGACCACCGTTGTGGATGCAAAGGATTACGGTCTGGGCAATGCTGTGGACAGCAGCGTCATCATGGACTACACCATCAGCGGTCACGAGTGCAGTGCGTTTAAGCCCGACCCCGAGATCTACCTGCGTGCCATGGAGGCGCTAGGGGTGGAGCCTGCCGAGTGCCTGGTTATAGAGGATTCGCCTTTGGGCATCGAGGCTGGTAAGCGCTCCGGCGCCCGCGTCCTGGCGCTGCGTCCGCACGAGGGGTGTCAACCTCGACCAGTCCGCTGCCGACGTTGTCATCGACAACCTGACCGACATTTTGGCCGCTTTGTAGTGTCAATCCGCCGCGAGAAGCACTGGTTCACGCGTCTTTGCTACGGATTGGCTTAATTTGTCATCTATTTGAATCCGTTTGGCTTCGATTCGGACTAAGTGAGTAGACTTTTTGGTGCAGGACGAGCACAAAGTGCATCTGCTCTAGTAAAACCGCAGGTCACAGGGGTGGCGGTTTTGGGTGTGCTCTGCAGGTCGCGTAAAGTCTACTCACTTGTAATTTGGGCCTTTGGTCGTGGGGTTGCTGGTCCCGCTTTGGTTGTCGAGGGAGGGTGAATTGAAGTGCCCCCGCACGCTCCGTGCTACAATCGCGGGCATGCCCCACAACTACATCTGCCTTCGAAAGGAGCCTGCGTGGCGAACGCCATCGATCAGCTCACGGACCGAGTGCTCGTGCTCGGTCGCCTCACCATCGTCCGCCGCGCCATCACCGCCGTGGCGGTCACCATTTCCGCCGTTCTCCAGACATTCCTGATCCAGGCGTTCATTCGGCCCGCCGACCTGCTTCCGAGCGGTCTTACCGGCGTCGCGGTCCTGCTCGATCGCGTTACCTCGCTGGGCGGCGTTCACATCGACATCTCGCTCGGCATGCTCGCGCTCAACATCCCCGTGGCGCTCCTATGCTGGAGCGGCATCAGCAAGCGCTTCGTCATCTTCTCGATGATGCAGGTCGTGCTCTCATCGCTGTTCCTCAACATCTTTCACTTTGCCCCGTTTTTGGGCGACAAGATCATGCTCATCATTTTTGGCGGCGTGGTCTCGGGTCTGGGCGCTGCCATCGCGCTAAAGTCCGGCGCATCCACCGGCGGCACCGACTTTATTGCGTTGTGGGTTTCCAACCACACGGGCAAGACCATCTGGGGCGTCATCTTTGGTTTCAACTGCTTTATCCCGGCGATCTTTGGCTTTATATTTGGCTGGGACAACGCGGCGTACTCCATCGTGTTCCAGTTTATTTCGACCAAGACCATCGACAGTTTCTATCGTCGCTACGACCGCGTGACGCTGCAGATCACGACGCGCAAGGCAGACGAAGTCATGACCGCCTATGTTGACCATTTTCAGCACGGCATTAGCTGCGCCGAGGTCATCGGCGGATACAGCCGCGAAAAGATGTACCTGCTGCACGCCGTTGTCTCGACCTACGAGAGCCAGGACATTATCAAGCTGGTGTGCGACATTGATCCCGGCGCCGTGATCAATGTGTTCCACACGCTCAACTTTGTGGGCGGCTGGTGGGGCGGTCATGTCGACGAGCCCATGCCCACGGCCGTTCCCGATCCCGACAAGCCCGCGCGCATGGCCAGCAGGCAGGCGCGCCTCAGCGAGCAGGACAGCCTGCAGCAGGACGACGGCAAGTAGGGTATTGGCATTTTGCTGGTCCGGCGCAACCCTTCCGTATGAGCTCCTCGAAAGCCCCGTTGCATTCGAGGGGCTTTCGTTTGCCCAGATAAAACCTACCAAAATGAAGCTGTCGCTTTTTGGTAGGTGGGGTGTATCGTTTTATCAATATGAGGTAACATGAAACTAGACGTTATATACGTATTAGAAATTTAGCTATTTTGATAAGAGTGATCAGATATGCCTGCGCCCAAAATGCACCGCTTTACCAGCAGATTTACGACGGAATCAAGGATGCGATCGAGAAAGGTGTTTATGCACCCAAGGAGCGTATTCCGTCCGAGCTTGAGCTAGCCGAGCAGTACGAGGTGAGCCGAATTACGGTGCGCCGCGCCGTCGAGGAGCTGTGCTCAGATGGCTACCCGTTAAGCAGCAGGGCCGCGGCACCTTTGTTTCCACGCCGCACATCAATCGTCAGTTTCATGCCTCGACGCTGCAGACGTTTACCGCGCTGTGTGCCGACAATGGCATGAAGGCGGGCGCACATGTGGTCGATCGCCAGATCGTTCCGGCGCGCCAAAACGAGATGGAGTTCTTTGGCCTGCAGAAGGACGCGCTGCTGCTGCATATCAAGCGCGTGCGTACGGCCGACGGTGAGCCCATTTTTGAGGAGAACATCTTTGTGCCGTTTGACGCCTACCGCGAGCTGTTGACGGCCGATCTTGAGGACAAGTCGATTTTTGCCGAGGTCGAGCGTGTTGGCGGAACGCCGATTGCCTCGGTTGGCTACCGCACGGTCGAGGCCGTTCGTGCCAATACCGAGCAGGCGGCCGAGTTGGGCATTGCTCCGCACGATCCGCTGCTCAATCTGCGTGCCGGCTTTACCGGTCCCAATGGCGAACCGGTCCTGATGGGTAAGCAGTACTACGTGGGATCGCGCTACGTCATGGTCATAAGTTACGCGGTTTTACCAAACCGCGTAACGGCGCGACGCTGCAAACGCCCCTAAGCGGCAATCTGACGTTCGATCGTCGGTCGCGTACCGAAGTACGCTTCCCTCCTCTTTCACGTCACCTTGCTCGCTTAGGGGCGTTTTCGCTGACTTATGCTCAACCAGCGACGTTTCCACGCTTGTCAAGAGACTAGTCATTGGGTAGTCATTGGGGACGTTCTTAAATGACTAGTCGTTGGGGACGTTCTTGTTTGACTAGTCGTTTAAGAACGTCCCCAACGACTAGTCTGGGCGGCGGCCGTGTGCTGCTGTCCGCGTGGCGGCGTATAATCGGCGGCAGATGATTCTGACGTTAGGAAACCATGACCGATAGCATGCAGCAGATGGCGCTCGACACGCTCGGCGCCTATTTTGGCTACACCTCGTTTCGCCCGGGACAGGATCGCATGGTGGATGCGATCCTTGCCGGCCGCGATGCGCTCGGCGTTATGCCCACAGGCGCCGGCAAGTCCATTTGCTACCAGGTGCCTGCGCTTATGCTGCCCGGCATCACCTTTGTGGTGAGCCCGTTGCTGTCGCTTATGGAGGACCAGACCCGCGCGCTGCTCGCGGCGGGTGCGCGCCCCAGTTATCTCAACTCCAGTCTTACCCCGCCTCAGCAAAATACCGTGCTCAAGCGGGCGCGCGAGGGCCGCTACCAGCTTATGTACGTGGCACCCGAGCGTCTGCTCGAGCCGCGCTTTTTAGCCTTTGCGCAGGAAGCCGCGGCCGAAGGCGGCATAGGCGTGCCACTCGTGGCCATTGACGAGGCCCCACTGCGTAAGCCAATGGGGCAGGATTTCGTCCCGCCTACCTGCAGATTCGCGAGTTTATCGATTCGCTGCCGCGGCGCCCGATCGTGGCGGCGTTTACCGCCACGGCGACCGAGCGCGTGCGCGCCGATATCCAGCAAATGCTCGGCCTGCAAAACCCGGCGACCGTGGTGATGGGCTTCGACCGCAAGAACCTCTACTTCGGTTGCGAAGAGATGGGCGACAAGGCCAAGACCGCGTGGGTGCGCGACTATGTGATCGCGCATTCGAGTGAGAGCGGCATCGTGTATTGCTCGACCCGCAAGACGGTCGACGCGCTGGCAGGCGAGCTTGCCGAGGCACTGGGCCCCAGCGGCATTCGCGTGGGCCGCTACCATGCCGGCATGGCAACGACGCCCGCCGCCAGAGTCAGCGTGCCTTTATCGACGACGACATCCAGGTGATGGTTGCTACCAACGCCTTTGGCATGGGCATCGACAAGCCCAACGTGCGCTACGTGATTCACAACAACGTGCCCGAGAGCATCGAGGCATACTACCGAGGAGGCGGGCCGCGCTGGCCGCGATGGCGATCCGGCCAGCTGCCATCTGCTGTGGAACGGTAACGATTTTCGCATGCGCCGCTTTTTGATCGACCGCGGCGATGCGGCCGACGAGGCGCTTGACGACGAGCAGCGCGCGTGGGCGCTCCAGAACCGTTATCGCCTGCTCAGCCAGATGGAGGGCTACTGCAATACCACCGGCTGCCTGCGCGAATACATGCTGCGCTACTTTGGCGACGAGGCGGCGGCCGAGCATGCGGCAGCCGCCGCGGGCGGCACGGCGGACGATGCCGAGGGCTGCGGCAACTGCAGCAACTGCCTTACGCAGTTCGAGGCCGAGGACGTCACCGATATGGCCCGCGCCGCTGTGCGCTATGTGGCCAGGCGACCCATGCGCTTTGGCAAGTCGCTGATCGCCGACGTGCTCCACGGCGGCAACACCGAGCGCATTCGCCAGATGCATCTGGACGAGGACCGCGGCTACGGTGAGCTGTCGAGCGAATCGGTCGGGCGCATCAAGGACATCATCGGGCAGCTGTGCGGTCGCGGTTATTTGGCCACCTCGCAGGGGCAGTACCCGGTCGTGGGACTGGGTCCGCGTGCCGGCGAGGTCGAGGACGAGGCGTTCGCCTTTACCGTTAAGCGCCGCGCGTCCAAGCGCAAGGCTCGGCCCGCGCCCGCCGCGCCGTCGATCTGCTGCGCGAGGAGTCCGAGCTGGACCAGCACCCGCGCGTTGGCGACGATGCCGAGCTGTTCGAGCACCTGCGTGCTCTCCGCAAGGAGATCTCGACCGAGCTGGAGATGGCGCCGTATATGGTCTTTTTTTCCGACAAAGGCCCTGCGCGGCCTGTGCCGCCTGCGTCCGCAGACGCGCGAGGAGCTGATCCAGTCAACGGCATTGGCGAGAAAAAAGCCGACGCCTTTGGCGAGCAGTTTATGGCGGCGATTGAAGAATTTGAGTCCGAGCATGCACGGAATGGAGCATAACGATGGCATCCGATGATAAAACCGAGCGCACTGAGGTGTCCGCTGTGCCGCTGTACCAGCAGGTTATGGACGACCTAAAGGGCGAGATCGCGCGTGGCGTGTACGCATCCGGCTCGCGCATTCCTTCCGAGATGGAGCTCGCGAAGTACTACGGCGTGGGACGCATCACCGTGCGCCGCGCCATCGAGGAGCTGTCGCGCGCGGGGTATCTCAACCGCCAGCAGGGGAGGGGCACGTTCGTGTGCGCGCCCAAGCTCAAGCGCAAGATTGTCCAGAAGGGTGATGTTCAGAGCTTTTTCCGAGGGTTGCGCTGCCAACGACATGGTGCCGGGTGCGCGCCTGGTATCGCGCACGGTGGTTGCGGCGACGCGCGAGGACGCGGCGTTCTTTGGCGTAGAGCCCGGCTGCGAGCTTATCGTGGTCGAGCGCGTGCGCACGGCCGACGGCATCCCCGTCATGCTCGAGAACAACGCCTTTGTGCTGGCCGACCATCCCTATCTGCAGACGCTTGCCAACAAGGACCTCACGGACAATTCCATCTTTGCGCTCGTTGCCGAGCATTCGGGCCGCGCGCCGCTCAAGTCCGATCCCTGCACCGTGGAGATTGCGCTTGCCGATACTCAGACGGCCCCGCTGCTGGAGGTGCCGGTCGGCGAGCCGCTCTTCTATATGGAGGCGTACTTTACCGATGAGGACGAGCGACCCTTGCTGCTCGGACGCCAAAAGATCGTGGGCTCGCGCTACGTCTTCGACATCTAACGTCCATAGATAGAACAACATAGAATAAATTTGCCGAGATGACTTCACGGGCTTTGTTACACGTGTTATAAATAGGACAACATAGAACGACAGCAGGTACGGGCCGCCGTCGATCAAAGCCGCCCCACAAGGAGGAACATCAGGATGAACGCACATGACTGGTTCAGGAAATCATCGAGCGCAAGGGCAAGATTGAGAACGTCTTTTGGATCGCCTGCGGCGGTTCGATGATCGACCTGATGCCGGCCAACGAGCTGCTCAAGCGCGAAGCCACCACGTTTACCTCGACGGTCTACACGGCACGCGAGTTTTGCCTGATGGCCCCCAAGAGCCTAGGGCCGAAGTCGCTCGTTATTGCCTGCAGCCACAGCGGCAACACGCAAGAGGTCGTCGACGGCTGCGAGATGGCGCTGGCGGCCGGTGCCGAGGTCGTTGCCCTCACCGACTGCGAGGGCTCCAAGATCGACAACGGCAAGTGGACCACCAGGTCTACCCACCGGGCGAGGGCGTGCCGCAGGTGCCGAGGTGCCTCAGGGCATCGGCGCTCTGATCGCCGCCGAGCTGCTCGACCAGCAGGAAGGCTACGAGGCACCTCGCCGACATGTACGAGGGCCTAAAGCAGATGGATGCGCTGCTGCCCGCCGCCCGCGAGAAGGTCAACGCCGAGCTGGGCGCCCGCTTTGCCGAGCTCTGTCAGCAGCACAAGTTCTTCTATATCCTGGGATCCGGCCCCAACTTTAGCCAGACCTACGCCATGGCCATCTGCTCGCTCATGGAGATGCAGTGGCAGCACTGCTGCTATATTCACTCCGGCGAGTACTTCCACGGCCCGTTCGAAGCCACCGAGCCCGGCGTGTTTTACTTTGTGCAGCTTGGCGCAGGGGAGTGCCGCCCCATGGAGGAGCGCGCTCTTGCGTTCCTCAACACGCACACCGATACGGTTATGGTGCTCGATGCACTCGAGTACGGCGTGGGCGAGTGCCCGCCAGCGCGCGTTCGTACCGGAGCCGATCTTCTTCTACAACATGAGCTGCGAGCTGCGCGCCGCCCGCGGAAAGGTGTTCGACCACAGCCCTGAGATTCGTCGCTACATGGGCATCGAGCAGTACTAGGTAACGGGAAAAGCATTCACCTTCGATTCGCAAGCGAACAGCGGCGTAAAAAGCGGGCCGCGCCGGTGGGGTTTCCGGCGCGGCCCGCTTAGTATCGCGCATAGATTCGCAAGGTTGCGGCAGCCAGCGGCTTACTTGGCGTCGTATGCCTCGGCATCCCACCAGTCGAGTTGGGCGATGTTGTCGCGAATGTGCTGGCAGCTCTTGTGGAAGCCCTCGAGTTCGTGCTCGGAAAGGTCGAGTGTGTAGACCTCCTCGACGCCCTCGGCACCGATCACGCACGGCAGGGAGGTAAAGATACCCTCCCTCGCCATACTGGCCGGTCATAAGCGTAGAGGCCGAAAGCACGGCGTGCTCGTTGTGCAGCACGGCGGCGCAGACGCGCGCGGCGGAGTTGGCAACGGCGTACTCGGTGCACTGCTTGCCCCGGTAGGTCACATAGCCGCCCTTGCGTGCAAGCTCCTCGACCTCCATGTGGTCGAAGGCGTACTTGTCGGGGTTCTCGGCCTGAAGCTTCGTTGAGGTTTTTGCCAGCGATGGTTGCGGCCTTAAAGGCAGCAAGCTGGCTAAAGCCGTGCTCGCCGATCATGTAGGCGTCGATGGACTTGGGGCTCACGCCGACTTTCTTGGAGATCTCGGTGCGCAGGCGGGCGGAGTCCAGGCCGCAGCCCGAGCCGATGATCTTTTGGGATCGTAGCCGGTCAGGTGCCACAGCTCGGTGCACACGACGTCGCAGGGGTTGAGATGCTTACGAAGATGCCATCGAAGCCGGCGTCGACGATGCGCTTGGCAAAGGTGCGGGCGGCGTCGGTGGTAAAGAACAGCTCACCGTCGCGGTTGCCGGCGGCCAGCGCGACCTTGCCGGCGGCGTTGACGATGACGTCGCAGCAGGCCAGCTCCTCGTAGTGGTCGTAGCAGTTGACGATCTTGGTGTTGTACGGGACAAACGAAAGGAGTCGCGCAGGTCCGGACCTCGGACGTCACCTTTGGCCTCGTTGATATCGCACAGGTACAGCTCATCGGCAATGCCTGCATAAGCAGGCTGTTGGCGACATAGTGCTCCTACGTGGCCCTGGCCGACCACACCGATCTTACGCGTCTGGTACATATATGTATCCTTTCGGCCGAGTTTTTCGCGTCGAACCATTGTAGCGTCCTGCTGCCACTTTGCTAGACTAAAGCGCTGTAGATTTTTGGGACATGCCTTAATCTCTACTTTTGGAGTGATTTGGGCCGCTGACGGCATCGCTGGGCGATGTGCTCGCGCGGATGGGGCCGCTCGTTGTACCATAGCTGCAACTGACTCATAAGGGAGCATCTATGCCCATTCGCATTCCCTGACGCCCTCCCTGCCGCCGCGCAGCTCGAGAGCGAGAACATCTTTGTCATGACCGAGTACCGCGCGCTACATCAGGGACATCCGTCCGCTGCGCGTGCTCATCCTCAACCTCATGCCCACCAAGATCGCCACCGAGACGCAGATCATGCGCAAACTCTCCAACACGCCGCTGCAGGTGGAGGTGGACCTGCTGCGCACCAAAACGCACGAGGCCACGCACGTAAGCGCCGGCCACCTGGAGACGTTCTACCGCACGTTTGACGACATCCGCGACATCCACTACGACGGCCTGATCATCACGGGCGCGCCGGTGGAGCAGATGCCGTTCGAGGAGGTCGACTACTGGCCCGAGCTCTGCCAGATCATGGATTGGTCCACCACGCACGTGCACTCTACGCTGCACATTTGCTGGGGCGCACAGGCAGGTCTGTACCATCATTACGGTATCCAGAAGTACGACCTGCCGGCAAAGGCGAGCGGTGTGTTCGAGCATTATCTGGTGAAGCCGCAAAAGCCCGCTGGTCCGCGGCTTCGACGACCGTTTCTATGCCGTGCATTCGCGCAACACCGATGTGCGCCGCGAGGACGTGGAGGCCGAGCCGCAGCTTGAGGTCGTGGCCGTGTCTGACGAGGTGGGCCTGTACATTGTCAAGTCGACCGACAGCCGCCGCTTCTTTGTATTTGGCCACCCCGAGTACGATACCGACACGTTGCGCCTGGAGTACGAGCGCGACGTGAAGCGCGGCCTCAATCCTCAGGTGCCGGCGCATTACTTCCCGGGGGACGACCCCACCGCCGAGCCGCGTAACGTCTGGCGCAGCCAGGCTCAGCTGTTCTACACCAACTGGCTCAACTACTACGTCTACCAGACCACGCCCTACGACCTGGCCCGCGCCGGCGAGGAGCACTAGGCCTGTCGGGAGGTGCGCCAGCCGTTAGGCGCTGATGATGTGGGACAGCGGCAGGTCGTGGGCGTCGGTGGGCACGTGGTCGACACGCTGCTCGTCAAAGGCGATGCCGATGATTTGACATGCGGGCGAGCGTGGGCAGGTAGCGGTCGTAGCAGCCGCCGCCGTAGCCCAAGCGCGCGCCGGCGCGGTCGAAGGCTACGAGCGGCACGACAATCATGTCGAGAGCCTTGGCAGGCACGATGGGGAAGTGGTCGCTGTCGACGCCCGTGGCTGCGAAGGCCCACGTAGGGTGGGCGATAAACGGGGCCTCGGACGCATCGCCGGCAGAGACTGCCCGCATGCATGCGCTGGCCGCAAGCCATGGCGTCTGTTGCCGAGAGCATGCACGGATAGGCCACGCGCCAACCGCGTTTGGCGGCCGCAGCGGCAAACGCGGCAGGGTCGACTTCGGAACCCATCGCGGCATAGACGGCAACGGTGTGCGGTGCCGCAGCACCCAAGCGATCCAGCAGCTCAACGAGCCGCGCACAGATAATGGCAGACTTTGCCGCCCGCACATCCAAATCAAGAGCGTCGCGCCGAGCAATCACCGTCCGCCGCAACTCAGCCTTATCCATCCCAACCTCCTCTAGCAAACCTGCCAAAAAAGGGACAGGTTTATTTTGGCAGGTTTTATCTGGGCAAACACCCAAATCACCACACAAACCATCGCAAAGGGGGCAGTTCATGGACACCTTCGTGGGTTTTGACGAAGAGCGGGTGTTCTTGGTGGTTTGTCTCGATCTGTAACAGTAACTCGGCAAAATCGGACCTAGATGTTACAGATTGAGACAAATCGTCCGGGGCGCGGGGAGGTTAGCCCATCAGGTCGATGACGTTAAAGCCGGCGTTGCTCTTGGCGATGACGTCTCGGCCGCCAAAGACGCAGGTGGGCGACTCGGCCGCAATGCGCGTCACGTCGGCGCCGAGTGTGCGCAGCTCACCGGGCGTGGCGGCGAGCATCTGGGCGCGACGCTCCTCGCGCGCGTGCGGATCGAGCCCGGCCAGGTAGGTCGTGTTGCGGCGCTTGGTGAGCGCGTACGGCTTCACCGGCGCGTCCATGCCGCTCACGCAGCTCACAATAAAGCCCTCAAAGGCGGCCTCGTCGGGCTCAAAGCTGCCAAGCCATGCGCCCGCGCGCTCCACGCGCTCAATCGAAGGATCGATCGCCGGGTCGCGGTAGGTGTAGAACGCCGTCTGGCACTCGCC
>VOFB01001253.1_pt1 | contig 11901 bp, 21 predicted proteins | sample 5384141 | NCBI WGS metagenome assembly VOFB01 (sample SAMN12384721, study PRJNA508395) | human gut metagenome | isolation source: healthy gut A | host: Homo sapiens
GAGGATCAGTACAGCAAAGAGACGGATACAGCCACCGGAGAAACGGAGAAGAAGCCGACCATTATTGTGGTTATGAGTGAATCCTATGCGGACCTTAGTGTGGTGGGGAATTTTTCAACCAATATCGATCTGACACCGTTTTACGATTCACTGGAGGAAAATACGATCAAGGGGCATGCGCTCTCTTCCGTGTTTGGCGCCAAAACGCCAAACTCCGAGTGGGAATTTTTGACGGAAATTCCATGGCATTTCTGCCGAGCGGTTCGGTTGTCTATCAGCAGTATATCACGGATACACCGACTTCTCTGGTGTCAAATCTGAAAAATATCGGTTACACCTGTGTGGCAATGCATCCTTATTATGATACCGGATGGAGCCGCAATATCGTATATCCGAATATGGGATTTGATGAAACGCATTTTATCGATGATTTTGACCAGACGAAGGTATTGCGTGATTATATTACTGATCAGGAACTGTATGAGAAGATCGTCGACCGTTATGAGAGTAAGAAATCCAACGAGGATTTATTCATTATGAGTATTTCCATGCAGAATCATGGCGGTTATACGGAGAAATATGACAATTTTGATGAAAAAGCGCGTATGCTTGGCATCAATTATCCGGACGTGAACCAGTACCTGTCATTGATCCACGAGAGTGATTCGGCATTAGAGTATCTGATCTCCTATTTTGAAAAAGTGGATGATCCGGTTGAGATCGTCTTTTTCGGGGATCATCAGCCGAGTTTGTCATCCAGTTTTTATCCGTATCTGAATGGGAAAGGATTGGGCGGACTGACGCTGTCTGAACTTGAAAAATCTTTACACCGTACCGTTTTTTATCTGGACGAATTATGACAGCGGCAAAGAAAGTGTGGAACTGACAAGCCTTAATTATCTGTCAACATTGGCGTTGGAGCGCGCGGGCATTGCGCTTCCGGCATACAATCAGTTTTTAGCCGACATGATGGAAGAAATTCCGGCGGTCAATTCGAGAGGATTTTATTCCAAATCGCAGGGAAAATTTTTACATGTGGAAGATGCGGCCGGCGAGGATGCAAAATGGCTGAAAAATTATGAGATACTGCAGTATAATAATATGTTTGATAAGCGGAATAAGAGCGAGTTAATTTTCCCTTATTTAAAACAATAGAATGTTCGTGGGTGTGCATTCTGCTGCATAGATAATGTTGGGAGTAAATAGTGGTTAAAACACGATTGATTTAAGGAGGAAAACGATAAGAGTTATGGAAGCGGTAGTTTTAGGAAGTACAGGGATCAAAGTAAATAAGAATGGATTTGGCGCACTGCCGATCCAGAGAGTCAGCACGGAGGATGCGGTAAAACTGGCGAGAAAAGCGTATGAAGCGGGCATTACGTTTTTTGATACGGCGCGGTTTTACACGGACAGTGAGGAAAAATTAGGCGAGGCATTCGACGGAATGCGTGAAAAAGTCTACATTGCGACCAAAACGGCGGCAAAAAATGCGGACGAATTCTGGGAACAGCTTGGGATTTCTTTACATAATTTAAGGACGGATTACATCGATATCTATCAGTTCCACAATCCTTCTTTCTGTCCGAAACCGGGAGATGGAACAGGACTTTATGAGGCGATGCTTGAGGCAAAGGCGCAGGGGAAGATCCGTCATATCGGTATCACGAACCACAGGCTTGCGGTTGCCGAGGAGGCAATCGAATCCGGGCTGTAATGAGACACTGCAGTTTCCGTTCTGCTATCTGGCAACGGATAAGGATATTGCATTAGTGGAAAATGTAAAAAGGCAGACATGGGATTTATCGCAATGAAGGCATTGTCCGGCGGTCTGATCACGAACTCTGCGGCAGCCTATGCATTTGAGGCGCAGTATGAAAATGTACTGCCGATCTGGGGTGTGCAGCGGGAAAAAGAGCTGGACGAATTTATTTCATATATTGATAATCCGCCAACAATGACGGATGAGATCCGTGCACTGATCGAGAATGACCGAAAAGAACTGGCAGGCGATTTCTGCCGCGGCTGCGGTTATTGTATGCCGTGTCCGGCGGGCATTGAGATCAATAACTGTGCGCGTATGTCGCTTCTGCTGCGCCGCTCTCCGTCTGCACTGCAGCTCACACCAGAGGTTCAGGCGAAAATGAAAAAGATCGAAAACTGCCTGCACTGCAATAAATGCAAGAGCAAATGTCCGTATGGACTGGATACACCGGCGCTCCTTGCAAAGAATTACGAAGATTACAAGCAGGTGCTTGCGGGAAACGTGAGTGTCAATTAGAAAAAGGAAATATGTGTGGATCAAAAAGATTTATCACAAGCAGAAATGAGGATTATTATGAAAAAATATGAAACAGTCGTATTTGACCTGGATGGAACCTTATTAAATACGTTAGAGGATCTGGCAGATGCCACAAACTATGCGCTGCGAACGATGCAGATGCCGGAGCGCACGATCGGGGAAGTGCGTGCATTTGTTGGCAACGGTGTGCGTCGTCTGATGGAGCTTTCCGTTCCGGGCGGATTTGACAATCCGAAATTCGAAGAAACATTTGCTGTTTTTAAAAAAGTATTATGGAGAACACTGCAATGACAAAACGAGAGCTTACGATGGTGTTGTTCCGGTGCTCCGCAAATTAAAGGAAAAAAGGTTATGCGCTTGCAATCGTTTCGAATAAGATTGATTTTGCAGTCAAAGAGTTAAACGAGATTTATTTCGAAGGCATTGTGCAGGCTGCGATCGGGGAGCGCGAAGGTGTGGCGAGAAAACCAGCGCCGGATATGGTGCACACGGCGCTTGCAGAACTTGGAAAACCGGCGGATACGGCAGTCTACATCGGTGATTCGGATGTGGATGTCATGACGGCAAAAAATTCAGGACTGCCGTGCATCTCAGTGCTTTGGGGATTCCGTGATAAGGAGTTCCTGATTGAACACGGGGCGACAAATTTTGCAGAAAAACCGGAAGATATTGTGAAGTTTTTTGGAGCAGTAGATGCTGGCAGACTAATTTATCTATAAAAAGAAAAGGAATTCAGTGTAAAAAACTGCGCAGAAAAGGGGATCTATATGAGAAGAAGAAATCTTATATTAATTACGGTATTATCACTGTCACTCACGTTTGCAGCAGGCTGTGGTGAAAATAAAAACACTGGTGCGGCAGGCTCTATGGATCAGCAGAAAACCAGTGAGACTACAGTACAGAATGAAACGGGAGCCAGAAACCTCACAGGTTTCGGAGGATTCAGAACAGGACGAAACAGAAGCCGCTGCCACAACAGAGGCAGGGCAGGACGCACAGTCTGATTATCAGATAGAGATGGTAAGCTACAAAAGACGGATCTGATTGATATTTCTTATCCGAAGATTACAGGCTGGAGTGATACCGAAAAACAGGAAGAATGGAATACTTACTTTGAAAATACGGCAAAAGAAGCTGCCGGGGAAATGACGGGAGATACGGAGGAGATGAACCTTGGTGCAAGTGATTCCGTGGTGCTCACATATACCGTGCAGGAACAGACAAAGGATATGCTTTCTCTGACCTGTCAGAGTTATTATGATTATGAAGGATCAGCGCATCCTTTCTGCAGCACTTACTTCCGTTAATATTAACATGAAGACCGGAGAAAAATGACATTTTCTGATTTTGCAGATCCGGATGAGACGGCTAAAATTTTATTTGCCGGAAAAGACAATACAGATACTGCACAGGGCTATACCGTGCTGGATCCGGAAGGAAATCCGACTACTGAAATTACGATGAAAGATATTTTGGAATTTAATTTCATCTGGATGGAACCGACGGAGGAAGCACTTGCGGCAAGTCTTACCCATTTTGACGGAGATGTGGACGATTACGGAGCCGATGAGACGATGGGAGAGTCTTATGTGCACGACGGAAAAGTATATGTGATCTTTTATGTCAGTCATGCCATGGGCGATTATACAGTGGTAAGAATAGATTAAATTATATGAAATAAAGGATTATTATGCAGTCAGTACAGGAAAAATATAAAAATTTACAGGAATATTTAAAGTCACTGGGCAGTGTTGCAGTCGCTTTTTCCAGTGGCGTGGATTCGACATTTCTGCTTGCAGCGGCAAAGAAAACACTTGGTGCGGATCATGTGATCGCAGTTACGGCATCCTCCTGTTCTTTCCCGAAAAGGGAGTTAGAGGAGGCAAAGCAGTTTTGCAAGGAGCAGGGAATCAGGCACATTGTATGCAAGTCGGAGGAACTTGATATCGAGGGATTTCGTCAGAATCCGAAGAACCGTTGCTATCTCTGTAAACATGAATTGTTTGAGAAAATACTGGAAATTGCAAAAAGAATATCATATCAATGCCGTGGCTGAGGGATCTAACATGGATGATAATGGTGACTATCGACCGGGACTGGTCGCAGTTGCAGAGCTTGGTATCAAAAGTCCGCTCAGGGAGGCTTTGTTGAACAAAGAAGAGATCCGTACACTTTCCAAAGAGATGGGACTGCCCACCTGGGACAAGCAGTCATTTGCATGCCTTTCCTCCCGGTTTGTCTATGGGGAGACAATTTCCGAAGAAAAACTCGGCATGGTGGATAAGGCGGAGCAGCTTTTGCTGGATATGGGCTTTCATCAGGTGCGCGTAAGGATTCATGGGGATATTGCGCGTATCGAGGTGCTGCCGGATGAGATCGCAAAACTGGTAGAAGGGGAAAACAGGGAAAAGATTTATTCTTACCTGAAACAGCTTGGATTTGCCTATGTGACGCTTGACCTTGGCGGATACCGTATGGGAAGTATGAATGAGACACTTGATATAGAGAAAAATAATTTTGTACAAGAGGCAGGAATGAACTTCCCGATATGGAAAAAAATAATTTTGCACAAATGATAATAGGACCTAAGAGATAAGGAAATAACAGGAGAAAAGCACAGGATATGTTGAATCAGTTTTCAAGAACCCAGTTACTGCTGGGTGCAGATAATATGGAACGGCTTGCAAATGCAAAAGTTGCAGTTTTTGGAATCGGCGGAGTCGGCGGTTATGTGGTTGAGGCGCTTGCCAGGAGCGGAGTCGGTTCTTTTGTGATCGTGGATGATGACAAGGTATGTCTGACGAATATCAACCGTCAGATCATTGCGACCAGAAAAACGGTTGGAAAATATAAAGTTGATGTGATGACGGAGCGTATCTTAGAGATCAATCCGGATGCAAAAGTGGAAGCGAGAAAATGTTTTTATCTGCCGGAAAATGCGCATGAGTTTGATTTTTCTGAGTATGATTATGTCGTGGATGCGGTGGATACGGTCACTGCAAAATTAGAGATCATCATGCGCGCAAAAGAGTGCAATGTGCCTGTCATAAGCTGCATGGGAGCAGGCAATAAATTAGATCCTACGCAATTTGAAGTGGCTGACATTTATAAGACGACAGTCTGCCCGCTCGCGCGTGTCATGCGCCGTGAGTTAAAAAAACGCGGGGTCAAAAAATTAAAGGTCGTATATTCCAAAGAGCAGCCGACAAGACCGATCGAGGATATGAGTATCAGCTGCCGGTCACATTGCGTCTGCCCTCCGGGAACCGTCCACAAATGCACCGAGCGCCGTGATATCCCTGGAAGTATTGCGTTTGTGCCGTCTGTGGCAGGACTGATCCTTGCAGGAGAGGTCATCAAAGATCTTACAAAGTAAAATAGACTGTATTTTTGGAATGGATTTGTTGTTTTTAGTTACAAAACTCCAGTTTGAGAACTGCCCTCCGGAAGTTAGATGAAAAATCTAATGGCTGGAGGGCTTTTTTTTCTTTATAGGATTAGGGTGTCAAAAGGTGGTTCATAACTTAGCGATTGTCAAATTGCACAAAGCCGAGACTGTTTTTGTGACTTTGGGAGAAAATTAGAAAATCTTAGTATGCCTGTCTATTTACAGTAATGTTCTGCCACGGACGGCAGAACAAGGCTTCACGAGCCATGGAAGGCTCGTTGAATGCCGTTTACGTCACTCTGTGAAAAACTAATTCAGGCATACTTAGTTTTTCTTATTTTCGGACAACGGAACAAAACAAGTTCGGTTTTGTACAATTTGACAGACCCAAAATTGAAAACCACCTTTTGACACCCGAATCTTTTATAGGATGGCAAATAGTACATGCAAGATTTTTGATTGACAAATTGCACTATTTGAGCTCAACATCATAGGATTAAGGTGGCAAAAAATTTTAAAATCATGATTGTTTGAGTGAGGGAAAATAAAAGCTATTCACCCATTATATTAACGGAAAAATAGTACGAAAGTACAAAATGTATAACATAATACTTGCATTTTGCAATGTGATGTGCTAAAGTGTTATCAGCGTAAAGGGGCGCAGAGGAAAAGAGCCATCTTTGCGCATTTTTATTAAGGAGGAAAATCCTCTCCTCGTCAGAGGACTCGGATTTTTGCTCCGCAAAACAAGGAGGAAAATCCTCTGCTCCTGCAAGAGGCACATGCTATGCAGGCATAGCAGACATTTTGCTCGCAAAACAAGGAGGAAAATCCTCTGCTCCTGCAAAGGCAGTCGCATTTTGCTCCGCAAAACAAGGAGGATTACTATTATGAAAAAAACCAAAGCAGTTTTGGCTATTTTGATGGCCGGAACAATGATGCTTGGTCTTGCAGGCTGTGGCGGGAACAGTTCTTCTGCAACACAGGGAACAACCACAGGCACAGAGACAGGCAGTGCAGCAGGTGATGCTGCAGGAACAGATGCCGCAGCAAGCGCATCAGACATGAATGTTATGCTTGAAACTCCGGTCGAGTCACTCGATCCGCAGCAGGCTACCGACGGCACATCCTTTGAGGTCATCGCCGACTACACCGACGGTCTGATGCAGATGGATGCAGACGGACAGGCAGTTCCGGCAATCGCAGAAAAGCTATGATTTATCAGACGATGGTTTAACTTATACATTCCATCTTCGTACCGATGCAAAATGGAGCAACGGCACACCGGTTACCGCAGCAGATTTCGTATTCGGATGGCAGAGAGCTGTTGATCCGGATGTCGCATCTGAGTATGCATATATGTTAAGCGATATCGGTCAGATTAAAAAAAATGCAGCAGAGATCATCGCAGGTGAGAAAGACAAGAGTGAACTTGGTGTGACAGCAGTAGACGACAATACACTTCAGGTCGAACTGAATGCACCAGTCAGCTATTTCACTTCTCTGATGTATTTCCCGACTTTCTATCCGGTAAATGAGGAGTTCTTTACTTCCTGTGGAGATACATTTGCAACAAGTCCTGAGACAGTATTATCAAACGGTGCATTTGTGCTGGATTCTTATCAGCCGGCAGCAACTGCATTCCATTTAACAAAAAATGCAGACTACTATGATACCGACAGAGTAAAAAACTTTCCGGATTAAGTTATCAGGTAATCCAGGATTCACAGCAGGCATTAATGAGCTACCAGACAGGTGCACTTGATACAACATTAGTAAACGGTGAGCAGGTTGACCAGGTAAAAGACGATCCTGAATTCACAACTGTTGGTGCAGGCTACTTATGGTATGTCAGCCCGAATATGAATTCTGTTCCTGAACTCGCAAACTTAAATATCCGTCTTGCAATGACAATGGCAATCGACCGTGATTCCATCACAGCAGATGTATTAAAGGATGGTTCCACACCTACATATACAGCAGTTCCCATGCAGTTTGCAGCAGGTCCAGACGGATCTGACTTCTCCGAAGATCAGACAAAATTCTCTGATGTATGTGCTTATGATACTGCAAAAGCAGCAGATTACTGGGCAAAAGGTTTAGAGGAACTTGGTGAATCTGAGATCACTTTAGACATGGTAGTAGATGCAGATGACGCACCTCAGAAAGTAGCGCAGGTATTAAAAGAGCAGTGGGGAGACAGCTCTTCCGGGACTGACCGTAAACCTGGTTGTTGAGCCGAAGAAACAGCGTGTGGAAGACATGCAGAACGGTAACTTCCAGTTAGGACTTACACGTTGGGGACCTGACTACGCTGATCAATGACTTACCTTGGAATGTGGGTAACAGATAATTCTAACAACTACGGTTTCTGGAGCAATGCAGAATACGATGCTATCATTGATGAGTGTACAACTGGTGATCTTTGCACAGATGCAGAAGGACGCTGGGCTAGACTTTACGATGCTGAGAAGATCGTTATGGATGAGGCAGTTATTTATCCGCTTTACACAGTGCAACGCAGAGATGCTTTCTTCTAAAGTAACAGGCGTTGAGTATCATCCGGTAGCTATCAACCGTGTATACAAAGATGCTGTAAAGACTGAATAAAGAAATTTAGACAGTAGAAATCCTGTTTTACAGGAAAATGAATATAGCCGCACTAAAGTGCAAAACTTTGGTGCGGCAATTTTCATATTGTTGACGCTATAGGAAATGAGGCAGGAATTTCCTATGTCGTGAACGGAAAAACAAGGAGGAAAATCCTCTGCTCCTGCAAGAGGCACATGCTATGCAAGCTATTGAGCATAGCATGCACAGGCATTTTCCTTCGGAAAACAAGGAGGATTAGAACGTGAAAAAATATGCACTTAAGAGAATCGTAACGTCTCTGTTTACGCTGCTTGCAATTTTGCTCGTTCTGTTTATTTTGATGCAGCTGATGCCGGGTTCTCCATTCAACGATGAGAAGTTAAATGCAGACCAGAGAGCAGCACTGTATACGAAATATGGACTGGATCAGCCATTGCCGGTACAATTTTTGTGAAATATGTAGGCAATATGTTAAAGGAGACCTTGGCGTAAGCTACAATATCTCAAAGAATACACCAATCTCCCAGTTGATAAAGACAGAGACTTCCGATCTCCATCAGTATCGGAGGATATGCGGTGTTGATCGGTGCCGTGGTCGGGCTTCTGCTCGGGCTTCTTGCGGCGTTAAAGCATGATACGATATGGGATTCGTTAGCGACGATCATTTCGGTTATCGGTGTGTCGGTGCCATCGTATGTGTTTGCGCTGGCACTCAGCTATAACTTCGGATTTAAATTAGGATGGTTCCCGATGCTGTTTTCGGAGAGCGATATTTTCGGATCAAGCGTGCTGCCTAGTATCTCACTTTCGATGTTTACGATGGCGTCGATCGCCCGTTTTACGCGAAGTGAAATGCTTGAAGTACTCGGCAGCGATTATATGCTGCTTGCGGAGAGTAAAGGAATTTCGGGTTCAGCGCTGATTTTTAAACATGCGCTGCGAAATGCACTGATCCCGATCATCACTGTGCTTGCACCGCTGATCGTCGATCTGATGACCGGTTCTCTGGTTGTTGAAAAATATTTGCAATACCGGGTGTCGGAAGTCTTCTGGTAAATGCCATTCAGTCGAACGACTACAACGTGGTTATCGCATTAAGCTTTATTTATTCTGCAATGTACATTGCCATCATGCTTGTGGTAGATATCCTTTACGGAATCATTGACCCGAGAATTCGTCTGGCAAAGAAAGGAGACTGATATGGTGTCACAGGAAAAAACCATGAATGGGAAATGATGCTGCCGGCTACATACCGGTCGAGGCAGATTTTAAATTTAAACATACGGATGGCGAACTTGCGTTGATGATAACTTTGCAGCACAGAGTTTCTGGAAAGACGTATTGATCCGCTTTTCAAAAAATCAGTGCAGTGATCGGTCTGATCCTGATCATTATCATTACGGTATTTGCAATTATTGGCCGGGGATGAATGATTTCAGTTACTCCGAACAGTCACTGACACAGAAGAACTTTGCACCGAGGGTAAAAGGTCTTGAAAAACTTGGCATCTTCGATGGCAGTGAGGGCATGAAAACAACGACCGGAACAAAAAGATCAATTACTATGAAGAAAAGGCTTAGATGATCTTTTACTACTGGTTCGGAAGTGATAATTTTGGACGTGACATCTGGACACGTACCTGGTCCGGCGCAAAAACGCGTTTCCCTGATTATCGCCGTAGCAGCCGCTTATCATCGATATGGTGATCGGTATGAGCTATGGACTGATCTCCGGATATTTTGGCGGGAAAGTCGATATGTTCATGCAGCGGTTTCTGGAGGTCGCGAACGGTATTCCGCGTCTTGTTATCGTAACTCTTTTATTATTAGTACTGCAGCCGGGTATGCTTACCATTATTTTTGCATTGATGCTGACAGAGTGGGTCGGCATGAGCCGTATCGCAAGAGCTGAGATGCTCAAATTAAAAGAGCAGGAATTTGTACTTGCATCACGGACACTTGGAGCAGGAAATTTCTTTATTATCTTTAAAGAAGTTCTGCCAAATATATTGGACCGATCATTACACAGGTAATGTTCTCCATCCCGACAGCGATCTTTACCGAGGCGTTCTTAAGTTTCGTAGGTCTTGGTATTCCGGTGCCGCAGTGTTCACTTGGTTCACTGATCTCCGAAGGATTTAACAGTTTTACCACACATCCGTACCAGATCATTCCGCCGATCGTTGTAATGGCGCTTCTGATGTTAAGCTTTAACCTTGTAGCAGATGGTTTACGTGAAGCATTAGATCCGAAGCTGAAAGAAATGTAAGAAAGGGGATTCGTATATGTCAGAGACAAAAGAACAGATTTTAAAAATACGGGACCTGGATATTACGTTTCAGACGACTGCAGGAAGCGTGCACGCTATCCGTGGAGTCAATATTGACCTGATGAAGGGCGAGACAGTTGCGATCGTTGGTGAGTCCGGCTCCGGTAAATCCGTAACAATGAAAGCTGCCATGGGTATTTTGGCATCCAATGCAAAAGTAACAGGCGGTACCATAGAATTTTCCTATCATCATGCGGATGGAACGCCGCAGACGGTAGACATTTTAACAAAAGATAAAAAGTGGATCAGACGCCATATCAATGGAAAAAAGAATTGCCATGGTATTCCAGGATCCGATGACAAGTTTGATCCGACCATGACGATCGGAAAACAGATCATGGAAGGTATGATCTGGCATTTTAAACACCGAAGAAAAGAAGCCTGGGATAAGCAGTAGAACTTTTAAAGAGGTTGGCATTACGGATGCGGAAAAACGTATGAAAAATTATCCGCATCAGCTCTCCGGCGGTATGAGACAGAGAGTAGTCATTGCCATCGCGCTTGCCTGTAATCCGGATCTGCTGATCTGTGATGAGCCGACGACTGCACTGGATGTTACTATTCAGGCAAAGATCATCGAGCTGATCCGCAGAGTACAAAGAGAGAGAGGCATCTCTGTTATCTATATCACACATGACCTGGGCGTGGTTGCAAAAGTAGCAGATTATGTACAATGTCATGTATGCAGGAAAAATCGTTGAGAAAGGTATGATCAATGAGATCTTCAATGATCCCGACATCCGTATACCTGGGGGACTGCTTCTGCAATGCCTGATCTTGACACTGCGGATGAGAGACTCTACACGATCCCTGGTTCGCCGCCAAACCTGTTAAACGAAAAACCGGGCGATGCGTTTGCACCGCGTAACCAGTTTGCGCTTGAGATCGACGACAAGGCAGATCCACCAATGTTTCAGGGTGACAGATACACATTATGCGGCTACCTGGCTGTTAGATCCGCGGGCACCGAAGGCAGAGATGCCGCCTGAATTAAAAGAGCGTATTGCGCGAATGAAGAAGGAGGCAAAGATCGATGACGGTGAATGAAAACAGTAAGCCTCTTCTTTACCGTGAAAGGCTTTGAAACAATATTTTAAGGTAAGTAATAATTATACCGTGCATGCGGTGGAAAACGTAAGTTTTCAGATCTATCCGGGTGAGACATATGGTCTGGTCGGGGAATCCGGTTCCGGAAAATCAACGATCGGAAGAAGTATCATAAGACTTTATGATCCGACCGCCGGGGAGATCAATTTTAATGGAATGGACATCAGCGGCAGGATCAATAAGGCAA
>VOFB01003318.1_pt1 | contig 11898 bp, 19 predicted proteins | sample 5384141 | NCBI WGS metagenome assembly VOFB01 (sample SAMN12384721, study PRJNA508395) | human gut metagenome | isolation source: healthy gut A | host: Homo sapiens
CAGTAATCCATAAATGTGCAGCACAGTGAAAGGAGAACATATGACTTCTGAAAGGGAATGCATTCAGCGGACATATACCGCCGAGCAGGTGGCTCAAATCCTTGGCATCAGCCTTCGCAAGGCTTATGGGCTTTGCGAAACCACCACACAATTTAAGGTAATGAGGCTGGGGAAGCGATGCCTGCGAATTCACAAGGAATCCTTTGACAAGTGGCTGAACGAGCAAGCAGAGCTTACCTGACCTGAATCGGGAAAGGAAAGCAATCATGGCAACCTACAAAGTAAGGGGTACTGCCCACAACGTCATTTATCCCTACCGTACAGAAGACGGCAAGGTCAAACAACAATGGGAAACCTATTCCACCGAGCTGGAAGCGATGCAGAGGAAGACTTATATCGATTATCTGCAAAAAAACCGGCTTCGCCACGAGATTCAAAAGGCAGCCGCCGAATACCAGTGCAAGCGCGCTGTGGAGCGGGAGGTGGTCGAGCGTTTCCGCCCCAGAACGCAGGAGGAAGCACCTTCTCACGCTGCGGAGGACAATACTACGAAAACCTATCGGGAATTTGCAGAGAAGTGGCTGCCCATCCACGCGAGAAAGGAGCGCTTTTCTCCCAACTCCTACGACAGCTACCGCAGCAATCTGGACCGGCACGTTCTGCCGTACTTTGGTGATCAGGTGATGAGCAGCATTACGGCAGAGGATATTGACGACTTTCTGGACGCGCTGAGCCGGAAGCCCTGCCGTGGACCCAAGAGCTACGGAAAGCGCCCGGAGGATATTCCGACGCTGTCCTCCAGTACCGTGAAGAAGTGCTTTACGATCCTGACCTCCGGCTTTGAGACGGCAAAGAAGTGGCATTATATCAGCGAAATTCCCTAAGGTCACCGCGCCCACGGAAAAAACGGTCAAGCGGAGAGCCTGGGATGCCCGGCGCGTCTTCGAGGTGCTCGACAGCATCAGGGAGGATGCGCTGCTTCACCTAGCTGTCCACCCTGACGTTTGTTTGTTCTCTACGAGCCGGCGAAACCGCGGGAATTGATTTGCATACAATCGATTTCCGGGACGGCAGCCTAGTGGATCACCGACAGATCCAGCGCGTATCAGACAGCGCAATCGGCGTGCTGCCCAAGCATGAGGTGCTGCGCATCTTCCCCAAGCAGGTGCTTACCTCGAAAAGCAGCATGATTCTCAAGGGACCGAAACGGAAGACAGCCATCGGAAACAGTATCTGACTACGCCGCTGGATGAACTGCACGAGAGACTGGCGCGGATCGAGGAGAATCAGGCTTTCTTCCGTGAAGAGTATCGGGATTACGGATTGCTGATTTGCCAGACAGATGGGCGACCTGTCGATCCCAGGAATCTGGAAAAGAGCTTCAAGGAGCATCAGAAGCGGATAGGTATACCGGAGAATGAACGCATTGATTTCCAGGGGCTTCGCAAGTCTGGTCAGATGCACAAGGTACGTCTGTCGCAGAACAACTATCAGTTGGTTGCGGAAAACGCCGGACAGTCGCCGGAGGTCCTGATGAACCACTACAACGAGGCGCTGGACTACGAGAAGCGCGCTCTGTCACGGCTGGTGGAGAACAGCTTCTATCCGCATCGGGAAACGTCTGGCGGGCGCAGGACAGCGCGGATGTGTCCGCGCTGATGGCACAAATTCAGCAAAACCCGGAGCTGTGCCGGAAACTTCTGCAATCCCTGACGCTCGGTACACAGCAGCGCGCCTGATGCAAAGATTTCTGCGTGTTAGCAGGATTTGTTAGCAGGCGGCTATGCGCATTCATTCGGCGCATAATCAACAAGGCCGTCAAGAGGCCAAAATTAGCTGGGAGTCTGAAAATGTGCCCGAAATGTTAGCTGGAAACCGAGGCCTGATGCAAGCGGCGCTTCCCCGCCAAGAGAGGAAGAGAAGCTGAAAAACCTAACAATACAAAGAAAATCGCCCCTGTGAGTTGTCTCACAGAGGCGACTGCCTGGAGCTGATAGCCAGATTCGAACTGGCGACCTCATCCTTACCAAGGATGCGCTCTACCTGCTGAGCTATATCAGCACACGCGAATAAATATACTGTTGCGTTGCGTAGAACATATCCTTACCAAGGATGCGCTCTACCGACTGAGCTACATCAGCATCGGCAACGAAATGTATTATACCAGAAGTCGCCGAACAATGCAAGCCCTTTCGGTAAAAAATTTATCTTTTCGGCAGAAGTCGCTTTTCGCTTCGGTTTACTTCGTCTCGTACACCGCCGTCACGCTCGCCTTCACGGAGATGCTGCCGGAGCGAATCCCCGTGCCGGAATCCTCGGCCTGCGCGCGCGCCGCGCTGTCGTTCATGTTGATCATGTACTCGTTGTAGCTGCCGTTTTCGGTGATGGATTCCAGATGGTCAATCGTCTGCCCGCGGCCTTCGCCATCACGTCGGCCTTCTTCGACGCGGTTTCGATGGCCAGCTTCAGCGCCTGTTGGTACAGCTCGCTGCGGGTCGAAACGTCGTATTCGATGCCGTAGATTTCGCTCATGCCGCCATCCACCAACACGCCGACCACGCTGTCAAGCATATCCACATCCCGGCACGTGATACCCAGCGTGTGATTCGCCTGATAGCCGTTCATAACCGGGGATTCGCCGCTGTAATCATACGTCGTGTAATATGCGTAGCTCGTCGTCACGATGTCGTCGTCCGCCACGCCCAATTCGAGCAGCTTTCGGGTGACCGCGTCGATGATCTTGTTCATGTCCGCCTGCGCCTCGGCGATGGTTTTGCCCGAAACGCCCGCGTTCGCCGTCACTTTCACCATGTCCGGCGCGGCCGTCACTTCCGCCGCGCCCTGCACGACGATCTGCACGTCGTTTCCGTCGGCAAAGGCCAGCGCCGGGATGGCCAACATCAGCGCCAGCGCAATCGCAAAAATCTTTTTCATGTTCGTTTCCTCCTATTTTGTTTTTCACGCAGCTGTCGGTTGATTCTTTTTGCCCGCATGCTCCAGACGATTCATCGCCGGAATTTATTTCCATTGAAGCATTATTTTTTCTTGTATTCCGCGAAAGGGACGAAACCGCTGTCGTCATTGAGCAGCATATTTTGATATCGCTCCAAATCGGCGTCGGCCTGTTCCTCGGAAATTTCCTCGCCATCGTACAGTTTATGGCTTTCCGTCATGCGGAGATAGACAGTTCCCTCTAAATACTCGCCGTTTGCGTCCTCCCTAGTGGTAGTCTGCACGCCTTCACGAACTACGGCTTTTCCACCTTTGATATCGTAGATGCAGGCAGTAAAATACGCTGCTCCGTCAGAGCCTTCGCAATAGATGCTTCCATCCGCGCAAAAGGTAATTTCGCTTTCGATCCCAGCTATACAAAACGCGCTTCGGTTTTCCATCAACAAGCGTATAGACAGCATCTATCATACAATCGTTCTCAAGCCCATTCGTTGACAAGCTACCCTTAGGAAGAATAACCAGCTCATCAATTCCATCACGATTCAGATCTTTAAGAATATATCCATCATATTCAAGCGAACGAAGAAACCAACTTGGTTCAAATCCTGAGTTACTAAGTTTTTCCCAATCCCATTTTTCCTGAATCGCTCGGATATACAGTTCAATGACCTCGTCATAATTTCGGCAATTCTCGTCGGCATAGAGAAATCCATCCGCTTCGCCCTCGCCCGCATATTCGCTCGCGTCGCAGTAGCAATCCACATAGTCGGCATTCAGCCACCCCGTCATGCCTTTATACGAATCGGGGCTGGTTTTATCCGAATATGTCACCTTGACGATGTTGCGCGCCTTATCCGCCATCGCCGTTCCGCTGAGCAGGCAGAGCGCAAGCGCGCCCAGCGCGATAAATCGTTTCATCTTCGCAATCCTCTTTTACTGCTTCTTCTTTTTCCGAACCCAGCGCCTCGCCAGCGCGATCACAACCGCCGCGACCGCCGCCCATGGCAGCGCGTAGATCAGGCCGAGCACCGCGCCGAAAACGAACTCGCCGAAATTCTCCATGCCCTCGACAAATTCCTCGCCCATCCGGGTCAGGAGCGGCTGCTTGGCGGCGACCGCGCTGCTCTTTTCGTTGATGGTCACATACAGCGTCGCCATGCTGGCCTGATTGTCGATCCGGCGATTCTGCCCCTCCAGCCACTCGATCTCCTCCTGCACGTCGAAGATCGCGTCGGTCAGCGTGATGATGTCCTCCATGGTTTCGGCCTTTTCATAGAGCGCGTCCAGCTGCCGCTTCTTCGCCCGCGCGCTTTCCAGCCGGGATGCGTTGTCCGTATAGGTGCTCGTCATATCGACGGCGCTGGTCTGCTCGCGCGTCACCTCGCCCCACTCGCCCGCGCCGGAGAGCACGCCGTCCAGCATATCGCTCGGCACGCGCAGCGTCAGGCTTGCGCTTCGGCTCGCGTTCTTCGCGCCGCTGATGTCTCGGCTCTCGACAACGCCGCCCGCCTGCTCGATCTGCCCGCAGAGCGCGGAAACCGCCTCGTCAAAGCGCTCGGTTTTCAGGGTCAGCCATGCGTTGCGGACGATCTTCTTCTCGTCCTCCGCCGTGCTGTCGTTCGCCGCGCCCTTTTCCGCCGCGCTGCGCGCGCCGAGCGCCGGGGCGCTATTCTCGTAAAACGCGACCGCATCCTCCTGCGGATAGGCTTCGTAGGTATCGGAAGCGCCGTAGTCGTAATCGTAGGCCGTCCGCGCCACGTTTTTTTCGTTTCCGCCCAGCCGTCCGACGCCCGTGCCCGCCGCGAACACCAGCGCCGCGCAGGCCGCATACCCAACGACTCGAACGCCCTTGCGCCGCATCCAGTCGCTGATGGAAATGACGCGCGGCGTCTGCCGAATCGCCATGCGCCAGCCCCTTGTGAAGGATTCCGGCGGCGTCACATCCTCGTCGATCCGCTGCATCCCGCGAAGCGCGTCCGCGTTATCCATCAGCGCACGGCATGCTTCGCACGTCTCAGCGTGCGCTTCCATTTCCGCCCGCTCCTCCGCCGTGATTTCCCGCCCGGAAAAGACGATGGCCTCCAGTTCCTCACACCGCATGTCGTTCACCTCCCGTTTGTCCGACGCCGCGCCGTTTCAGCTCCGCGGCGATCTTCTCCCTCGCCCTCGCCAATCTCGATTTCACCGTTCCCTGCGCGATTTGCAGCGCCTGCGCCGTCTCCCTCGACGCTCAGGCCGTGCACGTCCCGCAGAGAAGGAACACCTCGCGCATCCCCCTCCGGCACGGCGGCAATCGCCTGCCGGATCGCGCTCCGGGTTTCCTTCCGCTCCGTCTGCTCCTGCGGGGTTTCGCTGCCGTCCGCCGGGTCAAAGCCGCTCGCCTCGCCCATTTCCTCCAGCGACGGCTGCTCGTGGCGCTGGCGCTTGCGTATCGCGTCCATGCAGCAGGAAGCCGTCACCCGGTATACCCATGTGGAAAACGCGCTCTCAAACCGATACTGGCCGATCGTGCGCCATATCCGCAGCATGGCCTCCTGCGCCGCGTCTTCCCCGTCGTGCGGATTGCCCATCATCCGCAGGCACAGCGCATAGATTTTCTTTTCGTATGCGCTCATCAGCGTTTCAAAGGCGTTCGCGTCGCCCTTCGCCGCGCGGGCAATGTTCTCGCGCTCCATTCGCGCCCCTCCTTCCGTGTTCCTTCTGATATTTAGACGGATGAGCCGCCCAAATCGTTCCCGAATCCTTCAAAAATTTTCCTGTGCCCTTCAATGCGCACACCCGAAAGATTTGTTCAAACCTTGATAACGCTCCGCGTGTCCTATCGCCCAGATGGAAATAACTTCCAAAAAAGAGCTCCCTCCTTGAGGGGCTGGCACGGCGCAGCCGTGACTGAAGGAGTCCAAAAAAAACGCCGACAGAGGCGTAAACCCCTGTCGGCGCGGAATCTATCAGTCTTCGATGATGCTCTTGCCGGTCATTTCCTTCGGCCGGGCAGCCCGATGATCTAGGGCAGCATGGTCGGCGCGATATCCGCCAGACAGCCGCCCGCGCGGAGCTCCACGTTGCCGCAGCCCGCGACCAGGAACGGAACCGGATTGGTGGTGTGCGCGGTGAACGGCGTGCCGTCCGGATTTTCCATCTTGTCGGCGTTGCCGTGGTCGGCGGTCAGGAACATGCAGCCGCCCATATCGCGAACGGCCTCCCAAACGGTTTCCACGCAGGCGTCAACCGCCTCGACCGCCTTCACCGCCGCGTCGAACACGCCGGTGTGACCCACCATGTCGCAGTTCGCGAAGTTGAGGATCACCACGTCGTATTTGCCGCTGCGGATGCGCTTGGCGCACTCGTCGGCCACTTCGTAAGCGCTCATTTCCGGCTTGAGGTCGTAGGTAGCGACCTTCGGGGACTGACAAGGATGCGGTCCTCACCCGGATACGCTTCTCGACGCCGCCGTTGAAGAAGAACGTGACATGCGCATACTTCTCGGTTTCGGCAATGCGGAGCTGCTTGAGGCCCTTATCGGAGACGTACTCGCCGAGGGTGTTTTTAAGGCTCTGCGGCTTGAATGCGATCTCAACGTTCGGCATCGTGGCGTCATACTGCGTCATGCAGACGTAGGTGAGCGGGAAGAAGCCATTCTTGCGGGTGAAGCCGGTGAAATCCGGGTCTACGAATGTGCGGGTGATCTCTCTTGCGCGGTCCGGGCGGAAGTTGAAGAACACGACGGAATCGCCGGATGCGACCGGAGCGCCGCCCTTGATGACGCACGGCACGACGAACTCGTCCGTGACTTCGTTTTCATAGCTCTTTTCGATGGCAGCTCCATCGCGGCACGCGTGGTTCGCCTTCGCGGCAAACCATGGCGTTGTAAGCCTTTTCTACGCGCTCCCAACGGTTGTCGCGGTCCATCGCATAGTAGCGGCCCATGACCGTTGCAACCTTGCCGACGCCGATTTCCTTCATCTTCTCCATGAGCTCCTTGACGAAGTCCTTGCCGGAATGACGGGTCGGTGTCGCGGCCGTCGAGATGCGTGAACATAGACGTTTTCAACGCCCATCTTTTTTGCCATTTCCAGCAGGCCGTAGAGGTGCTGGTTGTGGCTGTGCACGCCGCCGTGGAGCAGGCCGATCAGGTGAACGGCCTTGCCCGCGTCGATGGCTGCGCGCATGTTGCGCACCAGCACGTCGTTTTCCTTCATCGTGCCATCCATGATGGACTTGGTAATCGCGTCAGCTGCTGATAGACGATGCGGCCCGCGCCCATGTTGGTGTGGCCGACCTCGCTGTTGCCCATCTGCCCTTCCGGCAGGCCGACCGCCATGCCGGAGGCCTGAATCGTGGTATAGGGATAGGTTTCAAACAGACGGTCGAGGTTCGGCCTCTTGGCCGCCGCAATCGCATTGCCGAACGTCTGCTCCGGCACCCAGCCGAAGCCGTCCATGATGCAAAGCAGAACAGGTTTCTTTGCCATACTGGAGATGCCTTTCCTTTATGCGTCGAAACGCACGACCTTGGAGAAATCCTCCGCCTTGAGGGACGCGCCGCCGATCAGGCCGCCGTCGATCTCCGGCTGCGCCATCAGACCCTTGCAGTTCTTCGGGTTCATCGAGCCGCCGTACTGGATACGCACGTCGTCCGCCGCGTCGCCGTAGGCCGCGCGAACCGCCTCGCGGATCACGCCGATGGTCTCGTTCGCCTGCTCGTCCGTCGCGGTCAGGCCGGTGCCGATCGCCCAAACCGGCTCATAGGCGATGACCACGTGCTTCACCTCGTCCGCCGTCAGGCCGGAGAGCGCGATCTGCGTCTGATGGTCACCAGCGCGTTGGTGTAGCCCGCCTCGCGTTCTTCCTTCTTTTCGCCCACGCAGATGATCGGGGTCAGCCCCGCCTTGACGGCCGCCAGCACGCGCTGGTTCACCGTCGCGTCCGTCTCGCCGAAGTACTGGCGGCGCTCGCTGTGACCGAGGATGACGTATTCCACGCCGGATTCCTTGAGCATCGCGGCGCTCAGCTCGCCCGTGTACGCGCCGGATTCCTTCCAGTGCATGTTCTCCGCGCCGAGCTTGATGTTCGTGCCCTTGATGACCTCGCTCACCGCCGCGAAGTCCACCGCCGGGGTGCAGACCACCACGTCGCATTTCGCGTCCTTAACCAGCGGAATCAGGCGGTAAACCAGCTCGCGCGCCTCCGCTGGGGGTCTTGTTCATCTTCCAGTTGCCGGCAATAATCGGCTTACGCATGATGTTGTTCCTCCTCACTTATAAAGACCCTGAGCGACCCCAAGGCCGCTCAGGGCGAATCATTTACACTTTTCGTCAAGGCAGGCAACGCCCGGAAGCACCTTGCCCTCGAGATACTCGAGGACGCGCCGCCGCCGGTGGAGATGTGGGTCATCTTGTCGCCCAGACCCATCTGCTCGACCGCCGCCGCGGAATCGCCGCCGCCGATGATGGTCACAGCATCGCTGTCGGCCATCGCCTGCGCCACGGCCAGCGTGCCGGCCGCGAGGGTCGGGTTCTCGAACACGCCCATCGGGCCGTTCCAGATGACGGTCTTGGCGCCCTTGACGGCGTTGGCAAACAGCTCGCGGGTCTTGGGGCCGATATCGCAGCCCTCCATGTCCGCCGGAATCGCGTCCGCGTCCACGGTCACGGTCTCAACCGCCGCGTCGATCGGGTCCGGGAAGTCCTTGATGCAGCGACGACGGTATCGACCGGCAGCAGCAGCTTGACGCCCTTAGCCTCGGCCTTGGCCATCATGTCCTTGCAGTAGTCGATCTTCGTCTCGTCCAGCAGGCTCTTGCCCACGCCGTAGCCCTTCGCCTTCAGGAAGGTATACGCCATGCCGCCGCCGATAATCAGGGTATCGACCTTCTCCAGCAGGTTTTCGATGACGTTGAGCTTGTCGGCCACCTTCGCGCCGCCCAGCACCGCCACGAACGGGCGATCCGGGTTCTCCAGCGCCTTGCCCATGATATCCAGCTCTTTGCCGATCAGGTAACCGGCCACGCACGGGGAGAGGAACTTGGTCACGCCCTCGGTGGAGCAGTGCGCGCGATGGCAGGAGCCGAACGCATCATCCACATAGCAATCCGCCAGAGAGGCCAGCTCCTTGGAGAAATCCTCGATGTTCTTGGTCTCTTCCTTGCGGAAGCGGGTGTTCTGGAGCAGCACCACGTCGCCGTCCTTCATCGCGGCGACGGCGGCCTTCGCGTTCTCGCCGACAACGGTATCGTCATCCGCGAACACGACCGGCTTGCCCAGATACTCGCTCAGGCGCGCCGCCACCGGCGCGAGGGAGAACTTCGCCTCCGGGCCGTTCTTCGGCTTGCCGAGATGGCTGCACAGGATGACCCTGCCGCCGTCCGCGATCAGCTTCTTGATCGTCGGCAGCGCGGCCACGATGCGCTTGTCGTTGGTGATCTTGCCATCCTTCATCGGAACATTGAAATCGCAGCGCACAAGCACTTTCTTGCCGGAGACCTTGATGTCGTCCACCGTCATTTTGCCATGGGTAATTCCTCCATTTCAATTTGGTTCCAATTCCTGGGTTTCCATGATAGATTGAGGGTTTATATCCGGCCGCGTCCCCCAAAAACGCCGCCGGGAGAAAGCCGCGGAAGCCGCGGCGTTTCAAACCGTTTGCCGACCGGGTCTCTGCCCGTCCGAACGCTTCTAGTGTAGCATTTTTTGCCGAGATTGTCAAAGATTTGCGCAAAGAATGGGGCTGACTTCCAAAATTTTGCGTTTATCGGCGCAAAAGCTCGATCATCCGCAGCGCCGCGCCCTCGTCGACGACCAGCAGCTTGTGCGGGTGATGCGCGCAGACGGCCAAAATCGCCTCCGCCTTCGCGCGCCCCGCCGCAACCGCCGCGGCGCGGTTCTTCCGCCCGATGTCCCGGGCTTGAAGGCCAGCGACGAGCCGCCGCCGACCACGCGCCCGTCGGCGCTCAGGTAAAAGCCCAGCGCTTCCGCGACCGCGCCCTCCTCGCGCAGCGTCTCCTGCTCCACCCGGCTCAGGCCGCGCCGCTGCGCCAAATCCATCGCCCGCCCGATGCCGTAGAGCAGCACGTCGGCGTGGCGCACCAATTCCAGCGGCTCGCGCACCTGCGGCAGGCGCGCCAGCTCGTCCGCCGCCGCCCGGACAGCCCGTCCGGCAGGTGCAGAAAGCGATAGTAGCCGCCCGCTTTTGGGCAAAGCGCTCGGCCACCGTGTTCGCCTGCGTGCTGACGCCGCCGCCCATGCCGCCCTGCGCGGGCACGACCGTGATTTCCATCGGCGCGGCGACCGCAATCGCTTCCGCCGTCTTGGCAACAGTTCGCCCGCCCGTGACCGCCATCACGTGCGCGCCCTGCAGCAAAAAGCGGATCTGCCGCGCCGCCGCGCGCGCGACCTCCTCCATCACCCCGGAGTCGATATCCGCATCGCCGCGAACGACGCACACGCGCTCCACGCCGAGCATCTGCGACAGCGTCAGCTCGATGCCAGAGAGCGTCCGCCGCCCGCCGCTGACCGCCCGTGCCGCCTCCACGAGGCTCTGCCCCTGCGGGGTCAGCTCCATGCCGGAGGCACTCTGCGTCAGGCATCCGGCTTTTTTCAGCGCTTCCGCCGCCGCGCGAACCTCCCGCTCCGCCAGATGCAGCCGCGCGGCCAAGGCGCGCCTGCCGATGGGCTCCAGCGCCGCGACGCGCTCCAGAATCAACGCGCGCAGCTCCATCTCCTCCATCAGATCCGGCGCAATCAGGGACAGCGTATTGAGGATTGACGTATCCATATCCTTCACCAAGCCCGTGGCTTGTTCAGCTGCGGAAAACAGAGCTGTCAAGCTTAAACCGAACATTTCAAGGAACAAATACCTAAGCATTTTTGGATATGGGGCTTTTGCCCCATCGCCCCACCAAAGGGCTTTCCGGTCGCCCTTTGGAAACCTTCGGGCGCAAATACCTAGTTTTATTCTTGAAATATCAGTGTTGTTAGCTTGACAATTCCTTTTTTCAACAGCCTGAGCATGCCCGTGGGCTTGTTTTCTCCCGCGTTCATATTTTGTCCCGATTAGTGTATCATAAATTCCGTTTTCCCGCAAGGCGGGCGCGGCGGCAGGATTTTCCCCGCCGCGCGCCGAATAAACCCTTTTCAAACCATCATCAGGAGGAACCCACCCATGACCGATCTTCTCATCGTCATCGATATGCAGCGCGATTTCGTTTCCGGCGCGCTGGGCAGCGAGCAGGCGCGCGCCATCGTCCCCGCCGTCGCCGCGCGCATCCGTCAGGCGAAAGCGGAACAGACGCAGGTCGCCTTCACGCTGGATACCCACGAGCCGGATTATCTGAATACCCGCGAGGGGCGCTTTCTGCCCGTGCCGCACTGCATCCGCGATACGCCCGGCTGGGCGCTCGAACCCGATATCGCCAAGGAATGTGCGCAGGGCATGATCTCCTTTGCGAAGCCGACCTTCGGCTCTGCGGCGCTGTGCGATTACGTCCGCACGCTGGCCGAGGAAAAGGGCGCGGCGGACGGAAAGGGCTTCTGCGTCGAGCTTTGCGGCGTGTGCACGGATATCTGCGTCGTCTCCAACGCACTGCTCCTCAAGGCCGCCCTGCCGGAGGCGGATTTCATCGTAAACGGCGCGCTCTGCGCGGGCGTTACGCCCCAAAAGCACGAGGCCGCGCTGGAAACCATGCGCTCCTGCCAGATCGAGGTGCGCTGACAGACAAACCCCTTCACGCGGCGAGCCGCGCGAAGGGGTTTTTATGCGATATGCAGCCGGGTTCGCCTTGATGCCGCCCGGCGCTTTTTCGGTTTTCACGGAGCCGCTTTTTCTTTGACCGTTCCCTTCGCCGCCCTGCCCCGGCCGCGCCGCGGCTTCTGCGGCTCCTCGACGATCGCGTTGGCGCTCAGCGGCGCAATGCGGTAGTTGAACAGCACGTTGGAGTTGGGATACGCCT
>VOFB01004041.1_pt1 | contig 11896 bp, 13 predicted proteins | sample 5384141 | NCBI WGS metagenome assembly VOFB01 (sample SAMN12384721, study PRJNA508395) | human gut metagenome | isolation source: healthy gut A | host: Homo sapiens
CAACGTCGTCGGACTTCACTGTCAGGATCTCCTGCAGTGTATAAGATGCGCCGTACGCCTCAGCGCCCAAACTTCCATCTCCGAAACGCTGTCCGCCGAACTGTGCTTTACCACCGAGCGGCTGCTGCGTAACGAGGGAGTAAGGACCTGTAGAACGCGCATGGATCTTATCATCTACAAGATGGTGAAGTTTCAGGTAGTGCATGTGTCCGATTGTTACCGGACTGTCGAAATACTCACCTGTACGTCCGTCTCAAACGCACTTTACCATCTCTTGAAAGCGGAACACCTTTCCAGAGGTTTCTGTGTTCTCTGTTGTCTGACAGATACTGCAGTACTTCCGGAAGAAGCTCTTGTCCATGCTTTTCTCAAACTCTTCCCACTTAAGATTGACATAATCATTTGCCAGATCAAGAGTATCCATAATATCAATCTCGTTCGCTCCGTCAAATACAGGAGTTGCGATGTTGAATCCAAGTGCTTTGCTGCAAGACTCAGTGAATCTCGAGGACCTGACCGATGTTCATACGGGAAGGTACGCCCAGAGGGTTCAGTACGATGTCCAGCGGACGACCGTTGGGCAGGTACGGCATATCTTCTACTGGCAGTACACGGGAAACGACACCCTTATTACCATGACGGCCTGCCATCTTATCGCCGACAGAGATCTTTCTCTTCTGAGCGATATAGATACGAACTGACTGGTTTACTCCCGGAGACATCTCATCTCCGCCCTCTCTTGTAAATACCTTGGCATCTACGATAATACCGTATTCTCCATGAGGTACTTTCAGAGAAGTATCTCTTACCTCACGTGCTTTCTCACCAAAGATTGCACGAAGCAGTCTCTCTTCGGCAGTCAGCTCTGTCTCTCCCTTAGGAGTAACCTTACCTACAAGAATATCTCCGGCACGGACCTCAGCTCCGACACGAATGATACCTCTTTCATCCAGATTCTTCAGTGCGTCATCACCAACACCTGGGATGTCACGTGTGATCTCTTCTGGTCCAAGCTTTGTATCACGTGCCTCTGTGTCATATTCTTCAATATGAACAGATGTATATACATCATCCTGTACCAGTCTTTCACTTAACAGAACGGCATCCTCGTAGTTGTAACCTTCCCATGTCATGAATCCGATCAGTGGGTTCTTACCAAGGCCAAGTTCACCATTTGATGTAGATGGTCCGTCTGCAATAACCTCACCCTTTTCTACTCTGTCGCCCTTGAAGACAATCGGTCTCTGGTTATAGCAGTTGCTCTGGTTACTTCTCTGGAATTTTGTTAGATTTATATTTCTTAGTTTTCCGTCGTCCTGACGAACTGTGATCTCTGTAGAAGTAGAACGTTCAACTGTTCCGCCTTCTTCCATACCAGTACCAACTACAGGAGCTTCTGTTGTAATTAACGGAACTGCCTGACGCTGCATGTTAGAACCCATAAATGCACGGTTCGCATCATCATTCTGAAGGAATGGGATTAGAGGCTGTAGCTACAGAGAATACCATCTTAGGAGATACGTCCATGTAATCGAACATTCTTCTTTCATAGTCCTGTGTCTCCTCACGGTAACGACCGGATACGTTCTTACTTACGAAATGACCTTCTTTATCATAGGTGTTCATTCGCCTGTGCTACATGGTAATTATCCTCCTCATCCGCTGTCATGTATACAACATCATCTGTAACTACCGGGTTTGTCGGATCATCGTGGTTGATCTTACGATACGGAGCCTCGATAAATCCATATTCATTGATTCTTGCATAAGTTGCAAGTGAGTTGATAAGACCGATGTTCGGACCCTCAGGAGTCTCTACTGGGCACATTCTTCCGTAATGAGAATAGTGAACATCTCGAACCTCGAATCCGGCACGGTCTCTTGAAAGACCACCAGGTCCTAACGCAGACAGACGTCTCTTATGTGTCAGCTCACCAAGAGGGTTATTCTGATCCATGAACTGAGACAGCTGGGATGATCCAAAGAACTCCTTAACTGCAGCTGTTACCGGTTTGATATTGATCAGGGACTGAGGTGAAATACCATCCTGATCCTGCGTTGTCATTCTCTCACGAACAACTCTTTCCAGTCTTGACAGACCGATACGATACTGATTCTGAAGGAGCTCACCAACCGCACGGATACGACGGTTGCCCAGGTGGTCGATATCGTCATCATTTCCAAGGCCATATTCCAGATGCATATTGTAGTTAATGGAAGCAAAAATATCTTCCTTCGTGATATGCTTCGGGATCAGATCATGGATATCTCTCTTGATCGCATCTTTTAATCTCATCGATGTCTCCTGCTTCTCCTCCAGGATTCCTGCAAGTACAGGATAGTATACCTGCTCGGTAACTCCTACTTCTTCCGGATCAACATCAACAACTGCGTCAAGGTCAACCATCATATTAGAAAGAACCTTGATCGGTCTTTCTGTTTCTTCTACGCTGATCCATACATATGGAACTGCATTATTCTGAATTGTAGAAGCCAGTTCTCTTGTGATCTTTGTTCCGGCTTCTGCCAGTACTTCGCCTGTCATCGGACTTGCAACATCTTCTGCCAGGACATGACCTGCTGATACGGTTCTTTAACGCAAGCTTCTTATTGAACTTGTAACGTCCTACTTTGGCAAGATCATATCTTCTTGGGTCAAAGAACATGCTGGTGATCAGACTTTCAGCGCTGTCTACTGAGAGGCTCGCCCGGACGGATCTTCTTATATAATTCCAGAAGTCCTTCCTGATAGTTGGTGGATGTATCCTTTGTCAAAACTTGCAAGGATCTTAGGCTCTTCACCGAATGAGATCGATGATCTCTGCATTGGTACCGATTCCTAATGCACGAATCAACACAGTGATCGGTACCTTTCTTGTACTATCTACACGTACATAGAAAACATCATTGGAATCCGTCTCATACTCCAGCCACGCACCACGGTTCGGAATTACGGTAGCGGAATAAAGTTTTTTACCTAACTTATCATGAGCGATGGCATAGTAAATTCCCGGGGAACGCACGAACTGACTGACGATAACTCGCTCTGCACCGTTGATAACAAATGTACCCGTTTTTGTCATCAGCGGCAGATCTCCCATGAAGATCTCATGCTCATTGATCTCATCATTTTCCTTATTGTGAAGTCTTACTTTGACCTTCAGAGGTGCCGCATAAGTTGCATCTCTCTCCTTACACTCATCGATCGTGTACTTCACTTCGTCCTCGCAAGTGTAAAATCTACGAAATCCAGACTTAAGTGACCGCTGTAATCAGTGATCGGGGAGATATCGTCGAATACCTCTTTGAAGCCTTCATCCAGAAACCACTTGTAAGAATCTTTCTGGACTTCGATTAGATTCGGCATCTCAATACTTCTTCTTGTCTGGAATAGCTCATGCGAGAACTTTTTCCGGTTTTAATGGGACGTATTCTGTTTTTCTCCATTGACGTTTACCTTCGAGCGTTGTCAACAAGCTCTTTTGCTTCTTTCAGTCCAAGACCTGTGATTCGCGAACTGCTTTGATAACTTTAACCTTAGAAGCTCCTGCAGATACGAGTTCTACGTCAAACTCATCTTTTTCTTCTGCTGCTGCAGCTCCGTCTGCTGCTGCTGCAACTACAACGCCTGCTGCTGCAGATACACCAAATTCTTCTTCACATGCTTTTACTAATTCATTTAACTCTAATACTGATAACTCTTTGATCGCTTCGATAATTTCAGCTGTTGTCATTTTAGCCATTTTAAATATCCTCCATTTTTAAATTTACTCTTTTGACTCTTCTTCTGATCTTCCGGTGCCATCCAGATTTTATTCCTTTTACATTGCGGTGCATATCTCTGCACATCTGTATTTTCTCCTCTGCTGCTGCTTCTTCGGCGGAGCCTCTGTTGCTGCCCGCCCTTTCTCTGCGATCTGATTAATAACACGTGCAAAGTTTGTAATAGGTGACTGCAAGCTTCCGAGCAATTTGGAAATAAGTACCTCTCTTGACGGAATCTTAGCCAGTTCATTCAATCCGGCTACATCATATACAGTTCCTTCAATTACACCGGCTTTCATCTCAAGTTTGTCTGCTGTCTTAGCAAACTCTGCAAGGATTCTGGCCGGAGCTGTCGCATCTTTAGAGATACGCAAATAGCGCTCGGTCCTTCTAAATACTCATCCAGACCCGCGAACTCTGTTCCTTCAAATGCTCTCTTCATCATTGTGTTCTTACATACTTTGTAGTAACGCCGGCTTCTCTGAGCTTTTTACGAAGCTCTGTATCCTGTGCTACTGTAAGTCCACGGTAGTCTACCAGAACTACAGACTGAGCATCTTTGATGTCTTCTGCGATAGCTGCTACGATCGGTTGTTTTAATTCAACTTTTGCCACGTCCAGGTGCACCTCCTTATAGATTTTTAAATGACTGCGTCCTGAGACCTTCAATCATCGGAAGCGCCGAAAGGCAATATCCCAGGATTGCAGGCGATTACCAACATCCTGGCAACCCCTGAACTTTGGCTATCGCCTATACAAAAACCTCTGCGACAGAAGACACAGAGGTTTACAAATGTTCTTTTAAAAAAAAATTCGTATCTTCCTCGGCAGGCGTTCTCAACCTTATGCCTTTCGGCACCTGCTGTCTTCGGCAGTCAATTACTTTATAAAATATCACTACTCATCCAAATTGTCAAGCACTTTTTTTCACATATTGTTCCGCTTCACCTTCCGATAAAGAAAACTCTTCCTCATTATATTCCGTCAAAATCATATCGATTACCTCCGACCGATTTTACGAAGTATTTCAGACAAAATTCCCTGACGGATGCAAGTGTCTACCGCCCGCTCTACCGCCTCTTCAAACGGAAGTTCTCCTGACATCTGCTGACGGATCATTGCGACAAACCGGGAATATTCCGCAGTGTCACACACACTTTTCCATAAGTTCTCTGTTGTGACCAAAATTAATATTCAGCACAACCGCTTTACATTCAAGCGCCGGCGGCACTTCTTTCCCGTCTTAACAAACAAGTCGCTTAGTTTTCAGTTCCTGTCGTTCCGGCTCTTGTTTCGTTCCGTTATAAAAAAACAATATACTGCGGGAACAGGATATGTAAAAGGAACGTTCATATAGAGCTTTTGTTTCACATCTTCCGATCCGTTCCCGATAAAGCGACGCAAAGTAAAAACAATCCTCTCAGCGGCAGATTTGGACTATATGAACTTTGATGTTCATATAAATTCATCACATCACCGATAATAAAGGACAAGTCATTCTTCATTACCATGTACACAACATCTTCAATCGTTGTGATCGTCAGTTCATCGGGATTCGTATACGCGCTGTCATTAACCACGTTATACAGCTCCGGAAGTTCCTTTTATCTCGAAAAATAATACGGAAAACCCTGTCTTTATACTTCCTGTGTATTCTTTTTTTTTTCAACCGATTTCCTCCTTCATTGTAGCAAACATAATTATATGAAGCAATCAAAAATACGCGCTTTCCTCAGCGCCTTTATCCCTTTTTCTTTTCTCATGTTTTTTTACAAATTTGATTTTCACTGCAGCGACTGCCGCAAGATTATTAGAATTCAACGAAATAAAACCGGTTCTTTTTCTTCCCACATTCTCAGAAAACTGAATTTGTGATAAAAAGAATAACACATCTTCTATTTTTTGCACAAATATTTTATCTTTTTTTTCAATGACAGAATTCCTGTCATTAATTCACCATTACAAAATCTGTATCTGGGGAGATGTCTGTATCTTATTTCGATTGTACGAACTACTATTTCGATATCGGAAGATCTGATATGGGATTACTCATACACAAAAGGCGATGCTTTTACACGCACCGCCTTTTGTATTTCATACAGCATCTTACGAATCAGATGTTTTTTATTTCACTTTTTTTTCTTCTAAAGAATGTTACTACAGCGATTCCACCTGCTGCCAGAAGAACTGTCAGATATCCTGCGATATTTGCGCTGTCTCCTGTGACAACCGCTGTGCTGCCAACGTTTCCGCCGTTTCCGCCCGGTGTCGGATTCGGCTGCGTCTTAGAACAAGACCTTTATAAGCTGCTTCCAGAGCCGCTTTCGCCGCATTCACATCATCTTGTGTCGCATTCGGATTTGCAAGGATCTTTTCTGCTTCTGCACGGGCTTTATCAAATGCCGCCCAGCTTTCTGCTGTGTACCCGTCCGATTTAATGTCTTTATACGCTTCATAAAGATTCTTCAGTCCGCTTACATCTGCAGCGCCCGGGTCTGGATCCGGTGTCGGGTCTGGATCCGGCTTCGTTTCCTCTTTCTTGAGTGATTTAAACGCTTTTTCAAGATTCTCCGCCGCTTTATCCACTTTTTTCCTGTGTTGCTTTTTCATTTGCAAGAACCGTTTCCGCCTCTGTACGTGCTTCAGCAAATGCCGTCCAACTTTCTGCTGTATACCCGTCTGCTTTGATACCTTTATATTTATTATAAAGCTCCTGCAGTTTGCTCTTATCCACTTTGCCCGGTTCTGGATCTGAAGTTACCTTGTCCTCTAAAATGAGAGATGTCATTGCTTTTGATAATTCTCTCTTCATGATTTCCACATCATTCGCATCTGCATTTTCCGCAGACGCCAATTCTTCTGCCTCTGCAATCTTGTTCTGAAGCGCATCCCATGATTCTTTTGTAAATCCTTCATTCTTGATTGCTTTTGCCTCGGTGATCACAGCAGTCAAACCTTCAATATCTGCCGGAACGTCGGCCTGATGCAGTTTTAATTCTGCCGCAGCGCCATTGTTATTTGCCGCCTCCAGATAAACCAGACGCACATGTTTCGTAGTAACTTTGTTAAAATCAATTACTTTTGTATCCGCATTATTTTTTCAATGTGCCTTCTGCATGCTTCGTATAATTTGTTCCGTCATTGCTGATCTGAATCTCATACTTAGTCACATTTCCGTTTGTTCCTGTCTGACGCGGCACATAAGTAAGTCCGTCAACCGCCATTGGTTCTTCCATTTCAAGATCGATCCAATGGGGCATAGTTGTGATATCCCACTTTGAATGCCAGATTGTGTTTGTGTCTCCATCCAGCGCTTTATCCGGCGCAGATCCGTTATCCTGATGCGAGGATGCTGTCGCCGTAAGTTTTGCATTATCTACATAGTTGACATTTCTTTCTTCAACCAGTGTCAGACCTGCCAGAGCATCTGCCAGCATTTTCTCATAACCGTCTACCGTACTCTGCATTTCTTCCGGCAGTCCGGTACGAATCTGCGAAAGCACGTACTCAAGCCATGCCGCCGATTCTTCTGTAAACGGAGAAAGATCCGACGGATTGTCTTCTTGAGCGTTTCAATTCTGCTGTAGTCCGCTTCTTTGTAATCGCTGTCGTCTAAAACTGCTTTTATCTCTGCCGCCAAGTCATTGATTGCCGACGCGTCAGGATTATAAGCTGCAAATATCGCCTCTGCCTCTTTTACAAGCTGGGCAAGTTGTGCATTTTCCGTTTTTCCGATTACCTGATTTGCAGTAAGCACTGCGTAATCAAGCGGCATTTAGACGCAAAATCAGCATTCGTTCCAAGGCGGACGTCGTCCACGTAACCTGTGAACGCATTCTTAGTACTTCCGATTCTTTCGATCGGGAACATCGTTGTCGCAAGCAGCGGTCTTCCCTCTACCCGTTCATCGTCTCCAAGTACGTCTCTTAACTCTCCGTTGACATAGAGATATGTCTTATTCTGCTCATTTTAAATTCCAGTTCTACCCATTCATTGACAGGCAGTTTATAGTTAAAGGAATAATCATGATTTTCTCTTGTGAAACCAACCTTTCCGGTTTCTTTTGAACTGCTTTGATCGTTCCGTAGCTGCTTTCAAAAGAGAATCTGTTCTTCGTCGCCGTCTGTTGTCCTCTTTACTTTTACGCGCAAATCATTTCCAAGTCCTGCCGTCGCAAGATCTGTACTTACATAGCTTTCTTTGCCTTCGAGCTTCAGCGCGTTTCTTCCGTCTCCGCTTTCGATAGCGGCATTCTTTCCTTCTTTTAAGATCCTGTCCGCTGCCGGAAGCATCTTTCATATTATCCATCGGATAATGAACTGCCGCGCCTTCTTCGTTTTTCTCTGTCTCGTATGTAAAGTTTGTCCGCGGAGCTGTTCCAAGCGCCGCATAATCTTCTTTGCCGCGCTTAAGTCTTTATTTCCTTTTCCCCCACAGCTTTGCGCCAAACAATGCGATCTCATTGTCGATACGATCATATACGTCATATTCGCTGACACCGTTTTCCAGATAGTCTGTCATGTCGTTCCATACCGCAATAGCGCCGCCGATCATCTGTTTATCTCCTGCCGGAATTGTCACTCCGCCGATAGAGTTGATTGCCAGATTATATAATGTATCTTCATTCAGATAATCAGTAATAGCCGGCATTCGGAACAATGTGACGTAATTTCCGTCGTTGCAGTTGATCAAATCGTCCCTTGATCGTGGAAAGACTTCCAGATACGCGGCGTACGTCCGCTGTCCTGCACATACTTAAGCATGTCGTCCGCAAACTTGTCTGTATGCTTCCGGCGCCGCCGTATATTCATCCGCGCCGACATGTACGACCGTATCTTTATCGAATACCGGATCGGACAGATCTTTTCCCATATATTCATTGAAAATACTCTGTACGAATTCCAGACTTTCATCATATTTTTCTTTCAGCGCAAGATGATCGTTGTCTCTTCCGTATGTACCGTGACGCAGATCCGGTCTTACCTTTGTCAAAGCAAGAGAATGTGCCGGCGTATCGATCTCCGGTACAATATCCCCTACCGTATACCCTGATTCCTGAATCAGGTTTCGAACTCGTCTTTTTGTATAGAATACGTCTTTACTCGTCCAGATCCGCCTTATACAGACCGTCTTTTCCGCCTTCTTTAATATCAGATTCCAGACGGAATGCAGAATATGCCTGCATCGGATCTTCTCCGATCTGGGAATAGTGCTCCAGCGGGATCCAGGTTATCGTTCAGATGGATCTGAAGTCGTTCATCTTATACCATGACATCTGTTTTACCGTATCGTTCCAGCCAGTCCATTGAAACGATAAACGTCTTACGTCCGACATCCAAAATGAATCCGCGCACTTTATAAAGCGGGTAGTCTCAAATTTGCAACACCCTGCGAATATTTCCGTTCGCTTTCAGGCTCTGTAAAATCCGTTCTTGTTGCCCAGAATGCTCCTGTTGTTGTCTCCGCTTTCTACGCAGTCTTTTCATCTACCGTCGATATAGCCTTCCTCCTGCAAACCTTTCCATTTCTTTTTGTCAGCGCAAAGAAAAAGTCGCCTGCATTCGCCGAATCTGCTTTACTAAAGGGAGCGTCTGTCCCATGTTGCTTTCATAACTTTATCCAAATGCATCTGCCATTTCCGGACGATCCTGCATCTTTAATGACAATACGGATTTCCCGCATTCCGTGTTTGCAAACGTCGTGGCATTTCCCTTCCATTCTCTGATTTCCGGCAAAACGTCCGGCGCTGCGTTATCTTCCTTCTTTCGTTTGCCCATATTCTCCCGCGAACTGTTACCGGAATTTCCTTGAAACGATAAGACCGTTTTTCCGTTTTATTCTCGAGTTTTAAAGGAAACTTTTCACGGTCGTGGTCTACAACCGGCTGATAAAAGACCTGTTTTCAAATCCGCATCTACAACCTGTTCATAACCGTTCCGTTTATGTTACCTTTTCCGTTTTTGTTTCTTCGGAATATGGACTGTCACTTTGAATTGTCTTTAGAACCTTCGATTTTCGAGTATCAACGTTTTTCCTTCCTCGATATCTTCACTTAAGATGCGGAACTGCGTATACTTTTGTTTCCTTAAGTCCAGATCAGCCATCCTGCCGCCCCTTCAGAAGACCAGCAGCCATTTCGTTGCCGTCAACTGCCTTTGATGTACAAATATTACCGTTTTGCTTTCCTCTGGCATTTAGTCGCCAATCCCAAACGATTGCATGCCTTTCAATGCCTTCCGCAAGGACGCATCCCATTTTGACGTGCTAATAAATCAAGTCTTTTTCCTTTAAAATCTAGGTTTTTAAAGTTTCTATCTCAGATGAATGAACAAGAATCATGGATATTTCTCTGTATCTGGTACGAAAATAGCTAGTTTAGGGTATACGAAATAAAACGTCTTTTTATTCGTTTTAAATGGCCTTGTGTATTCCCTTCCATCTATGGCAACGCACCTCCCTTGTCTACCAGAAGCATCACTTTGTGTCTCCTAACTTCCTTCGTCCTGCCTATCCATAATCCGGGTGTCAGCTTAGCTCCTTGTCAGGGTCTTGCCCTATGGAAAATATTCCTGCCAACTACCTGCTCATTCTTTGTTCCTATTATTACTGACTTGCTTCCTGTAACAGCACTTTTCAGTGGACGTTCCCCATTACATTCTGCTTTTTGTACCTTTTCGGGTTGGTTACTTCCTGCACTCTATGCTGCAAGCATCTGTGGTCTTTTTATATCTTGCATCATCTTTGCACCGTCATAAGTCACACCTTTAGTCAAAAATCGTATAAAAGATTCTTAAGACTTTACACGCAACTGCTATGACTGACTGCATCTTCTTTAGCGGATTTTCTTTTCTAGTTCGATAATACCTGGTGTACTTCCTTAAATTCTTCATTCCTTGCAATCAAGGATATGGCTGCTTCATACAGTACATATCTGAGGCGTTTTCTTCCTCTGTAGCTGATGTGACTCTCGCCCTTATGTTTTCCCGAACTACACTCTACAATGGCATATCCAGCTAGTTTTTGCAGTTGCTTTGGATTATCAAAACGTGTGATGTCTCCTACTTCGGCAACAAATCCACTCACTGTTTTCAATCCAACTCCTTTGATTTCCAACAACTTATCTATATGAGGAATCTCTGACAACTTTTCCTCTGTCAGGCTCATCAGGTCTTCCTCTATTTTTGTAGATTTCATAATCGTTCAGTAGATTCTTCAAAATAGCCTCAATTTGAAAACCACATTTTATAAGTGGATTCAATATCTGCGTTAATGTGTGGTGCTGTTTAATTACTCGGTGACCAAGAAAATTGGTTTCTCTTTCGCCTGTGTAATAGTAATTGTCGATTGGCCAATATTTAGGTTTCCCATTTTCATCATAAATCCAATCCTCATTAACACCTGCGGTGAAAGTCGGATGTTCAATATTGAATAGGAAATACCCACCTACTTTTAATGTGCAATACACCTTTTGATAAATATTAGCTAAATTTTCAATATAGTGTAGTACCAAGTTAGAAACAACTAGGTCATAAGTATTTTCAGGATAAATGTATTCTTCAACACCGCAAACTTTATACTTGATTTTGTCATCAGAGTTATCAGCTACTGCTTTTGCAATCATTTTTTGACTACTATCAATACCAAGAATTTCAGTAGCTCCCATTTGTGCGGCATATTTGCAATGCCAACCGTAACCACATCCTAAATCCAAAACTTTTTTTCCCTGTAATTCAGGAAATAACGGTTGCAACTGATGCCACTCTCCAGCCTGTTTACTGACCGTTCTCTACAATTATCTCAGACTGCCGGACTATCATATTACTAACAGCATGTCCTTTAGCAGTGCAGATACCAGAGATACTGAATTGACTGTAATTGTTTACAAATGTTGGAAAATTGATGGATTAATCAAAGACATTGAAAATGAACATAACAAAATCAATGGTACGCCTACCACCTTGGAAATCAAGCTCTATTATCCAACTTATTACTTGCACAATAATAGCAAGCCGTTCCGAACTGTAACCATTGAATATAATAAAAAGGAATAGCACTCTATTACTGCTTTTGAAGTAGTATCGGCTATTCCCTCTCCTTATATTCTTTTGTTCGTATTTTCGCAAACTAACGT
>VOFB01003483.1_pt1 | contig 11891 bp, 18 predicted proteins | sample 5384141 | NCBI WGS metagenome assembly VOFB01 (sample SAMN12384721, study PRJNA508395) | human gut metagenome | isolation source: healthy gut A | host: Homo sapiens
GGTGTTGTGATATTGGCTGTGGCGGCATATATATGTCTGCCTAAAATATTGCAGCTGTTAGGTTTTCTTGTTAAGTTGTTTTTGCCGTTTTTGCTTGGCTATCTGTTCTCAATGGCGGTAAATCCGCTTGCGGATACATTGCAGAAACGGCTGAAAATACCGCGAGGACTGTCGGCGGTGCTTGTAATAGTACTGATAGTCGGAATTTTTGGTGGTGTTCTCACATTTGCAATATGGAAAATTGTTGATGAAGGACGAATGTTATATACGCAGTTTCCGACTATTTACGAAAACATTCAAAACAGTACAAAGGCACTGGGCGAAAAATGGTCTGTTGTGTATATGAATTTGCCGAGCAACATTCAACAGGCGATTACTTCGGCAGGTGAGACGGTTTCAAAGCAAAGCTGCTGAATTTATCAATATGAAGTCAACGCCTATGGTTGATTATGCGGGCAATTTTGCAAAGGCTTTGCCGAGCGTGTTTATAGGTATAGTCGTTTTATCTTGTCATCGTATTTTATGGTTTCGGAAAACAAAACCGTTATGTCGACTGTGCAGGGCGTGTTCAGTCCTAAATTTGTGGACAGGCTGAATCTTATAAAGACGGAATTGAAAAAGTATCTCGGCGGTTATATTAAAGCGCAGGGAATACTTATGTGTATCGCGTTTGCGATTATGTTTATCGGACTGAGTATACTTGATATTGAGTATGCACTTCTTATTGCGTTAGGTATTGCGTTCTTGGACGCATTGCCATTCTTCGGCAGCGGTCTTGTTTTGTGGCCGTGGTCGCTTATTTCGTTTTTGAACGGCAATATTAAACTCGGAGTTGGTCTGATTGTTATATATGCCGCAGTTGCGCTTATGCGACATTTACCGAACCGAAACTTGTAAGCTCAAGAATAGGTATGAATCCGATATTGACGCTTATGTCTATGTATATCGGTTACAGAACGCTTAGTATCGGCGGTATGATTTTTAGGCTGATAATACTTATGCTGATAATCAGTTTTTTATAAAGCGGGTGTGTTTGACGCACCGATAAGACTTTAAAGAGAATAGGCAGATTTATAAAAGAACAGTGCCTATTGTTCAAAAGATTTTGTTATTAATTTAATGGGGAGTGACTGGAATGAGTAAAGAAAAAGTTTTTATATTACTACTGCCATTGCGTACACTTCAAAGAAACCTCATATAGGTAATACATATGAGATGTTCTTACGGACGCAATAGCACGTTTTTAACAGATTATAGGTAAGGATGTATTTTTCCTTACAGGTACTGACGAACACGGTCAGAAGATAAGGAAATCGCTGAAAATGAGGGTATAACACCGAAACAGCACGTTGATAAGATTGCGGGACAAATTAAGGATATTGCCGATATGCTTAATATCAGCTATGATAAATTTATCCGTACAACCGACGATTATCACGTTAAGGCTGTTCAGCAGATTTTTAAAAGCTTTATGATCAAGGTGATATTTATAAGAGTGAATATGAAGGTTGGTACTGTACACCTTGTGAATCATTCTGGACTGAAACACAGCTTGTAGACGGTAAGTGTCTGATTGCGGCAGAAGTTAAAAAGGCTAAGGAAGAGGCCTATTTCTTCAAGATGAGCAAATATCAGAACAAGCTTATGGAATACATCGAGTCACACACCCTGAATTTATTCAACCTGAATCACGTAAGAATGAGATGGTTAATAACTTCCTAAAGCCGGGATTGCAGGATTTGTGCGTGTCAAGAACAAGCTTTACATGGGGTATTCCTGTTGAGTTTGACCCTGGACATATCGTGTACGTGTGGATTGACGCACTTTCAAACTATATTACGGCACCTTGGCTATACACCGGAAGAAAAGGGCGAATTGTATAATACGTATTGGCCTGCCGATGTGCATATTATCGGTAAGGATGTTCTTCGTTTCCATACAATTTATTGGCCGATTATGCTTATGGCATTGGGCGAACCGCTTCCGAAACAGGTGTTCGGACATCCTTGGATGCTTGTCGGTGATGAAAAGATGAGTAAGTCAAGAGGTAACGTAATTTATGCGGAGGGCCATTTAAAAAAGCATTTCGGTGTTGACGCGGTAAGATATTATTCACTTCACGAAATGCCTTTCGCACAAGACGGTACAATCACTTATGAAGTGTTTATCAGCCGATTTAACAGTGACCTTGCAAATACACTTGGCAATCTTGTAAACAGAACTGTTGCAATGATTAATAAGTATTTTGACGGTGAAATTCAGAGCGGTGACGTACACGGTGATTTTGATGATGATTTGAAAGCTGTTGCAACAGGTGCGATTGATAAGATTATTAAGAAGATGAATACACTTCACGTTGCGGATAGTATGGACGAAATTTGGAAAGTTGTTGACAGAGCGAATAAGTATATTGACGAAACAACTCCATGGGTGCTTGCAAAGAATGAAGACGATAAGCCAAGATTGGGTACAGTGCTTTATAATCTTGTTGAAACAATCAGAATTATTGCGGCATTATTAAGCTCGTATATGCCTGAAACATCAAAGAAAATCGCCGAACAAATCGGTGCAGATGATTTGAGCTTTGAAAGTACAAAGACATTCGGTGAAACAAAGGCGGGTACAAAAGTAGGCGAGGCTGTTCCGCTGTTCCAAAGAATTGACGCAGAAAAGAAACTTGCCGAACTTGAAGAAGAATTCGGTCAGCCGGAAGAAGAAAAAGATTGAAATTGCACCGTATAAAGATTATATCGAGTTTGAAGAATTTGAAAAACTTGATATTCGTGTCGGTAAGGTACTTGAATGCGAAAAAGTGCCAAAGTCATCAAAACTTCTTAGATTTACTTTGCAAGTCGGAAGTGAAACAAGACAAATTCTTTCCGGTATAGCAAAGTTCCATAAGCCTGAAGAATTAATCGGTAAAAATGTGTTGTTTGTTGCAAACTTGAAACCGAGAAAGATGATGGGACTTGAATCTTGCGGTATGATTTTGTTTGACTACAGTTAGACACTTTTGGAGGTGCATATTTTTATGGCAAAGAAAGGGCAAAAATATAGAAAACACTCGCCAGAATTCAAACTATCTGTTATAATGGATATGGAGAAAACCATTTGGGTATAATGGAAACAGAGAGAAAATACGATGTTAAACATAATGTAATATCGAAATGGGAACTCATATTCTTATAAGAAGTAGCCGAATGTCTGATGAAAGAAAGACGAGGTAGAGCACGTAAAGTAGATGGAATAGCAAAAGGTCGTCCACCCAAACTTGATAAGAAAATTGAAGAAGATTTAATTGCCGAAAATCAGCGATTAAGAATGGAGAATGAATACTTAAAAAACTCAGTGCCTTAGTTCGGAAAAGAATGTTAAAAAGAAGAGAAAAAAGCAGCAATAGTCAATGAATTAAGGCAAAAATATCCGTTAAAAAGACTTGCTGCAATTATCAGGTTTAGCCCGTAGTACTTTTTATTACTATATACAACATCCAATCAAAGATAAATACAAGAAAGAAAAACAAGAAATACTATATATATTTTAGCTAATAAAGGCAGATACGGCTACCGCAGAATCTTAATTGTATTAAGACAAAAAGGATATACAATTAACCATAAAACTGTGTTGAAACTGATGAAAGAACTTAATCTCAAAGGAAAACAACGCAAAAACAGTAAATATCGTTCATACAAAGGAGAAATCGGCAAAATAATGACAACTTACTTAACAGAGAATTTGCAGCTACAAAACCTTTTGAAAAACTAGCAACTGATGTAACTGAATTTAAAGTGTGTAATGATAAAGTATATTTGTCACCTGTAATGGATTTGTATAATCGAGAAATTGTGTCATACTCAATTTCATTAAGTCCAAATTTGCAGCAAATTAGAGAAATGCTTGATGGTTTATTCAAAAAGCTGCCCGCTAATGCGAAACCATTATTCCATTCTGACCAAGGTTGGCAATACCAACATTCGGAATATCAACGTTTACTTCAGAACACAATATTGTACAAAGTATGTCTAGAAAAGAAACTGTATGGACAACGGTGCAATGGAAAACTTCTTCGGAAGATTAAAAGTTGAAACGCTTTATGGTGAAAAAATTTGAAAGTGTCAAAGCTTTCATAGATGAATTAAAAGATATATTGATTATTACAACAATGAAAGAATTTCTTTAAAGCTAAAAAGGAATGAGTCGGTACAATACCGAACTCATTCACAAACAAGATAATATTTAATTTTGTCTAAATTTTTGGGGTTCACTTCATTTCGTGAAGTCTTTTTTAAATACGTCAAATTAGTTATTGATAAGCTTATCGTCTTCGCTGTTCCAGCTATAAAGCTTACGGATTTCTTCACCGACTTGTTCAAGTTGGTGTTCTCCTGCAATCTTTCTCATAGCCTTGAAGTGAACTTGACGACCTGCAGGTGACATATCAAGTAGGAATTCCTTAGCGAATGAACCGTCCTGAATATCAGAAAGAACTTTCTTCATAGCCTTCTTTGTTTCAGCAGTAACAATCTTAGGACCTGTAATATAGTCGCCGTATTCGGCAGTATTTGAAATTGAATATCTCAGACCTGCAAAACCGCTCTGGTAGATAAGGTCAACGATAAGCTTCATTTCATGGATACATTCAAAAGTAAGCGTTTCTTGGATCGTAGCCTGCTTCAACCAATGTTTCAAAACCTGCCTGCATAAGAGCGCATACGCCGCCGCAGAGAACAGCCTGTTCACCGAAGAGGTCAGTTTCTGTTTCTGTTCTGAATGTTGTTTCAAGCACACCTGCTCTTGCGCCGCCGATACCCAAAGCGTAAGCAAGTGCTAAATCCTGTGCCTTACCTGTTGCGTCTTGTTCAACAGCGATTAGACAAGGAACACCCTTACCTTCAAGATATTCTGAACGTACTGTATGACCGGGTCCCTTAGGAGCGATCATAGTAACGTCAACGTCTGCCGGAGGAACGATTGTTCCGAAGTGAATGTTAAAGCCGTGAGCGAACATAAGCATATTGCCTGCTTCGAGGTTTGGCTCGATGTCGTTCTTGTACAAGTCAGCTGCCTGCTTTTCATCGTTGATAAGAATCATGATGATGTCAGCCTGCTTTGCAGCCTCTGCTGATGTATATACTTTCAAGCCTTGCTTTTCAGCCTTGCTCCATGACTTACTGCCTTCATAAAGACCGATGATTACATCGCAACCTGAATCCTTGAGGTTTAGTGCGTGAGCGTGACCTTGTGAACCGTAACCGATAATTGCGATAGTCTTGCCCTTTAGTAGTCAAGATTACAATCGCTTTCATAAAAATACTTTTTGCTTCATGGTCTAATGTTTTTGCCATTTTGATTACCTCTTTTCTTAAATATGTATTATAAATAATAATTATTTATCAAGTTTTAATAATGTTTGCTCCGCGTTCAAGAGCAGTCATACCGGTACGGGCGATTTCTTCAATTCCGTACGGCTCTACAAGGTCGATAAATGCGTTAATCAATTCGATAGTCAAAGTGTTAGGTGAAATATCAACTATCTTTGCTCTGAATACGTTCGATAACTTCACTTCTTGTCTTATAACTTTTACAAGTGAAAGTCCTCTCTTTACAATTTCGCTGTCACAGAAGTGTCTTAATTTTGATAACTTCCATAATCTTTGAAAGCTGTTTTGACACTTGTTCGACAATTTGTGCGTCACCGTTCACTTCAATAGTGATGAGATACTTGCGGGTCTTGTGTAGTACCCACTGAAAGTGAATGAATGTTAAATCCACGTCTTGAAAACAAGCCTACAACTCTTGAAAGTACACCCGGATTGTTTTCGACAAGGACTGATAATGTATATCTTTCCATATTACTTATCCTCCCTTTTTCGGAAGAGTAGCCTCATTAAGAGCATCACCGGTAGGTTCAAAAGGATTTACGTTTACGATAAGAAGATATGAACCGTCATGTGCCATCATCTTATCTATCGCATCTGAAACCTCACTGTTTTTCGTTAGCTACGCCGCTCTCAAAGCCGTATGCCTTTGCAAGCATTGCAAAATCAGGTTTTCCTTCTATTTCAACAGCCTGATAATTTGATTTATAAAGAAGATACTGATGTTCGTGTACCATACCAAGACGGTGGTTTGGAACAATACCATTTTAACGGGAATATCCCATTGAGCCATAGTACCCATTTCCGGTAAATCCATTTGGAAACTGCCGTCACCCATTACCGCGATAACAGGCTTTGAGCCGTTTGCGGCAACAGACGCACCGATTGCGGCAGGAAGTCCGTAACCCATTGTACCAAATCCGCCTGAAGTCAAAAAAGTGAACGTGGTGTTTTAAAGTTGAAGTTATTGGCACACCAAATCTGGTTTTGACCGACTTCGGTTGAAAGGTATACATCTGAATTTGTCTTTTCCGAAAGTACGTTTAAGAAATACTTCGGATTTACAAATCCGTTATCCTCACATACCGGTTTATGTGTAAATCTTTGACGTAGTTCGTCAGCTTCGTCAATCCACTCTTTGCTTGTCTTGTAACCTGAAATTTGCGATGTAAGCTGTTCAAGAACATCTTTAATATCACCGACAACAGGAATATAAGGCTGAGTGTTTTTGCCGATTTCGGCAGGGTCAAGGTCGATATGTATAAGCTTGTTGCCTTCCTCAAGTCCTTTGACATTTGCAACAGTTCTGTCACCAAGTCTTGAACCCATTACGATTACAAGGTCTGCACGATTGAAAAGAAGATTAGCTCTCTTAACACCGTGTGAACCGATCATACCGTAGTATCTCGGATTGTCCGACGGAAGAATACCTATACCCATCATTGTTGAAACAACAGGAATATCTGTTTCTTTTTACAAATTTTCTGAATTCATTTGTAGCATCGGATATAACGACACCGCCACCGGCAAGTATAACCGGCTTTTTAGCACCTTTGATTGCCTCGGCAACCTTCTTAACCTGTGATTCGTTAGCTTTGCCCATCAACTTGTAGCCACGGATATTAACGTCCTCATCTTCGTCCGGATAATCAAATTCCTTTTTAGAAGATCCATAGGGAAGTCGATAAGTACATAACCCGACGGCCTGTGTTTGCAATATGAAATGCCTCATTTACAACACGCGGAATGTCAAGTCCGTCTTTTATAAGGTAGCTGTGCTTTGTAAAAGGCAACGTAGCACCTGTAATGTCAACTTCTTGGAAAGCGTCTTTACCGATTAGCTTTGTAGCAACCTGACCTGTAAGTGCAACCATCGGAATAGAATCCATATATGCGGTTGCGATACCTGTTATAAGGTTTGTAGCACCCGGACCTGAAGTTGCGGTACAGACACCTGCCTGTTTCGTAACTCTTGCGTAGCCGGAAGCCATATGAGCCGCACCCTGCTCATTACGAGTAAGGATATGCTTTATGGAAGAAAAGGACAGCTTATCTATAATAGGACAGTTAGCCGCACCCGGATAACCGAATACAACCTTTAACGCCGTTCTTTTCAAGTGTTTTAACAACCATTTCAGCACCGGTCATTCTCAAAAAAAAATTCCCCTTTGAAATTTAATGTAATAAATATTGGCACACCGATTTTCTGTGCCGAAAAAACCACCATATTTGATTTGTCTTGTGGAAAATCGAATTTTCTAAAAGCTAATGCTTTTTTGAAAAGATGGTGCTGTTTTGTCCGTCATTTTATGACGGAATATGTACAAATATATTATCGTACTATTTTTATTTTATCAGCGAATAAGCTAATTGTCAACTGTTTTTATACAGAATTGTTACTGTTAGATACTTATATTTATGTTAAAACAGATTTTTTGTATATTATTGAATTTTGAGATTAAAATATTCATTATCAGGCGAATTTTATCAAAAAATCACTCATAATTTTATATTATGAGTGATAAAATTTTAAAATTTTATGTTTTCTTCGACCGATAAAATATCTTTTAAATATTCTTTTGTGTTTCTGCCGACCATAATTTCAAACTTGCCTTTTTCAACGATATATTCCGAATCTCTCGTCACGATTGCAAGGTCTTTTATGTTTAATTTTAGGTTTACCGTTGCTGTTTCACCTGATTTTATAAACACTTTTTCAAAACCTTTTAATTGTTTTGTCGGTGTGAGGACGGAGCTTATGACGTCGTTGACAAACATAAGTACGGTTTCTTTGCCGTCCATATTGCCTTTGTTTGTAACATCAACCGATACGGTTATTTCTTCCTCATTTTTTATTGTGTTTTTTGATAAGCGTAGGTTTGAATATTCAAATTCGAGTAGGAAAGTCCGTCACCGAATTCGTATACATAGCCTTTTTTCCAAATCAACATACTGACCGCCGTGCCAACCCTCGTATTGATTGTAGTAGCAAGGTGTTTGGGAACTGTGACGCGGGAAAGAAATTGTTAATTTACCGCTCGGATTAAATTTACCGCCAATCATTTCCGCAATCGCCAAACCGGCAAAGTCACCGCCGTTAAAGTCCTCGATAATTGCATTGCAGTTTTTTTTTTAGGGTACGATATGCAAAGCGGTTTGCAGTTTACAAGTACGGCTATTACGGGCTTTTTCGTGTCAATCAGACGTTTGACAAGTTCTGTTTGATAACCGATAATTCAAGGTCGGCTCTGTCGCGATACTCGCCGTTTTGAGCAAGACAGTCGCCGATTACACATACAACCACGTCAGCCTTTTCGGCAATTTTTACCGCGTCATCAATATAATTTTCTTCACCTAAAATGTCACAGCCTTTGCTGTATAAAATATTCTCTTTTCCGAATACTTCCTCCATACCGCGACGTATCGTGTAATAGTCGCCCATAGGTGTAACGTTTTCTTTCGGAACAGGGTGTGAAAAATATGTCCAGTCGCCGTAAATCGCTCTTATGTCGTCCGCATTAGGACCTATAACGGCGATGGTTTTGTTTCCTTTCAGCGGCAGTGTACCGTCATTTTTTAAGTAAAACCGCACTTTCCTGTGCAAGTTTGTGGTTAAAGTTTTTTGTGTTCATTGCGGTTTATGACGCTTCTGTCAACTGTCTTTTACCGTCAAAAAAGACCTATTCTGAATTTTGCTCTAAGTATTCTTCTTACCGCGTCATCAATATATTTTATGTCAATTTCGTTGTTCTCTATAAGTTCAAAACGCAATCGTAAAAATTCGTGCGTATTCATACTCATATCGTTGCCTGCCTCAATCGACAGTTTGGACGCGTCTTTTAAATTTTCGGCTATGAATTGCCTGGTGACAAGATTTAAACATTTTCGTAATCGCTCACAACAAATCCGTCAAAACCGATTTCGTCTTTAAGAATTTCTCTTACCATACGCGGATTGGCGTTAAGCGGAACGGAGTCAACGGTGCCGTAAGCGGTCATAACCGAGCCACAACCGATTTTTGCGGCTTTTTCAAACGGCGGTAGGAATACTTCTCTGATTTTTCTTTCACTGACTTCACTGTCGTACGCGTCACGTCCGCCTGTTGCCTCACCGTATGCAATGTAATGCTTTGCACACGCAATAATCAAATTATCTTCTTCGTATCCCTCAATTATGGCTTTGCCGAGTTCGCCTATAACATAACTGTCCTCACCGAATGTTTCGTTTACGCGTCCCCATCTTAAATCTCTTGCGATACATAAAACGGGGAGAATGTCCAGTCAAGACCGTCTGCCACAACTTCTTTGGCAGTAGCTTTGCCCATATCGTGTATTAACTTGCGATTGAAACTTGACGACATTGCAAGCTGTGACGGAAACACTGTTGCACCGTTAAAAAGACAGTGACCGTGAATTGCGTCAATACCGAATATCGGCGGTATGCCGAGCCGTGTCTTTTCTGCACGTTTTTTTATATCGTCTGCCTCATCACCCAAAACGTGCAGGAATGAGCCGATACCGAGATTTTTGTACTTTTCGTAATCTTCTTTGCTCAACGTGTTGTAGCTGACTTGCAACATTTGACCGACCTTTTCTTCGTTTGTCATTTTAGAGAGTAAATCGTCAATTCTTTCTTCAATATTCAAAGATTTATCCTTATATTTTTGCATAATTTCACCGCCGTTTCTGTTAGATATTTTTAGTATAAACACTAAAGTTATGTTTGTCAATGTTTTACTTTTTTTGAGTGATGTGGTATAATAAATTTTACTTGATTTGAAAGGATTGATAAAATGATAGCATCATTAAAAAGAGCGATTGTACATATACTTGACGCAAATTCGGGTGTGAGTGTGTACTCGGAAGAAGAACTTGATGTTATTACAAAGCATATAGAAAAAGTTTTTTTTTGACGCGAAAAGTATAAGCTGACGAAAATAGTTTTATTACAATGTCGAAATTCATTAGAAAAGGGGTTTTTGAGGACGCACCTTATGCGATTAATGAACGTCCGTTGCGGTTTTGAAGTGAAAATAAAATTTTCTGGACGAGAAAACAGCGGTTTTAAATATGCGATTTTGCCGACTACTTCACAAAAAAAATTGCGGAAGGTTATATTTTAAAGATGATTTTCAATTAAATATCTCGGCAAAATTCGTAAAATTGACAACGCGTTTATGAAAATTTATTTAAGTGGACGGAATTAAATTCCGTCCGCTTTTACATTATCAGAAAAATCAGCACTTGTCAATAGCTGATTCTATCAGCGAAGAATATCTCCAACTGAGAATGAATCTCGCCCCAATCACGACGTCGACCTGTCCATTTTTCGTGATGTCCATCATTGCAAGGTACAGCATCTTAAACAAGCTATCATCTGTAGGAAAAACCCCTTGTTTTTAGTCACTTTTCTAAGTTGACGATTGAATCCTTCTATCGTATTGGTTGTGTAGATAAGTGTACGCACTGCTTGGGGATACTTGAAATATGTGGCTAAATGAACCCATTTATCTCGCCAGTTATCAGCGATTTTGGGTATTTTCCTCCCCATATTTCATCAAATCGGTCTAATTCTTGTAATGCGGTATCCTCATCTATCGCTGCATAAACACGCTTTAAATCTGCCATAAGTGCTTTAATATCTTTGTATGACACATATTTTGTTGTATTACGGATTTGATGGATTATGCATTGCTGTATTTCTGTTTGCGGAAAGACTGCTTCAATCGCATTGGTAAATCCGCTTAGTCCGTCAATACAAGCAATTAAAATATCATTTACTCCTCGATTTTTTAATCCGTTTAAGACAGAAAGCCAGAATTTTGCACTCTCGTTTTCACCAACCCACATGCCAAGAACATCTTTTCTGCCATCTAAATTTATACCTATTGCTATGTATACAGCCTTTTTACTATACGTCCTTCGTATCGCACATGATAATGTATTGCATCCATAAATACAACTGCATATACTTCTTCCAAAGGACGTGATTGCCATTCCTTAGCTATTGGCAAAATTTTATCTGTAACACGGCTTATGGTACTGTCAGACACATCAAGTCCATATATTTCTTCAATGTGTGCTGCTATATCATTTTCTGTCATTCCTTTGGCGTACATTGATATGATTTTTTCTTCAATATCTCCCGACAATGTTGTTTGATGTTTTTGAATAAGCTTAGGTTCAAAATCACCATTGCGGTCTCGTGGAATATCTATATCCATGTCTCCAAAACTGGTTTTCATGGTCTTTTTACTGTAACCATTGCGACTGTTATTGGTTTCTTTGTTGCGATAATCGTACTTGGAATAGCCTAATTCTTCGTCAAGCTCTGCTTCAAGACCGCCCTCTAAGGCAGCCGCAACAAAAGATTTGAACAAATCTTGAATATCGTCCATATCTTTGATGTTCAATTCTTTCATAAGTGCTTTTGTGCGTTCTTTTCGTGCAATTTCTTCCGGTGTTCTTTTTCTTCGTGGCATAATTAAAAACCTCCATTTAGTGTATTTCTATT
>VOFB01000984.1_pt1 | contig 11890 bp, 11 predicted proteins | sample 5384141 | NCBI WGS metagenome assembly VOFB01 (sample SAMN12384721, study PRJNA508395) | human gut metagenome | isolation source: healthy gut A | host: Homo sapiens
TCGTAATAGCGATGGATTGATGGATATTTCCACTAATAGCATCACCGTTCGACCAGACAATGCAGTTCTCGCTTCCATGCGTTTCGCCAATAGCAATGATTCTGTCTAAGTAATGGCACATCATCTCGCGGCAGATATCAGAGTTATATGTATTCCAATGGTTATCGACGTTGGCTCCATAGTGGATATCATTCAAGCTAACCAGAAGGTCGTTATCGGACGGCTGGATATGGCATGGCTCGTATTCGAGTTGTGGCAAATTGCCGCTCTTTACTGCGTCCACAAGAATCTCATTCAGCTCTTCTTGCCGGGAACGCTCACGAATCAGCTTGTTAAAAGCATTGCGTTGGTCAAAGAACTTTTGACGTTCTTTGAGCAGCTCAATGCGTTTGCTATCCAATGCAGACAATGCGTCCGTGTCCTGAATAGTAGCTCCGCCATCCCGCTCGATGGCTTCGATGATGGCTTTCATGCCATACATTCTTTGCGGACTTCGCTTGAGTTAAAACAGTTACCATCACCAAACAGACGCTCGCTTAGTTCTGCGTAGTCATCGTCGATGGTGCGGTCAACCAGCTTACCAATTACGATGTCACGCATCTCTTTATAGCTTGCTGTGCTGGCTATGGTTTACACTCCCTTTCGTTTGTCGTGAACACGCTCCAGTCCACGCAAACTGCGGAGCAGCTTCATAGGAGCGCCATCCTCAACCATGTAGTAGTGGTGCCGTTTGGAATCTTGCTTCATCGTGCGAACGATATGAACACGAGGAAACTTCTCACGAATGGCTTCTTTTTCTGAGGCGGTAATTGCAATCACTTAAAAATCATCCTTTTCTTCAAAATAGTTTTATGTTTTGTCTTTTTATCATTCATACATACACCCCATCAAACACGCCTCAAAGCATTGTGCCACAACGGTTTGATGGGGGTATTTATTTCTAACAATTCGAGTTTTATAATCAACTCTTTAAGGCGTTTCTGCACCGCATTACTGCATTAACAGTCTGACGGGTCTTAACCTCGACAGCGCAACTGGGGCAATACTTCTGCGGGCGACCCTTTGCAGGTGACTGTGCTTTTACAGTCAGTCCACAATTCTCGCACTCAAAATATGCGCCGCCGTAATACTTGAGGTATTGATAACCGAGGTTCCTGAAATCTTGAATATGTATTGCCGTCTCACCGGCTTGAATGAACCGCACTTGAACATTCAGGTTGTCGATTTTTTAGAAAAGCGAATGAACCCAGCATCACGCAGTTCGGCAAACATCAAACTCTGGCGCTTAATAGAGGTATTGATGTTCGCCATCTGCATAATCTCTTTGTCCGAAGTATTCACCCAACCATTGTTCCGGTCGGAAGCGGCGTCCCAATATTTCGCAACGCAGAGAAGCGTGAACGCCAACCGTCGGATTTGTTTACCTTCAAGCGTCTCAATCTTGGCGAGCTCTTCTCTGGTAATGTCCACACCATCCAGACGGATGAGCGGAAACTTGCTTACGTTCTTTGCAACTTTATCAAGCATATCCGACCAATGAACAAGTGAAGCAGAAGGGTCACACTGTAGCATGAAGGAGTCGAGCAGACTCCGAATCTCCCTTTTGCTGTAGTGATTCTCGTAATAATACTTGGACACACGACTCAGTGTCTCAATCGGCTTCTTACCAAGGTCATGGTTGGCAATCATTTTTCTGCCCAGTCATATTCGTTAAGAACAATGCTCATAGCGTCCCTCCAATCATTTTTTGTTGTAATGAAAATCTGTCACCGCAGAAGAAGATATCCCCAGCGGGGTCAACCGTCGGGTAAGAGATAACCCCGTTATGCTTATCCAAAAGGTTCTGGATGATTTCGCCACCGCACATTTCCCACGCGAAGCGCTTGGTCGAGCTCTTCTTATAGCAAATATCCAGAACAATGTCGCATAGAACAAAGCGGTTGGAGCAAACGCGGGCACATTCTTGTTCGAACTCGGAGCGCATCTCAATCATGCGGGAGAACGTATCATACTCATCGACCCTCTCGTAGTTGGCAAAGACGGCATAACTGCGCAAGCGCTTGTTGTAGTTCTCGTAGAGTTTCAAGATGGCGTTGTACTGCGTTCTGCTATACTCAATGCCACTCTTCATCACGGTGTAGTCAAAGTCAACATCGGCATTATGGCGACCAAGATAGCCATCGAACTCCTTCTCGAAGCGCTTGCAGATTCTGTTCATCACGCAGTCGTGGTTGCCCACTGGCATCCGGCTCTCATAGTAGCGAAGGAAATCTTTCTGCCGTTCGCTCAATTTGGAGCGCGGCATCTCCAGCATTTCATCAATCGTCATCTGGAACTCGCGCATGGCATTCTTGTTTGTGTTTTTTATGTATGTGTTATACTGCTTCATCAAAGCAGGGTAGATAATACGCATGAAGTATGGCTTCTTGTCTGCGACGAGACGCTGATAGAATCTGCGCCGTTCCGGGTCTTCAATTGTATTGGCGCTATGTCGGTCATGCCACTCACGAGGCATCGGCTTGGCAATAATGCCTTTCGCTTTGTCGATGGCATTCTGCTGAAAAAGCTGTCCGCACTTTATGCGATAGTCAAGTTCCTCGTACTCCTTGGAACCCTTCTGGAACTGCGCCTGCACATCGAACATTGAGGTAATCCAGTTTGTGGTCTTTCCGATATCATCGCCGAAGCTATCGATGTTGGCTTGTATGGCGTCTGCCTCGGTGACAATTTTCTTCTTTGCTTTTCGTTGGACGCACATAAGAGCGGGAAGCACCTTTAGATTATCAACAAGCACCTTGTTATCGGTAAGCATTACAAGGTCGCCATCTTTGTCCATGCCATTGAGCGCATGGGCTGCAGTGTCCCACGAGTTGAAAATCGTGCAGGTCGTCATGTATTGATACCAGTGAGATGCCTCGTCGCTGCGGTGTGGGAATACAAGACGGATGTTGTTATGGCAGGTCATTGGTGCACGGTAACAGGCAAGCCGTTCGGCGTGCTGGTCGCACCAATATTTGTTGTAGATTTCACCAGACCTCAGAAGCCCGGTAACCTCCAGCCCGAAGATGTGTTGACACAGTGAGAATGGGTCGCCGGAGACAATGGAGTAGTTCCCATGTACTTTGAGTACGCCGACCTTGGCTTCGTTGATGCGATTACGAATCATCTGATAGATACTGCTCTGGACGTAAGGGTCGTTCAAAATCTGCGGTTCAATCATAATCGCCTTGACATAGTCGTCATCAACGCGGTCAATATTATCCTCATTCAAGCCAGCACCCTTTAAGAACAGCAGTGTCTTTGCCCAATCCGCATAAAGAACGTCTCGAATCTCATCCATCGTCGGTTTGATAAGCTGCTCAATGTCATCGTCGCTCAGCTCGTAGCTCTGAATGAATTGATAGTTTAATGTCCGCTCAGACTCAAGTTCCTTTGGGCAGGTCTTGGCGATGCCAAAGGTGTAACCGTTTGCCAAGCAGTTGCTTACATAATCGTCACAGCTATCGTAGGAGTCCCACAGTTTCAGCATAGACGTGGTAAGAATCAGCTCAACATTACGAATGTCCACATCGTTACCCCAAGCGTCTTTAACAATATAGTTCTCAGCGACATTTTCTGCGAAATCCAAAAAGTCGAACGTGAAGACCATGCCCTTCTCCCAAGAGAAACGTGTGTTCACGCCGCTGACGAGGTAGTCTAAGCCAAGCTCTTCACCCCATCGGGCAGCAAGTGATGGGAGCATCAAACCGTATCCATCGGATTCATTGAGTTGCACCATGACCTGCTTACGCTCTTCCATGATTGGCTCTCCGTCCTGCTCATCGTTTAGATAGATGATATCCGACAAGAACTCGGTCTCGCAGTCGCTAACAACAAGAATGCCATGCGGAACTGACACAGGGATTGATGCACTGCAGGTAAGTGCCTTATACGCCTCCAGTTTGGCAGGCACCATTTCTTTTTCCATGTTGCGACCATTGTCAATGCGGCGGCGAATCTCATCGGCATGGCGTTCGCTGATGAACACGATGGTCTCTGTTCTTGACGCCGCCATTCGTTCCAAGCAACCGCTGATACCGAATCCCGTTAATACTAAATCCACGGCAAGCTCGATGGTAGTCCTTCTCTTTATCGATGATGACGCAGAGATAGTCCGGCTTAAACTGGATATCATCCAGTTGCGCATACAGCTTCTTGATTTGACGACGATTTGGAACGCTATTCGGCTCTTTACGAAGCCGCTTGATTTCTCCTTTGATTTTCCGCGCCTGCGTCTCAGCATCGGTGATACCGTTCAATTCTGTCCAGCCAGCGGAGTACCTGACTGTCGGCGAGGGAGATTACCTCGTCATTCTTTCTTGCCTCTGCAATGGGGAGCGTAAGCTTCCACCTCGCCTTTCGCAGGCGGCTGCTATGAAGCTTGAAAATGTATTTCTGACATACTAACTGTTTAGCCAGTATAGGTCACCTCACTTTTGTATTTTATTTAATTATGTTGATATGGCGTAAGTTACTCTTTCTCTTCTACATAACGGAACCATTCCTCGCGGAATGCAAACCTCTCGCTCTCAATGAACCGTTCGAGGGCTTCATCGTCATTTAGCAGGTCGGCATCTTCGTATGTATATGGAACACGCTCCTCCACGAGATAATCCTCTGGCAGCGGTCGGTGGTATCGTTTATTCAATCGGGTATCCTCCTTGGTTTGTGGTGTTAATCCAGTTAATGAGCAGCTCTCTCATATGTCTGCTCGGTATGTATAGGTTAATGGGCTTATCATCTCGAATGGCGCTACGCCATACCCATTGAAGCATTTCGGACAAAGCGAAGTGCTCTGGGTTAATTGTTACACCCTGCTTGGCAAAGAAACTCATAATATTGGGGTCTGCAAATCGGTTTACCAAGTATGCGATATCGGTTCGGTCTTTATATTGGTTAGTCGCTCTGGCGCTCGTCTGTAAGAAGTTATTTCGGAAACGTCCAGTGCGAGAGTCAACGAGTTTGTTGACATCACTTTTGAAACAAGCCCACAGGCGCGTCTCACTCCCACCGTTTGGAATACTCTGAAAGAATTTCTTCAGACCGTTTCTTAGTTTGCGAATATCCGGGTCATCATAGCGCCTTCGGTCATACCACCCTTTTGACAAGGCATATTTGTCATTGCCAACTGAATTAAGCTTGGCGTCATCAATGATGTGAATCAACTCTCGGTAATCCAGAGGCGGCGGCGCATCTGGGTGGTCGGAGAAGCGGTATCCGTTCTCATCTGTCTCGACACCGACGACGGTATAGTTAAAACCAAAAAAGTCAAGATATGCTTTTGGTACTGTCCATCGAACAGGTACGTCAGCATGAACACTTCCTCGAAGGAACGAAGTAAATCTGGGTTGAGGATGTTCAGTAAAGAGTTGTTTAAGCGAAACAAAGACCCCGTATCGGACATTTCTTTGTAGTCGTAAAAGCGACCGGTGTATGCATCGTCTGTCCACTCAATACGTCCATCCTCATGCTCTACGGCGAGCTGGGACAGGATTAGCTCGAAGTCCTTCTGAGAGATATTGAGGCGTTCGATTACTTGAATGCTTTCGTCCACAATCAACGAATAATGCTGTTGGCGGACGAGCTCCATAGCTTCTGCGTCCATCAAATAAAACAGCGAGTGGGTAGCAGCTACGTTATGCCCCATTCGCATATGGAGTTTCAATTCAGCAGATTTGCTCATGTGGTCACTGTCTGGCTGGTCGAAATCGCAACGTTCGCAGATGCGCCCTACCTCGTCCAGATATGGGGTGATGTAGAGAAACCGCTTGGAGTCTTTATAGCGGTTCATATAACGAATGGCAGCGGAGGATTTACCACGTCCCATTCGGGCATCGACAACAGTGATGGTGTTCATCGGTGGTAAGCACCACCTTTATGGATAGTCTTTCGTATAGAAATCACGACCTTTCTTTGGAATTAGTGGGGTACAAAAATTTTAGGACACACAAAAGGGCACTCGGCTGGCTATACCGTCGCTATCAATGCGGCGCCTGTAACTTACTTTGAACGGCTCTTCAAATAGCTTGAAGGTATCCCCCAATTCTCTTTATAAGGCTGGAGGTGTGAAACCGTTGTGAGACAAGGCTTTGCGGGAACGGTTAGGACACACGCTGTGTCTTTTTTGTTTTGGCGGTATGAAGTTGTCAAGGTGCAATGGGTGATGGATTATGCCATCAGAGACTCGCTTTTCTCCAATGTCGCTATCGACCAGATAGTTGTGGTTGATGCTACCGAGATTGAGGCTCCGGTATGCTTCATCAATTTCTTCGCTGGTGATACCTGATATAGTCCAGAGTCTGAGCAGCGGTCGAGTGACCGGAACATCTTCTGGAGGAGCAGGAGCTTGCGAGGGTCATTACCACTCATCACCATCTGATGATAAGCAAAGGTCTTACGCAATGAGTGAGTTGCCATACGGTTACCAAGTCCAAGGTCACGAGCAATGCCTTTGAGCATTGAGTCAACGGCTTGCTTACTGATGGGCTTATTCTCGTTTACTCCATTATTGGACTGGCTGCGGAACATATAGTCACTGAGGCGAACGTTTGGAGTGTTCTCAAGGTACAGGGTGACAGCTTCGACAACTGCGGTGTTAATGGTGATGTAGCGGTTGCGCTGATGCTTGCGTGTGTTCCGGGTCTTCTTTTCCAGAATGGGGAACCGGTCACGAAAAGTGCAATCATCATTGATGATGTGGGTGAAGCGCAGAGAGCGAAGGTCGCTGATACGAAGTCCAAAGTTAATGCCAACGATGAACAGCATATTGTCTCTGAAACGCTTCTGCCCAATGAGGAACTGGGAGATGCGGATGATATCATCCATACTCTTGATGGGCTCAGCAGCGTGCTCAACAGCAAGGTCAGTGTGCACCTCCTCGGCGGCAGGAGCGATGAGACCAGCCTTGAGCTTACGGCAGCTCTGCTGGACGGTTGCGATGTCGATGACACCGGAGGCACTATTCGTCTTGTTGAAGTCTAACTGGATAATCTGAGCCATTGAGGGAATCTCCTTTCAGATGCAAGAAGTAATTTATTTAATTTACTTGATATGCTATATTATATCAAAAAGAAAAGAGAGATACAACAAAATCACATAAACAATAAAGATAATAACGGGAAAAGAAGGAATAAATAGAAGGCTGCGTAGTTAAGCCTTTTTCTTTTTGGAAAGTTGAATCCTGTGATAAAAGCAACCACGCAAAAAGGCTTAACCAATAATATTCTTCTGGACAGAAAAGCCTTGAAACACAAGGGGTTGAGTGGCTGAGTTAAAAATGTGTCGTGTCAGTTAGATGAACCGACTACATCTGTGTGCGGCAAGGACAGGGGAAAAATACCATAACCACCCCCTACTTGCCATAGCGCAGAAAGGGCAAGTAGAAACGGCGGACAGACCGACACGGACAGCGGAAAAGCAAGGCGGACAGGGTACACCCCTTGCGGTTGTCTGCGTATGCAAAAAATTGTGTTGACATTGTGCCGCCGTTGTGGTAGTCTATCCATGCCGGACAACCACGGCGGGCACACCACCAACACCACCAACACGCCCGACCGACACGGCAGAAAGGAAACGAAAACATGAACACCAACACCACCAACACGGCGAAAAGCCGCCCCTGACTTTGAACAAGTCAAGCGCAACTATGAAACCGCCCTTGCAAGCGGCAAGGACAGCACACAGGAATTGACCGCCCTTTGCAAACCGCCGTTGCATACTCTGTTTTGAACAAGTGTATTGACCCGCAACGCAAGACCGCCGCCGACCGTGAAACCGTATCCGACAACGGATACAACCCCGCATTAGTCCAACTGAAAAGGGGCATAGCCGCCGACCTTGCAACGCTGGACAACTTGCGCACGGCAACGAACAAGGCAACCCGCACGGCGTACAACGCCGACGGTGACTTGACAACCGAAACCGTGGACAAGGACGCAGAAAAAGCGGTTGCCGCCCTTGTGGGGGAAACCCTTTCCGACGGTATAGACCTTGTGAACGCCGCCGCCCTTGCCATTCTCGAACAAGCCGCCGAACACGCCGACCCCGCCGCCCCTTGGCTTGACACGCCGTACACAACCCGCCGACTTTTCCCGCCGTGTCTATATCCGCACAGAGGACAGCCGTGCATATCGTGACGAAACCACAACCCCGATACAGGAAGTTTACCGCGCTGTGCGTCAAGCTGTGCAGGACAGCCGCGCAACGCAGACCGACCCCCGCAACGGCTATACTTACATAGAGGACAGCGAAAACGGGCTTGAAACCATTTACTACCGTTTGCACAAGTATGCCGACCTTGGCGGGTACAACTGCGACGGAAACTACACCGCCGACCGGCAGACCGTAGAGGACTACGAAACGACCGTTGCACGACTGGACTTGACCGACCGTCAAGCGCAAGTGTTAAGACTGCGTATGCAGGGCAAAGGATACAAGGCTATTGCAACCTATCTTGGCGTGACGCAAAGGGCAATTGTAAAGACCGTTGAACAAGTCCAGAAAAAGGCGCTTGCCCTTGGCTTGACCCCCGAACAACTGAACACGCAGACCGCACAAGGCGGGGGCACAACGCCCCCGCCCTTTCTTTTTGGACAGACCGCACACGCAACCGCAAGGACGGCACACAGCAAGCGCAAGGGGGGCAAGACCCCGCCGCCCCGCCGCCACAGGGTACACCCTTGCGGTTAAGGGTGCAGGGCAAGACCCCCGCCGCCCCGCCGCCACAGGGTACACCCCTTGCGGTTAAGGGTGCAGGGCAAGACCCCGCCGCCCCGCCGCCACAGGGTACACCCCTTGCGGTTAAGGGTGCAGGGCAAGACCCGCCGCCCCGCCGCCACAGGGTACACCCCTTGCGGTTAAGGGTGCAGGGCAAGACCCCGCCGCCCCGCCGCCACAGGGTACACCCCCTTGCGGTTAAGGGTGCAGGGCAAGACCCCGCCGCCCCGCCGCCACAGGGTACACCCCTTGCGGTTAAGGGTGCAGGGCAAGACGCCGCCCGCCGCCACAGGGTACACCCCTTGCGGTTAAGGGTGCAGGGCAAGACCCCTGCCGCCCCGCCGCCACAGGGTACACCCCTTGCGGTTAAGGGTGCAGGGCAAGACCCCGCCGCCCCGCCGCCACAGGGTACACCCCTTTGCGGTTAAGGGTGCAGGGCAAGACCCGCCGCCCCGCCGCCACAGGGTACACCCCCTTTGCGGTTAAGGGTGCAGGGCAAGACCCCGCACGGCAAGCCACGAAATACAAGCGGAGATGTCCGCCACTTTCGGGTATGGCAAGCCAACACACCATTGAGTGAGTGTCAATGTGAGTACCTTTGCTATCAAAGGCGTCGATGGTGCATGAGAGTTAGGCTCATGGTTCGAGATAGTGAAAATCCCCGGAGGTTTGTGCCTATGAACCTAAGTGCGGCTTGCATAACTGATGGCTATACGAAAAAGACCTCTGATGGTTAGTAGTATCGCCCGAGTTTTCCACCCAAGGGTGTTGCGCTCCGAGGAGCCGAAAATGAGGGCATATAGATATGAAAGTCGGATTTGGTTGAGTATTGTGAATAAGCAGAACTTCACTCAATCGACGCGAGTATTAGAAATGATATGAGCGGCGTTCGATACTGCAATAGTTGCATGGGCAGGTTATGCCCCATGAGCCGAGTGCAGAGCCGCCGCCGTGTCCTTGAGTTTATCATTGATAGAGCCGCTGACTGAGAAATCTTTCAGCGGCTTTCTTGAGTGATAAACTTTGTTATCACCAAAAAATCTGTGAAAGGGGCATTTCAAAATGACCAGAGAAGAAAACACCGCTAAATTGGCACAGTTGCGCTCTGAAACCGAAGCCCTTGTCAAGGATTACAATGATGCAATCCAGAATGGCAAGTTTGAGGACGCTTCCAAAGCCGACAAAGCCATGACCGAGAAAATCAATGAGTACACCGCTACCGTTCGGGATATGTGCTTCGAGGATTGCAAGAACACTGATAATCCCATGCTTACCGCCGTCACGACCCTGTCCTTTGTGACTATCGGGGTTAAGGACGAGCAGAAGGGTGATGACAAGGTGCCGGTTCGCGCTATCGTGGACAAGGAACGGCAGATTGACCTGCTCAAGCTCCACAAGTATTGTGGTTCTATCGGCGCCAATGAGAATTGGTCGAGTATCGCGCAGAAGATGAACTTCCTGTTGACCGCGCAGAAAGCGGTTGACCTTGGTATCGACCCCAAGGCTGTCAATGACAGCTATGCTATGAGCGAAATCGCCCGCGAGTTTGATATGGGCAAGAATCCGACCAGCAAGACGAACCTGCTCAAGACTTTGCAGACGGTTATCACCGCTATGCTCGGCGAGCAGTACAAGGCAACGAGCCATGATGTCAACTTCCTGATGTCGGTTTATTCCAAGAAGAACCGCAAGGCGCTGACCGTGACCTGCGCAAATCACCGGTATTTCCGCAATTATCTGGCTGAGGTTTGCCACCGCATTGTCACCGGCAAGACCTATGAGCTGGATTTCAAGACCAAGAAAGACAACTAAATATCTCAGTGAGGGTATTTGAACCACCGCGAGTCCATGCCATATGGCAGTTGTTTTCTAATGGGCTTCCGCCGGTGGTTTTCTTATACCCCGAGCCGCACTGATGAGCCGTAATGACGGCGAAACGGTGGCATTTAAGCCACCGTCTGCGGATATCCGACAATTCGCTAAAGGAGTTTTTCATATGTCCTATGATGTTTTCAAAGAACGAGTGAGAGGGCTTTGTAAATCGCTCCGGTTCCAAAGTGAGTTTTCACCATGAGGACGGAAAGCACATTGCCCGCTGCTCTGATGGCGTTACCATCATTGGTAATGTGCTTTGTCCGAGGGTTCTTGTTAAATGGGGCAGCGGTCATACCGCTTATGCCACTATCTGAGTTTTATTCGACCGATGCTGGTACGCCGTAGGCAAAGGGAAATTGGCGGCGTTAAATGAGGTGGGGAGCCAACGCGGTCGCCGTAATGCGGCTTATCGAGTTTTTGATAAACGGTCACAAGCCCGTGTAAACGCAGAGTGAGGAAAATCAAAAGCAGGAGGTTTCTGTATGGCTACATATACTGGGGTCGCGTATCCCCGTCAAAGGTCGAGAACAAGAAACCAGCGCCGCCGGAAACTTTTTGCCAGACAGAAGCTGATGGGCGCGGTGCTTCTTCTCATCACCATCGGAGTTTTCTGGATGGCATCCACAGGCACAACGTTTGAGGACAAAGACTGTACAGCAGCTTTGATTACTCTCCCGTTCGGTCTGTATCTGCTTTTCACGAGGCATATTGTAATCCAGTAATGCCTCGAAGTTTTAGCTCCTTTCACTACAACACCGTCGAAAACTTGCAATCATACAAAAGGGTTTTACTCAATGAAAAGTCTGAGGTTTCTTGAACGGGTTGAGTGTCAGCGTGGCTGAACGATTTTTGTTAGGAGGTCTGATAAATGTCAAACGCAGGAATCAAGTTATCTCCAAAGCACGGTCTTAACCCAACAATTCCGGTTTGCTTCTGGTGGCGAAGAACGCAATGAGGTTGCACTTCTCGGTCACATTGGTGACGGTCGGAAGCACGAGGATTTTGAAGCGCCGATGCATATGGTTATCGACTACGAGCCGTGCGAAAAATGCCGTGCAAACATGGCGTTGGGTGTAACACTGATGGAAGCTACCAACAAGCCGAACAGTGTAACCAAGGTCGAAATGCAGAAGGGTGTTTATCCCACTGGTCGTTACGTTGTAATTAAGCGTGATGCGGCAAGAAAAATGTTCGACAATATCGGCAGCAACGACAAGGCATTTGTCGATACCGAGCTCTTCAATCAGTTGGTCGGGCATGG
>VOFB01002502.1_pt1 | contig 11881 bp, 13 predicted proteins | sample 5384141 | NCBI WGS metagenome assembly VOFB01 (sample SAMN12384721, study PRJNA508395) | human gut metagenome | isolation source: healthy gut A | host: Homo sapiens
GTTAAAGGGCGATAAGCGAGTGAGCCCGCGTACGATGATCGCCCGTGAATTGGTGGCAAACAGCCTCATGCATCGGGAGTATTCCAGTCCGGTGGTGGCGCGTGTCACCATTGATAATGAATCCATCCGGACGGTTAATGCTTCGCGCTCATTCTTTGAAGGTCGAATGAAGCTGGGCGAGTTCACGCCAATGCCAAAGAATCCGATTATCGCTAATGTGTTTGTGCAGACCGGCATAGCCGAGCAGCTGGGTAGCGGACTGCGGAATCTGATAAGAGCGTCCCGGCAATATACTGAGCGAGAGCCTGAGTTCCGCGATGGTGACATATTCGAGGCGACGATTCCTATTGTTCCTGCGCTGAAGACCGTGGATGGTTCTGGTTTTGCTAGCGTGAGATCTGTAGTTGAGAAAGATGCCGAAGAGGGTGCGAGGCTCATTGGCGGGGAACGTGTGGATGGTAAGAAAGCAGATGCAACCGCATCGGGTGAAATTGATTCGCGGGCAGCGATGCTGTCGGCGATGAATCGACGCTTGACAGAGGTTGACTATGTGACTGTACCTGAACTCGCCAAGATAACAGAGCTCGATAACAGAACAGTCCGCAAATTCCTAAACGGTTTAGTTGCGCAAGGAAAGCTGATTGCTGAAGGCAACACGCGTGGTCGGCGTTATCGGAAGGGATAGCGGGCGCGATATCTCGATGCAGTGGGATTCACTTAAGGGCTACGGCAAATATGATTCGTAGCGATTGGGCCAGCGCAATTCGAATGGCTCATGACTTTGTGCGTCGTTTGTGGTCTCTGAAGTTGTTTGCTGGGTGACGGTTTTGTGATAAAATCGCTCATATCAAAATGTTTGCGTAAACATTTTGGCTGCGCCGAAAGAAGGAGTCGACGTAGGTCATGTATCAGGCAAAGAGGCCGGCTCAGTGAAGCAAAGGCCGATTTTTCCGGTATAAGGCGGATAGCAGGAACACTAAGGAGACCAATGAAGGTACTGAGCAAATCGCTTGCTGCAATGGTTGCGGCGGCAACACTAGTGGGAGGAGGGGCGTTTGCGGTTGCCGGCACTGCGTATGCGGCTGATAACGATGCCATTACCGTGACCCCGAACCCGTGGTATGCCAACAGTTTCGATGGCTGGGGCACCTCACTGGCTTGGTTCGCCAACGCCACCGGCAGCCTCGGCGAGGAATCGGCCATCACCACCAATCTCGGCGATGACGCTTCCAAGGCTAAGGCTGTGGAATACGGCAAACAGCTGCGCGAACAGTTCTACCAGTCCATCTTCGGTGATGAAGGACTGGACCTGAACATGGCCCGCTACAACGTGGGCGGCGGCAATGCCTCCGATGTTGCCTACGGCTACCCATTCATGCGCCAAGGCGCTGCCGTGCCTGGCACGTGGAAAGATGACGCCACCGGCTCCGGCACGTATGGCAATGGCGTAACCACCAAGCAGGCCGACAAAGACAAGCTGGCTGCGGCATTCGACCCGACTGACGACAACCAGTATGACTTCTCCAAGTCCGCCGCCCAAGACTGGTGGATTGAGCGCGGTGCCACCGGCGATAACCCTGACATCACCGATGTAGAGGCCTTCGCCAACTCCGCTCCGTGGTTCCTGACCAACAGCGGTTACGCCACTGGTGGATACAACTCTGGTAGCAATAATCTTGCAAACCCTGAGAAATTCGCTCAGTACATGACCAAGAACGTCGAGCACCTCGAAAGCCTTGGCGCAAACGTTGACACGGTCGAGCCGTTCAACGAGTCCGGAGACCAGTTACTGGGGCACTCCGGGCGACATGGCTTCGAAGTACACCGATGAGAGCGATGACAACACCAAGCTCATTAACAACTACTGGGATAAGTACTACTCCGACAAAGATAAGTCCGTCACCCCATACTCCAACGCGCTGAAGAAGCCGCAGGAGGGTATGCATGTCAATAACGCCCAGCAGCAGCAGACGATTACCGCACTCGCTGAGGCGCTCAAGGACAATGATGACACCATCATCGCAGCCACCGATGCCACGAACTCCGCTGACTTCGTCAAGTCGTACAACCAGTACCCGCAGGCGATCAAGGACCTTATCGATCAGTACAATGTTCACGCCTACTCCGACGGCAGCCAGATGCAATCGCGCGATATCGCTCAGGCAGACGGCAAGAAGCTGTCGATGAGCGAGGTGGACGGCTCCTGGCAGTCCGGCTCCTACAACCCGTACGGTTTCGACAACGCGCTGGGCATGATGAGCAAGATCAGCTCCAACGTCACCCGCCTGCAGTCAAGGACTTCACCTTCTGGCAGGTGGTCGAGGACCTCTACAACATGCAGATGGGCTCGAATGTGAATCCGGCCGGTGAGAACACCAACTGGGGCACCGTGCTCATCGACTTCGACTGCACCGTGGCTGGCATGGACGGCAAGCTCTACTCCGAGCGCCGCGTGAACAACAACGGCGGTACCACCGATGGACTTGAACCGTGCACGGTTATTGCAAACGCCAAGTACAACGGCGTCAAGGCCATCACCCACTTCATCCACGCGGGCGACAAGGTCATCGCCAACAACGATGAAGACAACAACATGACTGCCACCTCCGACGATGGCAAGACGCAGACCGTCATCCACCGCAACTCCGGCACCTCTGACCAGACCTTCGTCATCGACCTGTCGAAGTACGGCGAGATTGCCGACAACGCTTACGGTGAGCTCTACCTGACCACCGAAACCTCTGCCGAAGACAAGAACGCGGGTGTCGATTCCGCCACTCCGGAAGTCTTCGCCAAGACCAGCAACGTCAAGCAAGCTGAAGGCTCTGTGATGATTGACAAGGCTGCCAAGACCGCTACGGTCACTGTGCCCGCCCGTTCTATCGCCTCCATCCAGCTCACTGGCGTGACCGGCTACGCTAAGGATGCTGCCGTCGAGACCGGCGACACTTACCAGCTCGTTGGTAAGCAGTCCGGCAAGGCCGTGGCTGATACCACTTCTGGTGATTCCGCGCTGTCCCTGGCCAACGTCGCTTCCGACGCCGAGAACGCCAAGAAGCAGACTTTGGACCTTTACCCAGATCGAGCAGCCCGCCGACTCCGAGCGCCCTGATCTCAAGGCTTATGTGATTACTAACGCCGAAGGCAAGGTGCTGGTGTCCAAGGATGGCACGAACGCGCTTTCCAACGAAACGGTTGAGGCCGCTAAGTCCGACCCGGCTGCCAAGTGGATTCTCAACACTTCCGATGGTTCGACCTACCAGCTGCTCAATGCCGCGACTAAGACGAACCTCGATGTGGATAACTCTGGTACCACAGTCGGCACGAAGGTTGGCTTGTGGCAGTCACCGAGCGGCACTTCGCCGTCCGCCAACCAGACATGGACTCTACGCAATGTAACGCCGACCAGCCAGAAGACCGTGAACGTGCAGACCGCCGTTAACGAGAAGGCCGCGCTGCCGACCGAAGTCACGCTCTACTACACCTGGGGCGAAGGCAAGGCCACGGTTGCCAACTGGGATACTTCCAAGGTCGATGTGGCCAAGGAAGGCACCTACGAAGCCACCGCTACCGCCACCGATGTGTACGGCAACGAGTTCAATGTCGCCGCTACGGTCTACGTTGGCGCGCTCACCGTTTCCGATCCGGTATCGGCTACAGTGCTGGCCGGCACCAGTGCGAGCGAGGCGAAGGCCGCGCTTGAGGCTGCGCCGGTGTATCTGCACGTCAAGGCATCGCCTGCATTCGAGGGCGATGCGGCTAAGGTTACGTGGAACTTCGATGGGCTTGATACCAAGCTCGCCGATGCCAAGGCTGGCGACAACATTGCCGTGACCGGTACTTTACCAGCTGGACGACGCGACCACGATTGCGCTGAAGGGCGCGATCTATGTCACCGCCGCCACGCCTGAGAATGTGGCCGACACTGCTTCCAGCCTGACCGTGACCAACCAGCAGACGGAATACAGCAAGGGCGATCAGTGGAAGAAGCTCACCGATGGTGACACGTCAGCTGAAGCCTGGGTGACGTGGAACTCTGCTGGTGACTATTCCGCCAGCCCGACCGCCACGATTGACTTCGGCTCTGAGTGTGAGCTTAGCAGAGTGACCATTACGTATGGTGACAAGGCTCCGGCTTCCGCCAAGGCCGAGTACACCACTGATGGCGAGACGTGGATGCAATTCGGTAGCGATGTTAAGCCTGCCGCAGGCCAGACGGTGACGTTCAAGGCCGATAAGGGCACAGTGAATGCCACGAAGGTGCGCATTGTGAACACCGTGAACAACGACTACATGAACGCCACCGAAATTCAGGCATTCGTGACGCCGGTTCAGGGTGCTGCGAAGAACATCGCCGCGGCCTCTGGCACGAACTTCGGTGAACTTCCAGGGAGGGTGCCTCCGCTTCCAAGGCCATCGATGGTGACACTACGTCAAAGGGTTGGTCCACTTGGGCTTCCACCGCCTCGACGGTGGACCCGGTCGCCACGTTCACCTTCGACGAAGCTCAGACCATCACCGAAGTGAAGACCTTCTTCTACTACGATGGTCGTGCGTCTTGGCCGAAGAGCCAGACGCTGGAATACCAGGATGAGGCTGGCGAATGGCATGGAGTCGGTACCAAGGATGGCTGGAAGATACAGGCCGGCGATGCCGGCTCTGGCTCCCGACGGCATCACCGCCGCCGACACCCCGACCGTTGACTTCGTGCTCGGCACCCCGGTAAAGGCCAAGACCATCCGCCTGACTAACACATTGCAGGACACCAAGGTGTACATCAACGTGGCTGAGATCCAGGTGTTCGCACAAGACAGCACGGTACTCACCCCGCAGCCAGCATCCGATGCCACGCTGGGCGACCTGCGTCTTGACGGCGAAACCGTTGAAGGCTTCGACCCGTCCAAGACCGACTACACGGTTGATCTGCCGGTCGACGCCGAGGCAAACCCGGTGCTGCAGGCCTTCGCCACCGACAATGCCGCCGCCGTCAAGGTGACTGGCGACGCGGTTGAGAACGGCAAGCTTGGCGGCAAGGCCGCCATTACGGTGACCTCAGCCGACGAGTCTGAGACGAAGACCTACACGGTGACCTTCAACGCCTTCACTTTGGCTTCGCTCAAGGTGATCGGACCCACGAAGACCGAGTACGCCATCGGCGACAAGCTCGATACCGCCGGTCTGAAGGTGACTGCCGTCTACCAGAGTGGCGACAAGACCAGGAAGTGCCGGTCTCTCTTGACGACCCGCAGCTTGCGATTGGCTCGTTCGACTCCACCACCGCCGGCAAGAAGGCGATTACCGTCTCCTACCGTGGTGTGACCGCGACCTTCAACGTCACGGTCAAGGCCAACGCAGTCGCCCCTGGCCCTGAAGAACAGAAGCCCGGCAACACCAACAAGCCCGGTGCCACCGGCAACGGCAACAAGAACACGGTGGCCAACACCGGTTCCAGTGTTGCCGCCATCGCTGGCGCTGTCGCTCTGCTGGCCGCTGCCGCGGGTGCACTGTTCATGCTGCGCAAGCGTGCATAGCACCCTCGCGCAGTAATGGGTGAAGGAACAAGCCGGCAATATTGACTATTGCCGGCCGGTTCCTCCGCTCTTTGACCATAATTGGTCCGACAAGTTGAATACTGAATTTTCAGTATCGGTATATTGATTTGTCGAACCTTTTCTGGCTTCGCGGATAGCGACATAACTGTTTGTTCAAAAAACCGTTATCATCAATCAAGGAACCAAATCAATGAAGATAAACGATAAGGGCAAAGGGCGCTCTTATCGCGGCAATTACCGCCGCGGCAACGCTATTGTCATGCGGGCTGGCCGCTGCAAGTGCCAGTGCGGCAGGTGTGGATTACCTGCCTACCATCGGCCAAGTGCCGACATACACCAAGTTCCAGCCCACAGCCGATCCGGGCAAGAACGCTAGCGATTACTTCCAGCCATATTGGTATGCCAAGAACGCCAATGATAATGGCGGCACACACATCAAGCGCACGGTGGCCAAGTGGTCAAGGTCGGCGACGCCTACTACTGGTATGGCGAAGACCGTTCTAACGGTTACGACAACAGCCCCGGTGTCCATGCTTATATGTCGACAGATCTATACAACTGGACCGATCTTGGTGTGGCGCTGCGTGCGGTGACCAGCAAATCTCAGTTGACGGATAAGAGCAATGCCGATTACGCCTACTTCGACAAGGCCTACAACCTGACCAAGTCCGACGGCAGTGTGGACGCTGCCAAGGCCGACGCAATCTTCCCTGTACCTCAACACCAACCCCGATCAGGATGGTGATGGCGCGGTTGATTCCGTACAGGGCATTTTCGAGCGTCCGAAGATCATCTACAACAAGAAGAACAAGCAATACGTGCTGTGGTGGCATTCCGATGGAAGCACCACGCCGCGCGGTTCCAACTATGCACGTGCACTTGCGGGCGTGGCTGTTTCCGACAATCCGGCGGGCCCGTTCACTATGGTGGTGCCTATCGTTTGCCTAACCAGAACAATTGGAAAGAAGCCGCAGGTAACCCCAGCTGGGGTGAGAACGGTGACAGCCGCGATATGACTGTGTTCGTGGACCCGAGGGACGACAGTGCCTATGTACTGTATTCTCCCGAAGCCAATGCCACGCTGTACATCGCCAAGCTCAACGATGATTACACCAATGTAGTCAAGACCACGAATGTGGACCAGTCCGAGGACAAAAGCAGTACTCTGCTGACGGGCAGTACCCATACATTCTTGCAGACGCTACTACGGATGCCCCGGTGCGTGGCGAAGATTTCCAAATCGTCAAACAAAATGGTTCGCTGGAAGCTCCTGCCGTATTCCAATATGACGGGCGTTACAACATCATCGCATCTGGTGCAACCGGCTGGGCCCCGAACAAGCAGACCTACTACACCGCCGACTCCATGCTGGGAAACTGGACCCGTGGCGTGGAAAAGGACGATGCCAACGAGAACACGTGGTACAACAACATGCCGGAAGGCGCGGATGGTCTGTTGTCTGTGGGCGATACCCGCGGCACCACATTCGGTTCGCAGTCGGCTAGTGTGCTCGCAGTAGACCAGGAGAAAGGTCACTTCATCTACCTTGGTGACCGTTGGGATTCCGGTAAAGCCGATTCCACCTATGTTTGGCTGCCGCTGACCATCGGTGAGAACGGCACCATCGAAATGCATAATCCTGCTCAAGAAGGCGAGCCCGACGGCTGGGATCTGAACTATTGGGACAACCATGGTAGCGCCAAGGGCAAGCTGGTCAACTGGACTGTGGAAACCGGCGATGATCTCCCGAAGACCGTGAACACGGGCGGAACCGTTACTCTGCCGGACACCGTCAACGTCAAGGAAGGCGACGATACCATTGCTACCAAGGTGACATGGAATGTGGAAGGCGGTACGGCAGTCAGCAAGTCGACCAAGGCTGCTGGTAACACCTACGCATTCAATGTGCCGGGAACCTACACCATTACAGGCACTCTTGCCGAGAGCAGCAACTTCAACCCGGGCCGCACATTCCGCAGAACCATCGACGTTTCCTGCTCCAACCCGATTTCCGGAAGTTGGAAGGAAGCCCATTGGAAGGGCGGCAGCGCGTGCCAGGTCGCCGCATCCGGCGGTACCTATGACTTCACCGTTACGGACAACGCCAATCGTGGTGTCTGGACGGATCGCAACGAGGGCAGCGCGGTGTACCAGCCTGATGCTCTGGACGTGAACGAAACGTTGGAAACCACGGTCAAGCCGCTCGACTTGGGCGGTAATGGCGATCCGCGCGCCGGTCTGGTGGTCCGTAACGGTCTTGCTGGCGCTAACGGCGGCAAGGGATATGCCACGTTACTTGCCAGCCCAAGCGGCGTTTACATGCAGTACGATTCCAATGCCGATGGCTACATCGATAAGGAAACATCGCATGTTGGTACCGGCTTCGGCGACCAAGTGCAGCTCAAGCTGGAGCGCATCTCAACCGATACCCTGAAAGGCTACTGGCGTGCTTCCGCGAACGATGAATGGCAGGATGTCGCTACGGTAACGCTGACCGGTGCGGACGCAACCGGGCTCGATGCCGGTGCTTTCGCCACGTCGAACAGCAATGCCGGCGCATTCACCGTGGCCTTCAACGGCACTGCGTTCGGTTCGCAGACTGCTGCTGTGGAGTCCATCGCGGCTAAGGACCCTGAAGCCACTATCGCCAAGGGGCAGATGCTCGCGCTTCGGGACGTGACGGTTACCGCCGCGCTCACCAATGGCAAAACGCGTGTGCTGGAGCCAAGCGAATACACGCTGGAAGGCTTCGACACCACCAAATTGGGCGAGCAAACCGTGACGGTGCGTCTTGTCGCTGATTCTTCAGTAACCGCCACGTTCACCGTGACTGTGGAAAGCAACCTTGCCCGGTTGTTCTGCTCGTCCGCCGCGGCCTCGAAGTATGAGCCGGCCAGCAGCTGGGCCTCCGCTTCTACGGCCGACCTGACTTGCGACAACAACCCTGAGCACCAACTGGTCGAACTGGGGCACCGGCGACACCTCGCCGTGGCTCAGCTACACCTTCGATAAGGCATATCAGCTGGGCAAGCTCAGCGTTGCGGTGGATAAGGCCAAGGGCGAGGCCGCTCCGAAGAGCTTCACTGTATCGTACCTAGCTGAAGACAGCGCCCGTGGACTGATGCCACGCTGCCGGCAGTCACTGTGAATGGTGCTGCTGGAGCCGTGACGGAAGCCGATGTGAGCGCTCTGCCGCCACCAAGGGCATTCGCCTCAACTTCACCTACGCCGATGGCAATGACTATGCCAAGATCGCTGAAGTACGCATCGCCGAAGGTGAAGCAACGCCAAAGCCGCAGCCGTCTAGTAACGCCAATCTTGCTGATCTGACTGTGGATGGCAAGACGGTTGACGGATTCTCCGCGGATATCACCGAATATGCCGGTGCGCTGGCCGGAGACGCTGCTTCTTACCCGACGGTGGAGGCGACTGCTGCTGACGCGAAGGCTACGGTGCAAGTGGAGCAGGCTTCGGCCGAGAACAACGGCGTGGCCACGGTGACTGTAACTGCTGAGGATGGCACGGCGGAAACCTACACAGTGACATTCGGCGAACTGCCTCAGTTGGCCGAGCTTGCTGTGGAAGTGACCAGGATTCCTATCAGGTAGGCGATAAGTTCAACGCTGCCGATGTGAAGGTATCCGCCATTTACAAAGTCGGCGATACCGAAACGCTGCGCAAGCTGATTGATCCAACTGATGGTGATCTGAAGTTCACTGGCTTTGATTCTGCCACCGCAGGCACGAAGACCATCACCGTCTCTTATCGTGGCGTGAACGCGACGTTCGAAGTCACGGTCACGGCCACGGAGGTCCTCCCGGCCCTGGAGAGCAGAAGCCCGGCGATACCAACAATCCTGGCAACACTGCTAAGCCCGGTAACACTGCCACGAATAAGCCGGCTGCTAATGGCGCTGCGCCCCTTTCGAATACGGGTGCTGCCGTGGCTGCCATTGCGGTCGTGGTTGTGGCGCTGGCAGCTGCGGCTGGTGCCTTGCTCGTCATCCGCAAACGCCGCGCATAACCATGGCAACTGCTGAGTGGCGTGGATTGCGTTGCTATTGAGCAATCTGCGATTCACGCCCCTCAGCGAGCGCACCCGCGTGCGCCCGAGCTTGCGCAATGCAGGCAATACAGTGCAAACAGTACAAAGCAACAATAATGGCCGGTCTGAGCCAGCTGCTCCATGCGAGGGCAGCTGGCTCAGACCGGCCATTGTGTTCGCAAGTACATGCAATTAGAGCATGAACATGTGGAAGCCGTTGAGCGTTACTGGTTGTTTTGCTTTGTTGTTGCGCTCAGCAGTGCGACGGACGTCCGCCCGCAGTGTAGTGCAGCGCCCGTGAACCAGTGCCGATGTGAAATGCATGTTGCACATGCCCGCTTCTTCTGCTTCGTGCGTGCAGCCGGCGATGCTGCATAGGTTCATACCCCGAATCATGGTCATACCCCCTCTTTGGGATGGCATCCGTGCCGCCATCTGCCTTCAGAGCATAGCGGACAATTGTTGCATTGCCTAGGCGGTACAACGCTTTCTGTGGCCTGTATCACATCCTTGCCGGCGTTCTGCGGCGTGGTTGGGCGTGTACATGTGCACTTGTGCGGTTTTGTTGTGTGTGATTTGGGTATACGGATAGAGTTTCTTCTCTGCAGTGGCAAGGGCCTCTCGGCCGGCGAGCCGGCTGATTTCTCCCATGCGTTGCTCAATGATTTCCGTTTTGCGAGTCTGAACGGCAAAATAGCTCTGGAGAAGTGCCACTTCTTCTTTCTTTGGATCTCCGTTTTGAGCAATGAGATAGCAGGCGTATCGGGTGAGCTTGACGTCCGCGATGGAGCGGAGTGGCACCGCTGCCGAGAGTCACGTCTCGCGTAGTGTCACGGAAATGGGATTCAACGGATACGCCGGAATTGTCGCAAGCTTGCTTGCTCGTGTAATAGCTTTGCTGAAGTTTTCCCATCTGTCGTACCCCATATAGGTCATTAGCTCGCGTGTTGCGATAGTGCTGAGTTCGCTGGTTTGCGTGTGTGATTTCGTCGCGGTTCATGGGTGTGTCCTTATGTTTTTCATGACCATTTTCGTGACTCCACGAAAATGGTCAAAGCCAATAATTGCAATGGTTTTGAGGTATGGGCGCGCTCCGCCCAACTGGTCTGTCTTCGTCCGCCTTTTCGACCAGATACCTCATGGAGCACAATGCCAACGTCGCTACCGTTGGCCCAGCAAATATTCTTAGACGACGCCCCGAAGTGAATATCTATGCGGCTTTCAGAATATCAAAGAGCGTGGAGTGTGTGCATTATGCGTTCCAAAAATAGTTTCTAGTAATGAATTGTTTACGGTGTGAGATATTCTTGGGGGTGTTTGCGGCGCTCTGCCGTGTGGCGAATGGGAATGGATGGTGCTCTTATGGGATTTGAGCAGGAAGCAGTTAGTGAACTGTATGCCAGCGTGTGGGGCAATCGTTCGACAATGCAGAGGGAATTCACTCGTGGAGCCCATGGTGAGCAGTTCGTGCTCCAGGGGAGCTGTCCATGAAGGGGACGCAAACGCCATCGCAATTGGCATCGGCGCTGCAGGCCAGTTCCGGCCGCATCTCCACTGTGCTGTCGTCTCTGGAGAAAAAGGCTGGGTCACGCGTGACATTGATTCCAGGATCGGCGCATTATTCGCGTGAATTCACTGATTCCGGGCGCGAGCAGTCTCATCGGATGATAGAGGAAATGCGTTCCGCGATTTGCTGGATTTTTCGCAAATGGGGGGAGCGGCGCACGCGCGAATTCGTTGACCTGGTGTCTGAGTTCACCACATATATGTCGATTTGCCATCCGGGGCGGCCTCGGCCGACGGCTGAACAAGTGCGTGAGGCATTCGTGGAGCGGGACAACGCGTGGCTGAACACATGGCAGCTAAGCGCGCGGAGAACCACACCTAATCGGCAAGGCTATTGAGGACGCTCACAGCGAACATGCAGAAGTGCGCGTAATATCTCACAGTGTAAGTAATCAAACAATAGAAACTATTAAGACATCGTGAACCGATAATCGCCGATAACCCAGCCAACTTAAGAACCAATCGTCAATAACCAATAACCAACCCAACCAACACAGGGGAAACCAATGCTTCGCATCATGGAAATACCTCTCCAAAGCGGAGATCGGTCAGATGCTCATCGCTCTGGTGACCATCGTCGGGCAGGTCTATTTCTGACCTGAAACTGCCCGACTATATGTCGGACATCACCACGCTGGTCGAAACGCCGGGCAGCCACATGAAGGACATTTGGATTGCCGGCGGCAAGAGATGCTGCTCATTCGCTCGGATCCGCGGCG
>VOFB01004844.1_pt1 | contig 11881 bp, 14 predicted proteins | sample 5384141 | NCBI WGS metagenome assembly VOFB01 (sample SAMN12384721, study PRJNA508395) | human gut metagenome | isolation source: healthy gut A | host: Homo sapiens
TCTTATTTATAACTTTTTTGCAGAGCATAGCACTGTAATACTGCTCCATAGTTCATAACGTTATGAAAGGTTAGTATTCCTATTTTTCTCATCTTATATTATTTCCTTTAGATTTTCCGCTCTGTTAAATGCCATCGCACAACTAATGGCGTAAACAAAAAAGAATTCGCAGTCATATAGACAATTTCCTGTAAAACAGTACAAAACAAAAAATACTTGCATACCTATAGAGAGTGTAAGTTCATTAATTACTCTATTACTATATTTCCGCTTATTCTTGCATACCCTTTTAAGCGTCGACCATGTTGTCTTAAATGTAGTACTTACCGCACAAAGAAAGGCCACAAATCCAACGATTCCCATCTCGCATAATATCTGTAAATATACATTATGCGCATCTACTGTTGTACTGGTGCTCGAATAATCGCCAATTGCATATGATAATAGTGTTTGAATCCTCCCACCCTATTCCGAAAACAGGACTTTGCCTGAATTTTCAAGTGCAAATTCCCAAAACCATATTCTACCGTTGGATAATTCTCCGCCATCTGCATTTACAAATCTATTCACCATGTTTCCAACTGCAGGTAATATTGGTGCCATTATGATAACTAATGCAGCGAGTCCAATCACCGCCCCGATAATGTAAAGCCATCTGGACGCTTTTTATCTGAATTATAAAAATAATAAATTGCAAAGCAAACAATAACACCAAAAAGTATGTGGGCTCTTTTTTGTTGTCAGCACAAGTGCGAGTAACACGAATAAAGCCTTGCACACAGCCTTAATTTTTTCTTTTTGACTGTTATAATTTTTAGTTATTAAATCGTTGGCAAAAAAACAAATCCGATTCCTAGATAAATTCCATTAGTTGAGTAATGACCTGTTATGCCAGGCATACACCCATCATTAAATTTAGAAATCAAATACACGCCTGCACCCGGAATTAATTTTACAAAGGCATTCAAATACAATCCTTTAAATACATAAAAAAGATTGTAAAAAACGCATGAATTCCCGTAAAAAACGCACCGTCTTTATAAAGTAGCTCTGCCATTCATACCGACCCTTTAGCGCTATCATGATAATGATTCCACACATCGGTAGAATCCATCTTGACTGAGAATCAAATCTCATATCTTGGTTATTAAAACAAGATAACAGTGCTAATGCTATCCAAAAAATCTCCCAGTAGATACACTATCAACGTAGATCAGTTTATTTAGATTCACAAGAACTGTCATCATAGTCAGGATTATTACATACAAAACTCCGCCGCTTGACTTCCCCAAAGAACGGTTTGAAATGTTGTCATGTACGCATACAGCAACACTCCCATAACTGTCCACGGTACAAGCGACCTAGGTACATTTATTTTCATTAATACTTTCTTCTTTCTTTTTACCGCTTCATTGTAGTAATTGCGTAAAACATCTGCTTGGTTTGATATTTCAAGGCCTTTTTGAACTATTTCTTTTTGCGCTGCTATTGATTTTTCAATCCGATCTACGTCTTTTCTCTTTTTCAATCTCTAAAATATAACCACACCACATTGAGATTTCATTCACGCTAATCCTTTTGCAATTACTCATTTGCACTTGTTCTGGTATCGTATCAGAACATATGCACTCAAGACCGTTCGCTTCTGCTTCTAGCAACGCCATGCCAAAACCTTCATGATATGATGGGAATAAAAAGCGTCCATCGCTGATAAGTACTTTTCAGTATCTGTTTGCATACCCACAAAAATAGGATTTTCATTTAATTTGCTTGCCTTCAATTGTGCTTCAATTCTTGACTTGTCTGGTCCATCACCGACTGCAAGCCATTTTATATTTGGTTTATTAATTTTCTCAAAAATATCACAAACAAAAACATGATTTTTATTTTTTGTAAATTTGCCAACCGTACCAATTACAAAATCATTGTCCTCTATTCCTAAGGCTTTTCTACACTGCCATCTTTTTACATCGTTAAAGGAATAACGAGACACCTCAATAGCGTTATTTAAAACACAATATTTCATTGGCGCATAAAGATAGTTACCTGCGTCAGATGATACCGCCATCCGATGAGTCGTCAGTCGATTCATAACAGGTTTCAGAATTGCATGTAACATACTATGCTCATTTGACGTGGAATGAACATGACAGATACGAACCCGGGCACCCCCAATAACTGCACCCAATAAATCAAACGTCATAGTAGCTGAATTCCCGTGTACGTGTACAATATCATATTTATTCTTTCGTATCAGTTTGGAAAGCTGAGCAACATAGCGCAATGTCTTTGTTTTACGATTAGACAAACGAAAATAATGGCTACCGCATTTTTTTATTTCTTCTATCAATGGTTTATCCGGCTCATTTCCAGATGCAAAATCGAAGCTTATGTTCGTTCTATCCATCGCCCGGTAATAGTTCATTATTACGGATGTTAGGCCACCCCAGCTAACAAAATCAGTAGTTATAACTACCAAAACTTTCATATCAAATCATTCCTCACAAAACTTAATGAAACATTCCCTCTACAATCTTCTCAAATCCTTCACAGAACTTAGCATTATTACTCTCCTGACCACCCGGCATCTTTGCAACTATCTCATCGTAAGATCCCAGCACATCAGCCAGCTTGTCTACATCTTCAACTACAATGATGCTTCCGTATCTTTCCACAACCGCACTGCAGAACTTCACCTGATGGTCGTTCACATGCTCGTTGAACTGATGCTGACGCGGCACAACAATAGGAGTCTTACCTATCTGTAGTGGCATGATAAAACTTGCCGGGCCACCGTGAGTGATTACAATATGGGCGTCGGCCACATTTTTCACCATCTGCTGATATGGAATCAGCTTACTCCACTGACAGTATTTCGGCTCGTATGTACTAAAACCAGTCTGGATAATCACATCATCTTTGATAACCCCATCACGTTTCAGTTCGTCTACTTTTTGAATCAGCCGATTAAACGGCTGCTCATGTGTTCCTACCGTCACAAAAATCATTACTTCTTACCCCTACTTAGAATATGCTGCCAAGGTTAACCGCTTTCGGATAAACCTTTTTCTGCTCTTCCCACTGCACAACAAACTTGTCCACAATAGGGTAAACCATCTTTCCCGTCATTGTCGGTTTATCAATTCGATCAAAAACCTCGATGTAGACCAATTTTGCTCCCATCATCTTTCCGATATAGAAAAATGGGACTGCAACTGCTGCACCGCAGGAAATGATTAAATCCGGCCTTTCCTTATGAAGCACATCCCACGCAATTCTTGTATTCTTGATGAGTGCTTTAATACTGCGGTTTGTCGGGAAATAGCAAGGATAGACCTTTTCTCCCTCCAAAAGACTTCTAGCATCTTCTTTGTCAAAGGTCACCCAAAAACGATTTTTGTCCTTCCAAAACGGCTTTAGCATATAAAGGTGGGTCAAATGACCGCCAGATGAACCCACAAGGCAAAATATTCTTCTCCGTCACATTTTTGTTTTCATTTAATTTCTCCCCAGTGTGTTGTTCTTCCTTGCACGACAACAAGCCTGTATACAGATTGCAGTAACAATCTATACGCAGGCTTGTCCTCGTACCTCCTTATTCTGTTTTCTGCTCTATCAGCTTTCGCTGTGGTGGGTTAAGTATAGAGCGCAACCAGAAGCCATTAGCACCTGAAATCACGCTGGCCGTAACGCACCATGATAGGCAGAAACAGGTTGAGGTGAAAAGGTCAAGCCGCGTAAACCCGCATAAAATCAGGCTTTTCTCTGGTTGCCCATATTATTTCACACACCCCTGTGACTAAAATTGTTTTATTCTCTAAGCTCACCGCATTCATTTTTCCTTTTCTCCCGTGCAGTCATTTCATTTTAAGTCTCCGAATTCAGAAATCTGACAATATTTGTTGACGAAATTTGTATTCAATATTCATACGTATCGTTCAATTGATTTAGCATTCCGCTTTATCCTGTCAGAAATAAATATATTTTGTATTTTATCAAATGACATTATTTCACATTTTAAGTCTCATATTATTTTATCACGTGTCTCGTCAACAATCAATAGTTTTCGCCTTGTCCTCATTATATTACTATCTAAAAAATCGCATCAGCTTGAGCTTTCTTTTTACAAATTGTCTGATTTCTATCGGTTCTGAACCATCAGCGGTTTCTCATTCCATAAGTTCCTGTGCCTTTCTTCTGACAAACTTATACTTTTCAGCAATTAAGCCGATCGAATGCCCCTCTATCTCTCATTTTCCTCCAGCAAAAAAGGCACCGCGCCCTGGCTTGCATCTTACATGCAGGGTGCGGTGTCTTTATTTCTTCTATTTCCGTGATTTTTATTTCAGGTGCTTTTTTTCTTCTCATATTCCTGCAGAGCGGTCAAAGCTTCGCCGGACAGGGGTAAAGAGCGATCATATTGAAAATGGTCATCAATCCGATGCCCACATCGCCCAGATCCCATACGACCGTATAGGCCGCCACACCGCCCACCAGCATCATCGCCAGTGCCAGCAGCTTATAGGCGGTCTGCCAGCCCCAATGGTCGCCAAAGAGATAAGCCACGTTGCATCGTGCATAGAACAAAATCCCGATAAAAGTAGAGAAGCTGAACAGTGCCAGCGTCACTGCGATGAAGACGACGCCGAAGCTGCCCAGATGGTACTGCATCGCCGCCTGCAGAAGGTTCATGCCCTGCAGCCCAGCGGTCACGCTTTCCGGCGCCAGCAACATTACAAAAGCGGTACAGCTGCAGATCACGATGGTGTCAATCAGAACGCCCAGCGCCTGCACCAATCCCATCTTGACCGGGTCGTCACACTCGGCAGCAGCCGCCGCGCAGGGAGCAGAACCGGAACCTGCTTCATTGGAAAAAAGGCCTCGCTTGACGCCATTCATAACCACGGCTCCAAAGCCGCCAGCGGCCGCCTGTCGCAGGCCAAATGCCTCCGAGAAAATGCGAGCAAGCACGCCGGGCAGCTGCGGCAGATTGGTGAAAACAACATAGAGCGTCATGAGAAAATAGCAGCCCGCCATGATGGGAACAATCACATCCAGGCTCTTGACCGTTGCATCTTTCCGCAGGACGATGACTGCCGCCAGCGCGGTAAGCGCAAAGGTCGTCACCAGCGGCGGAATGGAAAACGCATTGGAAAACGCCTCGCTCACCGAGTTGCTGATAACCTGGCTGATGCCGCACCAGCAGATGAGTCCGGACACTGCAAACAGCGATGCCACAACAGATTTTTTGAGCAGCTTCCCCGCTTGCGCTCTGCCAGCTTGTGCAGATAAAATGCCGGGCCGCCGCGCCAGCCGCCATAAAGCGGATCGGGCTCCTTATATTTCTGCGCCAGCGTGGACTCCACAAAGGAAGTGGACGCCCCCAGCAGCGCCGTGACCCACATCCAGAACACGGCCCCTGCACCACCCACGGAAACCGCCGCCACCACGCCAACGAGGTTGCCCATACCCACCCGGGTAGCGGTGGAGACCATCAGCGTCTGGAGCGACGAAAGGCCGCCCTGCTTCCCCTGCTTTTTCTCGCAGACAGCGTCCAGCATATCCCGGAACAGCCGCATCGGAAGCAGCCGGGTGCGCAGTGTGAAATAGATGCCCGCCGTAAACAGCAGGATGACCATAAGGGAGAGGTTGAGCGTCACCCCGCCCAGCGGCAGAGTGAGCAGATCTCCCCACAAAAAATTGTAAACGCTCTCAATAAGAGTAACCAGCACCAAGTTTTCCTCCTTTGGTTGTGTTATATCGAAACACAGCGATTTTATTATAATACATCTCTTCAGGTTTGTAAATTGATTTCCGTGAAGTTCAGGACACGAAAGTGTTTCATCTGCAAAAACAGCGCCGCTGCATTTCTCAGGAAATTCTCCCAGAGCCGCAGCGGCGCTGTTTTTTCTTATTTCCATCTCAGTCCACGATGTTTCCATCGGCGTGCTCGGCCAGCCATTTGCCGGATTGGCCGCTGCCGTCGCCGCCGCTGTAGGCCTGGCTGGTCAGTTCTTTGATGAGGGCGTTTTTCTTCTGCTTATAGGTTTTTTCCGCCTCATCCGCAATGCTCTCATCCCGGCCATTTTCTCGCAGGGTCTTCCGCATGGCAGCCATGATCTGCGCAAACTCCGCGTCACACTGGTTCTGGGCGGCCGTTAGCTCCCCGCTCTTGGAGAGGACCGCAGACACTTTCGTCACAAGGTTCCGCTCCTCTACCGGGTGAGACATATACTCGCTATAGGCCGACAGCATAATACTGTAAAGCCGCTTTTCACTGCGGGCCTGCAGCTGCTCGATCTGGCGGATATACTCCGCAACCTTCTGGTCACAGAGCTCCTCCGCAGTGGGGGCACTGCTGGCCGCTGTACTGGACGGGGCACTGGCGGCTTCGGACACGGCATGGGATTCCGCCGCACTGGATGGCACGGAAGACGCAGCAGCTTCCGAGGCCGAGGAAGCCTCCGGGGCGGTGCTCTCCGCCGAGGCACTTTCTTCCGAGGCAGCCGCCTCGGACTCCGGCATCTCTTCCGGCACGGCCTCACTGGAAGCGCTGTTTTCCGCGTCGATCTCTTCCAGCTCTTCTTTTAACTTGCTGACAGCGGCCGCTTCTTCCCCGATGGCTTCCGGCAGGCCAGACGCTGCTTCCAGATCTTGCTCCGCAGAGGCCGCCTGAGTCTTATCCCCGGCCAGCACCAGCAGCTCATGATACGTCAGGCTGGGGCCGGATTCCTTTGCGCCCACAGCCACCAGACCCGCGGCCACCACAATTCCCATGGCCAACGCTGCCACAGCCTTTCCGGCCCGTTTGTTTCGCATCCGCTCCGCCCACTTTCTTTCCGGGTATTTTAACTGTAAAATTTAAAGTTTTGTGAATTTTCTTGTTCAAGAATATCTTAATTTTACCATGCACCCGGTAAAAAACAAGAAACAAACCGTGAAATATGACAAAACGGTAAAAAAAGGAAAAAGCCCGGCGAAGCTCTTGACCTGCAAAACCACATGGCCCTGCCGGGCAGCACCCCGTTCCCACACACGGTGCCGCCCGCCGCAAGCCACACAGCGGTCAAGTTCTCTATGTACAGCAATCCCCAGACTGCCGCCAAGCGCCTCGTCAGACTTTCGGAAAGCAAAAGGCCAGAGGCCCTGCACACGCATCGCAGGGCCTTATGCATCAGCAGACGCCCCGGAAAAATCCGGCCGCAATCAAAGCGCCATTCCCGCTCAGGTCGCCTTTACTGCCTTTATCATATCAGATTTGTGCCGCCAATGCACGGGAGTTGTCATATTCTGCATCTCAGGATGTCATATTCCGTTGGTCGGGAACGCACAGGTAAAGCGGAACCAGTTGTCCCGGCAGCTGAGGGTGTACTCGGCGTTGTGCGCCTCAGCACCGCACAGACATTGGCCAGCCCCATGCCGTGGCCGGGTTCCCGCTTGGTGGAACGGGGCAGCTGCCCCTCCGGGATCTCCACATTCTGTCTGACCCTGTTGCGCACCGAGATCACCAGCTCTCCCTCCGTCTTTTTCATCCGGACATGCACCTCGGGCGGGGCCGCCTGTGCCGCCGCCTCAATGGCATTGTTGAGCAGGTTGGACACCACGATGACCAGATGCGTCCGATCCAGCGGGATGTCTTTCAGGTCTGAGAGGTCAAAGTACATCATGACCCCTTTCCGGGCTGCTTCCTCGTACTTTTTGCTGAGCAGAGCGTCCAGCAGGGGGTTGTGGGTATTGAGGATGGCACTGTTCATCTGAATGGTCTTGCTGATGGAGGTCAGGTAGCCGCGGGCTCCGGCCACGTCGTTCTGCTGGAGCATCAGGCTCAGTGCTTCGAGATGGTTGGAAAACTCATGGGTCAGGCGGCGCTGGGTGGTGTAGGATTCCATCAGGGCTTCCGCCCGCTCCTGTTCCAATGTGGCACGGTACTGAGAATCCTTTTTTCTGCACCACCTGCTCGTTGAGCATCTGGACAAAGAGCAGGTGCACCAACACCGCCACCGTGAGCCCCACCGTAAACAGCACGCTGAACTGGGTGGCATCGAACCGGCCGCCCGAGACCATCAGCAGCATGTTGAGCACCACGACCACCCCGGGAAGAACATGGCAACCACCAGCTGCAGCGGTTCCAGCGCCTGCTTCTGGCCCCAGTGCTTTGCCATCTGAGCCGTGATGCCACCCACGATGAGCATCGCCGCTGCCATGAGCAGAACGCCCAGCGGCTGCCGGATCACCTGCGCAGGCGGAACCGCTTCTAGATAGGTATAGAGATATATGACTGTATTTTCCGTCAGCAGGCAGACCACGCCGTTGGCCATGCAGGACATCAGCTTCTGGCGGATGGTCCCGCCAAAAAAACGCCGATGTCACCAGCAGGTACAGCACGTTGAACGCAATGGAAGCGGCATTGAAAAAGCCGAAATCGATCCAGAGCGAAATTACCAGCATCCCGCACAATGCCAGCGCCGTACAAGCAAAGGGATGTTTCCACTTGCCTTTGCCCAGCATCTCCCAGTGGATGAGGGCAAACACGCCCCACTGCGCGATGTAGACCAGGTGCATCAGCAGCTTCATCTTCAACTCATAGCTCATCGCCAAACTGCCCTTTCCACTCCAGATAAGCGCCCCGGATGGCTGCATAGCCGTTCCGGCTGACGCCCAGTTCCACGCCGTTCTGGAGCATCACTTTATAATTGCTGATCTGCCGGATATACCGCATGTTGACCACAAAGCTGCGCCCGACCCGCAAAAAACCGTCTTCCTGCAGGGAGGCGGGCAGGTCCGTCAGTTTGCCGTAGTAGGAGCAGAGCGGCTTGTGGAGCGTCTCACCATAGACATTGATCTTGCGCAGGTCGCTCTCCAGATAATAGATTTGGTCCAGCGGTACCTCTGTCTCGCGCCGCCCCTGCCGGATGGGCAGCGTCCGGCACTCCCGGCTGTGCTCGGCAAGCACGGCATCCAGGCAGCTGGGCAGCATCCGCTCCATATCCCGCTTGAGGAGATACCGGAACGCACGGACCGTGTAGCCCTCAGGAGCAAACTCCAGATAGGCTGAAATGTACACCAGCACCAGCTCCGGGTTCTGCTGCTTGAGCCGCCGCCCCAGTGCAATGCCGGTCATGGTCTCCAGGTCCATGTCCAGCAGGGCCAGCTGGTACTGGGCCAGGTCTGACCGGGCCAGCACCTCCTCGCCCCGGGTGCAGACGGCGCACTGCACCGGGATGCCCCGCTGTTCCAGGTGCTGCCGGGCAAGTTGTTCCACCTGCCGGGCCACCGCGGGCTCGTCATCACAGATCAGAATATACATGGTCATTTTCCTCCTGTGGAAACAAAAAGAGGCAGTCCTCCGGGAAGGAGGGCCGCCTCTTAGGGGTCAGTGGTCATTTACAGCGGCCCCGGCTGCCGGGTTACGCCAGGAATTTATCGTACAGGCCAAATGCAAAGATGAACAGCACGATGACCGGCAAACCGTAGGTCAGGTAGCCGCGCATCCAGTCGTGCACTTTGAGGCCATCGCCGGTGTTGACCTCTTTTTGTAGTTCTCCCAGCCCCAGCCATAGCGGGAGGTGCAGAACAGCAGGTAGACCAGCGAGCCCAGCGGCAGGAACAGGTTGCTGACGAGGAAATCCTCCAGATCCAGCACGGCGCCGCCGAAGATGGCAAAGCCATCCCAGGCCCAGAGGTTGTAGCCCAGCACGCAGGGCAATGAGAGGGCAATGATGAGGAACAGGTTGACCCAGCTGGACTTTTTGCGGTCCCAGTGCATCAGCTCCATATCGCAGCAGATGATGTTCTCAAACACGGCCAGCACCGTGGAGAGAGCGGCAAACGCCACGAACAGGAAGAACAAGCTGCCCCCACAGCCGGCCTATGGCCATGTTGGCAAAAATGTTGGGCAGGGTGATAAAAATGAGGCTGGGGCCGGAGGTCTGGTCCACGCCATAAGTAAAGCACGCCGGGAAAATGATGAGGCCGGCCGTAATGGCTACGAATTATCCAGCACCACCACACGGACGGACTCGCCCAGCAGCGCGCGCTCTTTGCCAATGTAGCTGCCAAAGATGGCCATGGCACCCACGCCCAGGCTCAGGGTGAAGAACGCCTGGTTCATAGCACCCACCAGCGTGTTGACGACGCCCACCTCTTTCATGCGGGCAAAGTCCGGCACCAGATAGAACTTGAGGCCCTCAGCTGCCCCCGGCATGAAACAGGCTGTTGACGGCCAGGATGACCATGATGGCCAGCAGAGCGATCATCATGACTTTGGTCACACGCTCCAAGCCGTTCTGCAGGCCACGGGCACAGACAAAGATGCCGAACACGACCACCACGACCATCCAGAACGCCATGATGCCGGGGCTTGCCAGCATCTCGGTAAAGGCACTTGCCACTTCATCCGCGGTCAGGCCGGAGAGCTTGCCCGCAGCCGTCATGTAGAAATAATGCAGCATCCGGCCGGCCACGGTGGTGTAGAACATCATCAGCAAGTAGCAGCCAATGAGGGTAAAGTAGCCGTGGATGTGCCATTTCTGGCCCGGCTTTTCCAGTGCCTGATAGGCGCGCACCGGACTCTTGTGGCTGGCGCGGCCCACTGCAAACTCCATGCTCATGATGGGCAGGCCCAAGATGACCAGGAACCCTGTTCCATCTGATCATTCTGGGCCATGGGCCGCAGGTGTTTTATGTGGCCGAATGTCTTGATGGCTCACTCGAGATCCTTTTTTTCTCCTGGAGACTATTCGGCCGCAGGTGCCTGTACGAATGCTCCGCCGTTCTCACTGAGATCCCTTTGCCCGCCGCTTTGGCTGGCCTCGGGTGGTCATTGCCGAGTTGTCATGCGGGTGCAGGTGTTTGGCCCTCTTCGCTTCGATGTCTTAGTGCTGGGCTCACCTTTGGCGCGCTGGCCTATCTCTGTTTTTCGGCCCTGCAAAGGAAAAACGGCTCCGGCCTTATGAGATCGCACTTTGTTTGAAATGTCCTGCAGATCCTTCTGTTTGTTGCCTCCGAGTTCATCCGTGATTACACCCGGTTCAGCCTTTACTATGCTGTGGACATCCTGTTGACCACGCTGGTCAGCTTCTGCCCCATGTCCTGCAGGAGGAACCTATGACCTACATTGAAAACATCTTTTTTGTGCCTGGCGCTTCCCATGCTGCCTCCCTGCTGTTCACATCGGGCAGCCCCTAGCGCTTACCCTGTTCGTGGTGCTGTTGCCACCTTTGAAAACGTCTGCTACGACCGAAACGGTGCAGGAAGTTTTTGTTTTTCTAACTCATCCGCGGCATGTCCGCCGGGGCCCTGCATCTGGTCTCTGCGGCATCCTGACCGGTCTGGCTGGCACTGGCCCTTTGTGTTCCGCCGTCCGTGGCTCACCTGCACCGGCACGGTGGGAATTCTGGGGAATCTGCATGGTGCTTGCTGGCATCTACAATCTGCTGATGCGCCGCCGACGGCTTCTGGCAGATGGTCGGATATTTCTTTCCCTCTGCCATCATCGTCACCCTGTTTGCAGCAAGGCTGCTCCATAGGGAGCAGGCACTGTTTCGCTGACCGTTTCCCGCTCTTTTTCCGGGCAGAATTTTTGAACTTTCAAATTTGGGTGAAAGGAATCGACGCGAACTGTATTATAGGAGATAGAGAGGACGGAAAGCAACCCGCTCTGATGACTCTCAAAAGGAGAGGGACTGTCCATGAGCCCAAGAAGGCAGAGTGTTCGTATGGAGGAAATTCGCCGCCGCACACAGGCTTCGTCAAAGGCGGGCACATCGAATCAACTGCACTCTCCGCAGGTTGTTTTTGACAGTCGGCATTGCGTCCCTGCTGTATCAGGAGCATGTTGGTCTTTCCATCGTTCTGGCCGGGTACGGCTCGGTGCTGCTGC
>VOFB01002005.1_pt1 | contig 11864 bp, 22 predicted proteins | sample 5384141 | NCBI WGS metagenome assembly VOFB01 (sample SAMN12384721, study PRJNA508395) | human gut metagenome | isolation source: healthy gut A | host: Homo sapiens
GGAACCGATGCAATGAAGGTGCTTTTATGTGTTTAAAAAGAATGGAAAGTATTATATGACTTATTCCGCCAATGATACCGGCTATGAGTTTTATGGAGTAGGGGTTTCTTATGCGGATAGTCCACTGGGGCCTTGGGTAAAGAGTGAGGATAATCCTCTTTTGACTACGGATCTTCCTAAAGGGGTTTCTGCACCGGGACACAATTCGATAGTAGAGGCTCCGAATGGTGATCTGTATATTGTTTATCATCGCCATGCTGATGTGCATTGCCAAAAACCGAATTGGGATAGAGTGGTCTGTATGGATCGATTATTCTTCGATGAAAAAGGTAAGTTATGTACTGATGGGCCATCTTCTTCGTTACAACAGATTTGTTGGTAACCTTAATTTAGTTTTAGTGTTATAATGAACAAAACCATTAATCCGAGGCCTTTCTCCTTTCCGGAAAAAGACATTCAATTCGATGGAGCAATCCTCTGACAAATCAACTCTTAAGAAACTACGAGCATCCTAAGTAACGATCTTTTACTCGAAACAGAGTGGCGGTTAGCGGATTTTTATTCAAGAAAAACTGTGTTAGCAAAGTTAATATTTTATTCTTTGCTGACACAGTTTAATTTACATCCTCTTTCGTTTTGAAAATTTGTACTTTTCGTTTTGCCAATTATACTAAGTCAAAAGATATATGTAATTTCTTTTGTTTCATTTCTATTTAATTTTTAGTTCATTAGTTGATCCATCCATTCAACAGCCTCTTCAATAGAAGCGGCTTTTTAAACTCTTTGGTAACACAATATCTCATATACTCACAACAAAGTTCCTCAGAGTCATTAAATATATGTTATAGGCTCCGTTATCGTCCGCTCCGGTACAGGCTATCCCCAATTCAACGCTTTTTTCACATTTTCTTTATCACGGGAAAAATAAGCATAAGTATCACCACTGCACCCCTTTAATCCCACCAATCTTATCAATGGTTCCATATTCATATTCTTTGTTTCTGGGCACACTTACACCGTCAGATAGTTTGTAAACCATCAAAAAGCTATCATCCTCATAGGATATTTCAATAATTATTTTGCTTATACTTGTATGGATAATGTTATCCCCGCTCAGATAGCATACGCTATATTCGTCTGGATATTATCTTCAGCCCCAATACAGCATTACTGATATGCTTCTTTTTCTTCAATGATCCTGTAGAGCTTCTGGTCAATCGTCCGACGGCCGAGCAGGTAGTAGCAATTCACTGAGTCTTTCTGTCCGATGCGATGGGCACGGCTTTCTGCCTGATCACAATCTGCATACGTCCAAGGTAGCTCAATAAAGGCGACATCGCTGGCTGCTGTGAGCGTAATACCGGCACTGGCCGCTTTAATGGAACAGATGATAACGTCCGTCTTCGGGTTCTTTTGAAAGGCATCGACAGAAGCCTGCTTCTCCTGCATATTCTGTCGTCCGGTGACGCAGACGGCGGAAGGAAAACTATCATCAGGCGGTCTACAATTTCATGCAGGTTACAGAACAGGATGATCTTTTTCCCGTTCTCCCGAAAGTCCTTCACGAAGTCGATAACCTCTTTCAGTTTTCCGCGTGCGGTAATATCTTTCAGAATACCGATACGAACCATAACTTCCCCCTTTCAGTGACTTTTGAATCTTTTCGTCGTCCGCTTCCTTGTATCGTTTCAGGTAATCGATCAAGTCGCGTTCCGCATCCATATATTCCTTGTGGTTCGTTATCTCACAGGAAACAATCTGACGCACTTTATCCGGCAACTGGGTGAGTACTTTCGACTTTTCCCGACGAAAGAAGCAGTGTTGCCATAGCTTATAATTTAGCTCCTTTAGATTGCTCGCTTGGTTAGGACCGGAACAGTACCGAAGCATGAAACCTTTCCATCCACCCATATCGATCATGCGATCCATAATACCCAATTGTGCAACCAGATCCTTTGGTTTGTTGACAACAGGTGTCCCAGTCAGCAAGATGATATATTCTTTCCCGGATGCAATGCCTTTGCAAAACTTGGTCTGCTGGGTGGCCGTTGATTTGACTTTATGCGATTCGTCGATTATCACGGACTTGAACAGTTTGATCGTGTTGTGAAATTCGACATCTTTCAATGTCCATTTCTCTGCTTTCATGATCCGCCGGACAAAGTATTTTCGTAGGCTTTCGTAGTTTACGATAAAAACCTGGTTCATGCCTGTCTGCCAGAAGAAAGGCCAGCTATCGCGGACGGAATCGGTTAATACCATCGCTTTCTTGTCTGTAAACTTATGCCATTCCCTTTGCCAATTGATCTTGACAACATTCGGGCAGATTACCAGGCAGGGGAAGGCGTCGGCCTTGTTGATAGTGGCGATGCTTTCAAGTGTATTGTGCGTTACAATATAATTGTTTGTCAGATACAAATGATCCGGAGCGGTTACGCTTATACATACGGAATCTTCCTCTCTAATATATTCGATAGACGAGATATACCGTGAACAATAGTTCGTCTTTTTTGATGTTCCATTCGGCAGCTTTCCGTTCGAGGTAGAACGGGCAAACCTTGATCCTCACGTTTACTTGAAACTCCACGCCTTTACCTTCATTTCGCCTGTCGTACCTGCGTATGATCGCCTGTCCTCCAAGGGAACGTACCAAAAGGGCAATGTCACGTGCCATGCCATAGGAAAGGGTACTGTAGGTGATCCTGTTTTTCTTTCCCGATCCATCTGTATCCATCAAACCGCGTAAGAGGTCGATGCGCTGTTCCACCGATCCGTGCATGTATTCGTATGGTATGAATTTCTCTACACTCGGTTTGTCTGCTTTGAGCCGTTTGATCTCTTGGTAAAAACGATTTTCGTGGACTGTCGGATTCTTTGTAATGTTGTATCGCGGACACGTGGCGTAATCGTCCCGTATCAATAGCATGTCGCCGGGTAAAAGTTTTCTTACCCTTTCGGCAATAGCCACATCCATATCCGGTGTAGAGAAAGACAGTTTTCCGTTACCACCGCAAAGATGGCCGTCTCCCAAAAGTACCCCCATGATGTAAGGATGGATGATGTATAATCTTTCCTTGTACTTCACAGGTTCACACATTGGGATTTCCCATTTCCGTCTTGTATGGTTATGGCCAAAACCTTTCAGGTTGTAGGTTACGCCGGAATCCATGATCTCCTGTGTTGTCTTGGTGATCCATCCTTTCCCCTTTCTTCTACGGTTGACATCTCGGACACACCACAGATGTTTCTGGCCCGCATTCACAGGATACGCCATCAGAGAACGTAACTTTGAACACGCGGCGTTCTTTTGTGGAAACACGCCGCTTACGGCATATACATTTCCGTCCCTGCCGAATATCTCGTCTCCAATTTGTAACTCTCCGATCCGTCTGAAGCTGTTTGGAGTAGCCACGTAACTACTGACCGGTTGTTGTTTACCAAGTCCCATATCGTCTCCATTGATAAACCGTTTCAGTTGCAAGCCTCGTGCAATTCCTTGCAGTTGATAGGGGTAAGGCTGTACTTTCAGTCCATGTTCTCCGTCTAGTTCCGGCATTTCCGGTATTTGAAAAGCAACATCTTCCTCTGTCTGTGATTGGGCAACCGTTCCCCATTGTACCGGTTCGAAATGGCGGACGTAATAAGTCAATTGATCCAATTCTGCTTTGCATTTGTTGGTTGCCGGAATCAGCCATGCGCCCGTTTGTTTGTCCCACCAGCGGATGGAAACAGAGCTTTTCAGCTTGTCTACAATCTGCTGGCGGTATCTGTCAAACTTCACCGCATAACATTGACCTTTTTCTGTATTTTGCAGTGTAATTGTCATAGTGGTAGGTGTTATGCAAATTCGTCAAACGCTTTTATCTCTTCGGCGACTTCCTCCATTTCTGCTTTTTCTTGCGGCCGCGTTTCTTCGGCTTCGGCTCTGCTTCTCCGGTAATATCTGCTTCTTCGGGAACATCGAAATCGAACGATTCTTGTTTGATTCCATATTTTCCGCCGAACAGGTAAGCGTCCACTTCGTAGTAAAGTCGGCTGACCGCCTGTTTTAAAGCATCCCCATACGGATATCCCTCGCCGGATTCGTCTTCGAATTTTGTAAACGGGACGGAAAGGTTAAGGACTTGTCCGCTTTTCAATAGCTTTTGTGCCTGGATAGAAACACCGGCCGATTCGTCTGATCCACCTTTGCTATACCCCGTGACAACGATATTTTTCAGTTTCTCGTTCAGATCATCATCCGAAGGATTTTCGATATTTACAACTCCGGCTTCTTGCATTTCGCAAATCTTGACGGCATGAGTCTTTAACAAACTCATAGCATATAACAGGTCCGGATGAACGAATTGCTGGGATGATTTGGTTACTTCGTTCTTGTAGTTTGCTTCTACAAATCGCTCTGTATAATCTGCCGTTACCTGGTTGTTCTTGAGCTTAACTTTTTGAATTTCATACACAGGTTGTTCTTTTACTAATTCATCTTCCATACTTTTTAAAATTTAGGATTGTTATAACTTTGGGGCGCTAAGGCCATTTCTGCTTTTTGCTTTACTGATTACAGTGCGACACCATTCCAGTTGATGAGTCGCGGTCCGGTTCAAACGCTCACACCAATCGACAAGATATTGTTCATCTTTGCACAGACTGTCAATGATAGCATTTACTGCCTTGGAGGTAGCCCCGGCACGTGAGGCTGTTTCCGTAACGTATCGAAGACTTCCGATTTCTTTTTCCCGTTCAGATGGTATTTGGCATCTGCTAACAGTTTCGGTCCGGGCGATATAGACGGCAAGGTCGTTTCCACGTAGGACAGCTTCTTGGACTTCTTCACTCATGGTAATATTCAGATAGGAATCAATAGCTGCCAACTCGTTGGATATTTTATCTATGGGTGTGATATTTAAATTCATGTCTGTTTGTCTTTAAAATATATCTTCCGAAAAAAAAGGATATCCTATTTATTTTCAACCGAACAGCATCCACCACCGGAAGGCAAGTTCTTCGTATTTTTCTTTACCTTTCTGGTAAATCGTATCGCCCTCGTTTAATGAATGCTTTGAACACTTTTTGATTTTTCTTGGGGATACCATAGATGAAATCCCTGCCGACTGCCTGCGATATCCATATACCAGGCGCGGGAACGGTCCCAATCGAAAAAAATCAATAGCTTCATCGAATTGTTTTTTGTGTGCTGGCAAAGTGCTTTTCAGGTCTCCCCAAATCCGTAGGTCGGAAGCCACCAGTCCCATTTGCACCGGGTATCGAGGCGTGTATTTGAAGTTGCCATATTGGAAACATTGGTTCTTATTGACCATGAATCGTTGAGTTTCCGCCTTAGCAAGCACTTGGGCCAGGAAAGGATCGTGTCGGGCTTCCATGCGGAGGGACTTCTTCATGGCTTCTGCCAGTTCCCAATCCTCGCCGGAATACAATACATCGTCTACCATATGTTTATCATACCTGACCCTTTCCGGTTCGGTAATCATCGCATCGATTAGGCTGCCGAATTTGAAAGCTTTCTCCTTATCCCCGTATTGGGTACGGGGATAGAAAGGTTCTTTAGTTCTGTTAGGTCTGAGTTGCTAACTTCGACCGTTGGTAATACGTGTCTTGCATCTTCTTCCTTGAGTTTTAGATATTCAATTACTGCAAAGTCAAATTCGAAATTGTAGGTGTTATCCATCAGCCACCGGAACCATTTGCGGTCCTCTTCCGTATCGAGAATCTTTTTCAGAATACTTGGCTCGCGTCTGTATTTTCCGAAGTTTATCCATGAGGACAGATAGAGTTTTTTTCATATCATTTGGCTGTTACATCATCGATATACTTTACATATGCGGACTGGATTTGCTCTCCGTCCTTATTCACAACTTTCTCGCAGTAGGTAATCATCTTCTTATGTACCTTCTCTAGATCCTCCATGCTCATATTGATTCCTTCGCGCATGAACCATATCTGATATACCTGCATGAATCCTTGTGGATTGGTTATCTGGATCTTCTTCTTGACCTTGGCTTTCGTTGGAGTAGGGGACATGCTGGCTGCTGAAATCAAATGCTGCCTGTACTTCGGCAGCAGACTTTTCAGCAGCCGCTTTGGCCTTAGCCTCTTCTTCCCGGCGTTTGCGTTCTTCTTCCTGCTTTTTCTTTCTTCCGCTTCCTGTTTGTTTTCGCTCTTCTTCTATACGGGCTGCTTCGGCCGCATTGGTACGGCGTAGCTCTTCCTGTTCTTCAGTTGTTTGCGGAGGCTGGGGAGTTTGTCGATCAAATCCTGCTTTGTACCCTCTATTTCAAAACGGTAACGTTCTGTAAAATCTTTCTTCTTTTGTATAGCGACTTCATTTTTATTGCCTTACGGGTTTCTGCGTCCATATAGAAGGTTTGTTTGTTGTCAGAAACGTTTTCAACAAAAGCACTCCAGGAGAAATTTATACTTGTTTCGGATATTCGTCGGCATACATCGTTGTAGGTAGCGAGAGTAGCGCGGTTGAACATGCTGTTTAGTGCATTGATATGCTTTTCAACGTATGCGGCATACGCTGTATCCAACATGACAGAGATATCCGATCGGTATTGAGCCTTTTCGTTCTCCAACATCTGTTTACGGCGGGCTTCCTCTTCCCGTCGTTTTTGTTCGGCAATCTTCTTGGCCGCGTATTTGTTACGGGCCTGTTGGAGCTTATAAGGAATAGTGGTGACCGATTTGACGTCGATAGCCGATTCCAAAGAGGTAAAAGACTTGCTGACTGTAGCCAAAAGTTGCGTCAATGGCTTACGACGCTTGTTCATGTTTTCTACTGTTATTTTCGTCTTCGCCAAATACTCTGAGACCTTCGCATCCAGTTCATCCGAGCCAATACCTCCTTCCGCTTCAATGGTGTCCAGAAGTGTTTGTCCGGCTTGGTTACATGCCGATACGGAAGCTTGGTTGCGTTGTAAGGTGGCAGGAGCCGATTGCATGATCTGATTGCATGATCTGATTGAATTCTTCCACTTTAATAATTGTTAGCTTGTGTATCCATTGTGATAAATTTTTAAGTGATTGATCGAGTTTATTAAAATCCGGCGTCTTCATCTTCCTGTGATATTGGGGTTGTTATACCTGATGCGGGTACCGGTTCCGCTTGTGGTTGCTCTCCGAATTCCTGTAAAGGGTTTTCCGATTGAGGTTGGAGGGCTTGTGGCTGCAGTCCGGGTTGATTGGGCTGAATAACGGTTGTTTGTTCTAATCCGTAGTCAATATCCTGCGGTTCTTCTTGAGTTTCGAATACAGTAAACTTTCCGGTCCGGACTTTGGGATATCCGTCGAATGCGTGTTTAATCAGTTTGCTTTCCAAGAACCCAGGATCGATACCGCCTTCGTTTGAAGTATAGAGGGCATTCGCCTTACCTTCTTTTTGACGGGTTTGCGGATTCCAACGTTGGTTGTTTTGTAGCTGTACGCCTCTAAGCGTTTGATATCACCCTCCATCATCCAATGCCAGTCTACAGTCCCATCGGCGCGGACAATACGGATAAAACCACCGATCACCTTATTTGATTTGCGGGGACAGGCCGCCTGATAGGTAACGGTCTTTACTCCGTCAACCAATCCCGGTGAGAATGTGTCACCTTCATAGCAAACAACCGGATTATCTACATACCGGACCTGTTCGGCACGCTGGCGCATAACCAATTCCCCCATAACCGGTGATGGAAAGGTAAGCACGCAGTTCATAGATGTCGTTGCCATTGTTATCCTTATAGCCAGTCTTTGTGCTGCGGGGGAGAATATAGCAGTGGGGGCGTCCTGTGGGATCAAGAGACAGGCCGTTTACGGCAATATCTAAGAAACAGCCGTACAGGGACAGTGGAGAACATCTTTGCAGTTCCGGCTTGTCTTGTAAGATTTTCCGGAAGTTGAATTTTTCCTTTTTCATAAATCTGTGTTCTTGGCCGGTTCCCCCAGATCGCATTGTACATGAGTATGAACTTCTGTTCAACCCGGCTATCATCCGCTATCATGAGCGGATTTAGCTGATTTAGTTCAGCTACTTTAATTTGAATTTGATTTGACATGATTCTATTGTTTAAAAATTAATTACCAATGTTTCTTTATCGTGTAAACCATTGCCACGCAACCAGATGCCGTAACTATATGCTGGAAATACCCCAAGCAAATAGCGATAATACCAAGTATGGCAAGCGTTCCAAACAGGATGTAAAATCCCCACCTCGCTACTTGAGCGAGTTTCCAGTAATTTGTTTTCATACATCAATGATTAATTGGCAAAAGCCGTTTACTTGTCTTTGAAATAGCGAGTTGGATTTATATTGTAAACATCCTCCGATAACCCTTTACCTGGAGTGCCTTGCCGTGTTAATAATTCATTTAGTAATCGTATGGATTCAGGGCGCATTTATACAAGTCTTCCAACCTGTATTCGATTTTGCCCGGCCGTTTGTAACGCTGTAAAGTACCTTCCGAGACCCATCGCTCCACATTCTTCCGTCCAAAGCGGATACGTGCTTCCTTTTGTCCGATAAACTCTCTGGTTCCGGCTTGTATCTTGGTGATTTGCCAAGCGAGGTATTCAAGTTCGATTTTCCGAAAAGAAGGAATGTTTGGATAGGTTGTGTCGGTCTGCATGATTATTCGCTTTTAAAAAGATTCTTTTCGTTTGCATATCGCATAAACTCCGCCATAGAGTGTATCGAGAGTTTTCGGAACACGTTCTTCCGATGATTCTTTACGGTGTGGGACGATATAAAAGCGCTTCCGCAATCTCTTCGTCTTTCTTGCCATAGTAGCAAAGCTCCATCACCCTAAGTTGACTGTCTGAAAGTGTGCTGTTGAACTTCGGTTCACAGATTTTTTTGAAGCCATCGCATTCCCCACGCAGCGGACAACCGACAAACTCAAATTTGAAATTCCAGTTCTCATCGATATCGATCATGTTGTCATACAGCCCGAAGTTACATTTGATAAATCGGCGTACAGCCAAGAACGATAGCATTTATTCCCATCGTAACGGGCGTAATACTTGCGGAGAGCTGTATTGGCTTCTGGATAGAACTCTTCCAGCACCTCTAGAAAACGCTGAATAAAGTCGGTGTCCGATTCTTTCAGATTCCGCTCCGGTATACCTTGCTCACGGATTGTTACTTCACCTTCGGGGGTGATGTAGAATTCTATTGCGCGCATATCTTATCCTCCTTTGGGAATAACTCGCTGGCAGGGATGCCAAGTTCTCTTTCTATCACTTCTTGGGCTAACGCATCCGGCTGGTAAACTCCCGCTACCCAACATCTGACGGCCGATTCAGATCGTTTGGTAATGGTAGCTATCTTTTGGATGAAAGCCTTCTTGGGCGGCGTGTTGTCCATGGAGAAGTAAATCTCCCTGAACGAACGAGCGCCAGTTTCATGACCTTGTAGGTTTAATTTTTCCATTTTGCCTCCTTACATTATTATATGTTCTGTACTTTATATTTTCGCAACTGATATTGATTGTTACAGGTGCAAATATGGAATAAACTTGTGAAATGCGCAATAATATTTGTAAAAATCTAAATAAAAACTTTTTTGTTTTTCGCAAGTTGCTGTGCGAATATTGTGCGTAACTTCATAAATATGAATGTAATAGATAACATATTTAAGATAATGGCTCAAAAGGGTATCAAACAACGAACGTTGGCTGATGCTATGGGTATTGATGAGTCCCAAATTTCTGTAATGAAGAAAGGTAACCGTGATTTGAAAATCTCGGAAGTTGAGAATATCGCAAGTTGCTTGGGCGTTTCTATAACAGACTTGTTCACTTGGCCAAAGCGATATGTGCCGGAGCAATCTACCGGAGAAAAAGGCTTAACTACCCCAAAAGTTATACTGCAATTGGAGTTGGAAGATAGTGATGTGAAAGCTGATGTCATAAAATTGGCTTTTGGGGATAGGGTGTTGGAGATTAAAAACAAATAATACGCTTTATGCCAGAAGATGTTGTAATTTCAGATAATTATGTAATGACAGTTGACCAATCTAAAAGTAAATTGACGATTGTAAACGGGGAAGTTTGTGGTACTATGTCTGGGCAAATAGGAACAGGAAGTAATGCGCAACAAGCTATTGTATATAAGGTGATCAAATATGTATTTGTTGTAGGTGCAATTCTTTCAGTATTAGTCGTTATTAATTATTGGCTTTTTAGAGAAAATGAAAAGGTCCCAGACTTTATTGGTGATTTAGAAAAGTATGGGATTTATTTATACCACTCGTAACACTTTCATTGGGATATTTGTTTGGTCGATCAAAAGTTTTAAAAAATAAGGTTATGAAGATGAATATGGAAGATGCTAAAAAGCATTAGAGTTTATAAATAGTAAAACAGGTGGACTTCAATGCCCTATGTGTAAACAACGTATTTTTGATTTGGCTCCAATTGAACTTCAATTATTGGGTTTTGCAAGAGAAGGTACTACACTTTCTATAGATGGTAATGTTAATTATTTGTCTGTAATTTCAGCAACATGTAAAAATTGTGGATATGTAGTTAACTTTAGTCTTAAAGCAATGGGGTTAGCAGAATAATAATCTACCATTTTTTGCTCTTTATATTGTAGGCTTATGGTTTTACAAGAAAATAGTGATTGAAAATTTTTAATTATGGAACTAAAGGATTTTGTTCGGGACACGCTACTTGATATTGTGCAAGGGGTGAAAGAGGCGCAAGAAGTATGTGGTGTTAAAGGGGCGATTATAAGTCCAAGAAGTGTTCAAACGGTTGCACCTAAGGCTAATATTGAAGGTAAAGAGCATTATGTTCAAATGGTTGAATTCCAAGTTGTACTGGGAGAGGAGCAGAATGAAAAATCGGATGTTTCCGGAAAAGGTTCTATATCTGCAGTGCTGGCTCATGTTGGCATAGATTTAGGAATGTCTAAGAAAATAGAAGAAGGCAATAATAATCAGACTGTTATTAAATTCTCAGTACCTGTTATATTACCTTCGATAGATAACAAAGAATTTGAAAGACGTAGGGTTGCTCGTGGGCACTAGCTATTCGGTTCTTGTAAATTTCCATATTGATATTTACCAGTCAAGATAAAGATTACAACGCTCTGTATAAATATGGCATCGTCCTCAAAGTCGGTATGTAAAGTATCTTTCAAAAACATCTTTACTAATTTGTATCGGATGTAAACGGATATAATTTTTTTGATCATGGTGATAAGTATTAAATGTTTGTCATTCTAAAATATAAGATACTGGGCTTGTTTCCCAGGAATCGTAAAACAATATGTAGTTGCATATTAAAAACTAAAAGATAATTATGATAACTCCAGCAATAAAGGATAAACTTCTTTCGCTATTTGATAGCTCAAGAACAAATAGATCTTGAAATTGACTTCCATGATCTGTATGAACAAACAGGTATACGGTTTGATCTTGCAAATATGATTTTAGAACATTTTGATAGACGTGGTCTTATTTTTGTATCAAGGTTATATAGGTGGATGTTGTATTAATTTGAAAGCTGAAATATTTGATTTTTTCAATCATGGAGGTTTCACTGCTCAAGAAGAACTTCTTCGAGCCAACCTTGAAAAAATTGAATCTGGAACTTCTAAAACTGTCAAAGGATTTGGAGCCATCAGTATTGGAAAAGGCTAATACGATAACGGCAATTGCAGGCAGTGTAGCTACGGCGTTGGGGTTGTTTAAATAAAAAAGAGTTATGGAGATACATCATTATACATCAATTGAGAATTTAGCTCTCATATTGAAAAATAAACGATACGTTTTACAAGACTTTGATAAGGTTGATGATAGCGAAGAAGCAGGATTATCCTGTAAAAAATATCCAACTTAGTTATTATACTTTCGTGT
>VOFB01001421.1_pt1 | contig 11863 bp, 21 predicted proteins | sample 5384141 | NCBI WGS metagenome assembly VOFB01 (sample SAMN12384721, study PRJNA508395) | human gut metagenome | isolation source: healthy gut A | host: Homo sapiens
AACAATAAACATATGTGAAATAATGGATTTAACAAGGTTACACAATTTCATTGAAATTTAAATAAATAATATGTTAAATGACTTCATGTCGTATCTAGTAAATTATTGTCGACAAGTAAAGATTAAGTATTATATCCATAATAAGGAAAATAAAAGGAAAGGAGAGCTACTATTTATACGTAGCGAAGACATAATTAAATGGCTAATTTTTATCACAATTAGAACATATTATAACTATTGTTTCTGATACAATATGGCCTATATTTTACCATTTATACTGGTAGTAGGTGCACAACTTCAATAAGAACTATCTTCATAGTACAGAAACAAGCAACAAAACCATCTACATTAAAACTTAAAAATGCTATAGGACCAGCGGCGATATCTCTTGGTGCTATGATAGGTACCGGTGCCGTTGTAGGTGTTATGGGAGCAGTTATCAAAATATACGCTGCTGGGCAACATAAATATAGAGCACTGGCAATATGGGCATTAATAGGAGCACTAATAATGGTTCCAGTTTCTTATTCAGAAACATTAAATTCAAAAATAATGGGTAAAATTCCGAGAGAATATATATCATACTATAATAAGTCCTAAATTGGGGATGTTTTATGCGATATGTTTCGTAGCATTATCTGTATTTGGATTTGGTGGTTTCCAATTTAGTGGTATAGATTCAGTTAGTGCTATAGTTGCATCTAAATTCATGGGAATAGAAACTACTTTCATGCAAAGATATTTATTTATCGTTGTACCAGTAATAATCATAGTAGCATTATTAGTACTATCTAAAAAAGACATGAAGTGTTTATGGATGCAATGACATACATGATAGGAACAGCAGTAGCAGCATACTTTATATTCTTTTACAATATTCGTAATTAAAAACAGCATCATACATACCAACTTATCTACATGGAATGATTCAAGGTATGATGAACCCTGTTAATGCAATGCTTGGTGTTCCACTTGGATTTATATTAGGTATGCAAAAGATAATCCAAACTGCTGAAACTGGTTTAGGTGCATTAGCTATGGCTGCACAAGAATCTGATTCTGAGCCTAGAGAAGCAGCTATGATAGCATTAATACCTACAATAGTAACAGTATTTGTATCTATAGTAGTTACTTCTTATATAGCGTCATATGGTGTACGTAATGGAATAATTCACTTCCCAGCGGATACAATAACAAGATTAACTCAATTATTTGAAACTGCACAAGATGTAACGGGAGTTTTCGGATTAATAGTATTCTCATTATTTACTGTTTTATCTGCATTAACTACAATATTAGGTTCATACTACTATATGACAAAATTATTTAAGTCTAACCATATAAACACAAATATAGCAATATATTTAGTATTAGTATTTACAGCAGGTACATTAGCGGTATTCGGTGCAAATGTAGTGTTTGAAGCAGTAGACTTACTTATGTTTTGTGCTTTGCGGAATAAATGTAACTACACTTATGATATTTACATTTAAAGCATGGAAAAAATATAAATTAGATGATAATGATTTAGATCAATCTAAAAGAGTATCTTAATAAACTTAATAGATAATTATAAAGCCTGTATAAATTTTTTATACAGGCTTTTTTAATTTCTAACTTATTAACTTACGCAACGGAAGAAGTTGTTGGCACTATGAACGCAGTGAATTTTTTTTTGCCTAAATTTATGCTCATAAAACAAAAATAGTAAAAATAAATATATATAAGGCATAAATTAATTTAATATAAATTGGGAGGGATTTTTATGAAAATGTATACACAAAAATACAATCGAGGGAAGGAAATGTAAGTAATATTCCAAATACAATTGCTTATACATTTATAAGAAATTATATGACTAGTAAAGAATTTGAAGAAATAACATACAGTATGTTTATCAAGAAGATGAATAAACAACAGGTGAGTAGAGCGATGTCAGAAATAAAATGGTTATTTAGAAGTTATCCGGGGTTAGAGGTTTTATCATTACAGGATGAAAAGCGAAATATAACTAGATTTGAACTTTAATAAAAAAAGTATTATTTGTATTTTTATATATACATAGGAAAATTTTAAAAGATTATAGTAAAAAATTTATAATTGGTATAAAATAGATTTTGTTATTATTTAAAATTGGAATATGAGGAGATATGGAAATGACAAACTTAGAGTTTATATATAAGAGAAAAAGTAGCAGAAAATTTACTGATCAAGAAATTCCAAAAGAAGACTTAATCGAAATGTTAAAGGCTGCAACTTATGCACCATCAGCAAAACACCAACAAAACTGGCATTTCGATGTTATAACAAATAAAGAGAAAATAGACGAAATAGCAAAAGTTGTTGGCGATAGACACATGGAAATTGCCAATTTAGCAGATAATGAAAAAGACCAAACTAATATGAGCAAGTTTTTTAAAATACTACACAGTATTTAAAAATGCACCAGTTCTTATCTTAGTTTATGCAAAACCATATAAAACAGTAGAATATAAAATATTAAAAGATAAACCAGAATGTAAAGAATTATATGATATGGTAGCTTCTAGTCAAGCTGAGATACAAACTATAGGAGCAGCAGTAGAAAATTTATTATTAGCAGCTGCAAATATGGGATATGGAGCTTGTTATATGACAGGACCGATACATTCTAGAGATAAAATATATGAAGTTATGGGTCATGATGAGACAAAAGGAGAATTAATGGCATTAATACCAGTTGGTGTTCCAGAAGATATGAGTGCACCACAACCACCAAGACTTCCGTTAGAAGATGTAGTAACATTCATAGACTAAAGTTAATCAAAAAATTTAATTATTTGTAATAAAAATTATATATTTTAATGTTATACTATAGATGTTAAAAGATTACTTTTAATAAGAAAGTGAAATATCCTGTTTCTAGCAGGATATTTTAATGTAAAAATTGAAAAAATAAATAAAGAATAACGAGAGGTGAATTATGGAATTTATCGAAATAATGAAAGCCATTATCTTAGGGATAATTGAAGGGATTACAGAATGGCTTCCAGTAAGTAGTACAGGACATATGATATTAGTTGATGAATTTTTACAACTAAATATGTCTCCAGCGTTTAAAGAAATGTTTTTGTAGTTATACAATTAGGTGCAATCATGGCGGTAGTAGTTTTATATTGGAAAAAAGATTTTTCCTTTTTCATTTAAAAAGAAACCATTTGTACAAAAGAGTATAATCATAATGTGGATTAAAGTAATAATTGCATGTTTACCAGCTGCAGTTATAGGCCTATTGTTTGATGATAAGGTTAATGAGTTATTCTATAACTTCCAAACAGTAGCGATAATGTTAATTTTATTTGGTATATTCTTTATAGTTGTTGAAAACTACAACAAAGGGAAAATACCTGTGGCAACAGATATGGATCAATTAACATTCAAAATGGCTATAATAATTGGTTTATTCCAAGTTATAGCTGCAGTTTTCCCAGGGACTTCACGTTCAGGAGCAACAATATTAGGGGCTTTATTAATAGGTGTATCAAGAGAAGTAGCAACAGAGTTTACATTCTTCTTAGCAATACCTGTTATGTTTGGGGCTAGTTTACTTAAATTAGTTAAATTCGGATTTGTATTTACAGGATTTGAAATGTTAATATTATCTGTAGGAAGTATAGTAGCATTTATAGTATCAATATTAGCAATTAAGTTCCTTGTGGGCTACATAAAGAAACACGACTTCAAAGTATTTGGATGGTATAGAATTATACTTGGTATAATACTTTTAGGTTATTATTTCTTTTTAAGATAATAAAAAACCATGGGTTTAGATAACTCATGGTTTTTTAATTCTAAGGAAATTATATATTATCTGGTTTTTGGATAATGTATAATTTCCAACCTATTAACTTTTAAGCAACGGAATCTCCGATTTGTTGGCGCCATGAGCGAAACGATTTTTAAGCAACGGACGAAGTCGTTGGCGCCATGAGCGAAGCGAATTTTTAAACTAATTTATCTAGTGCTTGTTTTAAATCAGCAATTATATCATCAGCATCTTCAAGTCCAACAGAAAGTCTTACTAGACCATCTGTAATATTTGCAGCAGCTCTTTCTTCTGAGTACAAGGAGAATGAGTCATAGATGCTGGATGTTCTATTAATGTTTCTGCATCACCAAGGCTAACAGCTAGTGTACAAAGTTTTAGAGTATTCATCAATTTTGCACCAGCTTCGATTCCACCTTTAACTTCGAATGAAAGCATAGCACCTGGAAGAGACATTTGCTTTTTTAGCTAAATCGTATTGTGGAAAGTCTTTTAATCCAGGATAAAGTATAGATTCAATAGCAGGGTGATTTTTGTAAAAATTCTGCTACCTTCATTGCATTTTCACAATGTTTTTCCATTCTTATTGGAAGAGTTTTAAGACCTCTAGCTATTAAGAATGCATCATTAGGGCTTAGCACAGCACCTGTAAAATCTTTTGATACCCTCCATTTTAACAGCAGTTATAAAATCTTTTTACCAACTACTAAAACCGGCGATAACATCACCATGACCATTTTATATTTAGTAGCAGAGTGAACGACAACATCTGCACCTAATTCAAGTGGTCTTTTGGATATATGGTGAACAGAAAGTATTGTCTACAACAACTATAGTGCCTTCTTTTTTCGTGTGCAATCTTTGAAATTCCTTCAATATCACAGATTTTTTAAAGTTGGATTAGCAGGTGTTTCAAGATAAACAACTTTAGTATTATCTTTTATTTTGGATTTAACTAAATTTAAATCAGATAAATCAACAAAATCTACTTCGATACCGAATTTTGTTAAACCACTGCTCATCAATGATTGAGTACAGCCATAAAAGCGTATCACAAGCAAGAACATGGTCACCAGCTTTTAATGCTGTCCATAATGTAGCAGCAATAGCACCCATACCAGATGAAGTAGAGGCACAAGCTTCACCACCTTCTAAAGCAGCGACTTTTTTCTTCTAAAGAAGTATTAGTTGGATTTCCTAATCTGGAATATATGTATCCTTCTTCTTCGCCTGCAAATCTTTTTTTCCACCTTGTTCAGCGCTTTCGAATACAAATGTTGAAGTTTGATATATTGGCAATGATAAAGCACCAGCAGCGTTTTTGTGATGCCCTGCATGAATTGATGTAGTTGCAAATCCTTTTTATTATCCATTATTAAAAACCCCCTTATTTTTAATATGAATATTTATTATATAAATTTTACTGTGAAGAAATTTGTAGTCTTGATAAAGTTTCAGAATTTTCAACAACCTCTGTGAACACATAACCTATACTAAAAAAATTGATTTGTAAAGTACTTTTTTGTAGGTTATTTATTTTTGAGAAGTATTATAAATATTATAGAAATGAGATTTACTTCTTAATATAATTGTAATTTCATAGGACTGTATATTAGTATAACTAAAAAATATAACTTGATATAGTTAAAAACTATAGTTAAGAAAATAATAAATTTATAAAATACAAATACTAAAAATATATAATTATTTTTATTAAAATAATAAAAAAAGAATGATTTTTGATTACGATTTGTAGTATGGATTTTTATAAAAAATAATTGTTCAAGCAATTATTTTTTAAAAGATCCTTTAACATTTGTAAATATATTTGTCCAATATTAGATAGAGTAATGTCCTTATGATAAATTATACCGATATTTATAACTTCATCAACATCAAGAGGTATAGATATAATTTTTTCTACCACTTAAAAAAATAAGCAGGATACATCCCTGAAGAAATCGTATATCCATTTAATCCTACCATAAAATCAAATATTGCAGCCCCTATCACTAATTTTTTATACTTTTTTACGCTACGAGTACTTAATATTTCTTCTGAAAAGTAAAATGAATTATATGTTCCTTGTTCAAATGATAAGCAAGGATATTCATCAAGATCTTCTAGTGTAACTATTTTTTAGATGCAAGGGATGATTTTCGCTTATAAATATATGAGGTTTAGCTTTTATTAGAGATAAAAAAATTTAAGATTGCTTTCACGAATAATTTTTTTGTAGTACACTTTTTATTATAATTGCTTAAATATATAATTCCGATTTCGCTGCGTAAATTTTTACATCATCAATAATTTCAAAGGTTTTTGTCTCTAATAGAGAATTCATATTTATCACCACCATATTTTTGTATTAATGATATAAATGCATTTGTAGCAAAACCATAATGTTGGGTAGATACGCAGAAGTGTTTTTTTAGCATACTTATCTTCAATATATTTTTCTTCGAGTATTTCATATTGCTGAATAACTTGTCTTGCATAGCCGATAAATTCGTATCCTTCATTTGTAAGAGTCATACCTCTATTAGTTCGTACAAAAAATAGTAATTTGTAATTCTTGTTCTAGCTCTTTTATAGAATTTGAAAGACTTGGCTGGGATATAAATAAACTTTTGGCGGCTTCGTTGATAGAGCCTTTATCAGCTATAGCAAGTTCACATATTTTAATTGTTGTAAAGTCATATTAATCACCTACTTTTATTAGAAATAATAATCTTTATATTAAAAATTATAGTATAAAATTATTGCAAATAAGCAATTATAAAGCTAGATTTCTTAATATATTGTAATAAATTAAAACTATATTAAAGTGATATACTAATATTAAAAAAGTTAAAATGTCAAAGGAAGGAAAATCATGTTTGGTTATATAAGAATAAATAAGATGGATTTGACATTTAGAGAATATGATTATTATAAAGGGTATTACTGTGGTTTGTGTAAATATTTAAAAGAAAACCATGGTGAAATTTCAAGATTATCATTAAATTATGATATAACATTTTTAATAGTAATTTTAACAGCTCTTTATAAAGTGGAATCAAAAGTTACAGAAGAGAGATGTATTGCTAATCCATTAAAGAAAAAAATGCGTATAGTAAATGAGATAACTGAATACGCAGCAAGTATGAATATACTTTTATCATATTACAAATTAGAAGATAATTTATATGATGACAATACAATAAAAGACAAATTAGCATATGCAATTTACAAAGGAAAATTAAAATCAGCGTATGAAAAATATCCCGAGAAGGCAGAATATATCAAACAACAACTTTTAAATTTAAGAGAATTAGAAAATGAAAAATCAAAAGTATTGATAGAGTTTCAAATACATTTGGAAACTTAATGGGAGAAATATTTGTATTTAAAAAAGATGAATATGAACAAACTTTAAGAAATATAGGGTTTAACTTAGGAAAGTATATCTACATACTAGATGCATATGAAGATTTAGAAGAAGATTATAAAATAAAAGATATAATCCATTTATGGATTATATAGATAAAAAAGAAGAGTTAAAAAATAAAGTAGATAGGTTAATAAGTATGTCTTTAGGAATGGTTGCTAAAAATATAGAAAATTTAAATCTTGAATTTAATAAAGCTATAATAGACAACATAATATATTCTGGAGTTTACTTAAGATATAAACATATATTAGAGGAAGGGTGTGAAACAAATGTATAGTAATGTATATCAAGGTCAATTTGGAGATATAAGAAGTCTGATGGCTAAGAAGGAATTTCAAAGAGCATATGATTTACTTCAAAAGATAAACAATAAGTGTAGTGAATGGTACTATCTAACTGGACTATCAGCTATGAATATTGGATATTATGATGAAGGTGAAGAATATATAAAAACAGCGGCCACTATGGAGCCCAAAAAAATGAAGAATATAGTCATGCATTTAATCAATATAACCAATATAGAAACGACTATAATAATCACTCATATAACTACAATCGAAGAAAAAGAAATGATTCAAATGGTTGTTGCTGCTGTTGTTGTGGTGATGACTGTTGTGATACATTGTGTCAATTATGGTGCGCTGATCAATGTTGTGAATGTTGTGGAGGCGACTTAATAAGCTGTTGTTAAAATAATTGTCACAAGTTTTAATTTAAGGGAGGATTGATTAAATGGGCAGAAAAATTGCATATACAGGGATGCTTTTTGGCAGTAGATGTTACGATATTTTTAATGGTTAATTTATTTCAAACAAATACTATTTTTCTGTTGGGTTTAGCATCTCTTCCTATTGCTATTGTTATTATGAATTGGGGGCCAAAAACATGCATAGTATTTTTATCTAGCATCTGTAATACTTAGTTTTATAGCAATGGCAAATAAAATTCATTGGGCTATATATACACTTACATTTGGCATATATGGATTGATTAAATTTTTAATAGAACAAGATAGACCAATAATTTTGGAATATATGCTTAAGTTACTTTACGCAAATATAGCTTTAGTAATATTATATTTTATTGCAAAACAATTTGTATATGTACCTTCAAAGTGGTATCTAGTCTTATTATTTGAAGTAGTATTTTTAATATATGATTATGTTTATTCTTTATTTATAGATTATTATGATCAAAAGCTAAAACATATTTTTGAAAAATAAATTTAAAAGAGATATCTATTATAATTTAATTATTTATTATGGATATCTCTTTTTATATATTTAAATCTTATGAATTTCTATATTCATGTGGTGTTTGACCTGTTTTCTTTTTTGAATATTTGTATATAATGACTTACATTGTTGAACCCTACATTTTCAGCAATATCTAGTATAGAAAAGCTGGTATTTTTTAATAATTTCATACTTTCGTTAATTCTATAATTAATTAGATAATCGTAAGGTGACATTTTAAGTGATTTCTTGAAAAATCTGCAACACTCACCTTTACTAACAAATACAGAATCAGCAATATCTTGAAGAGTGATTTTATTACTATAATTTTTATGAATAAAGGATAAAACATCTTTGACCCTTTCTTCATTGATTGGTTTGGGTTCTGTTTTTTGAGAAAATATATCATTTTCATTCAGTACTAATAAAAGCCAAAATCTCATTAAATTTATATAAATTTCTAATTCATATCCTCTAGATTTTGATATGTCAGCAGTTATTATATCCATAATGAATTTTAATGCTTCTTTTTTCCCACTTATTTTCCCCATAAATTTCAATTGAATTTAAATTATCTGCTTTAATAACGGGGTCGATGTACTTTTGTTCAATTATGCTTCCAGGGAAAGTTTTTAATAACTTAGGGTTAAATATTACAGAATGATAGATACAATCTTTATCACCAATACTTTTAGCCATGTGTATTCTTTGTGTATTTATAAAAATTCCCTGACCACTCTTTAAAATATATGACTTTTCCCCAACTATAAACTCTATAGACCCCTTAGTTACAATTGATATTTGTATTTCATCATGCCAATGAAGTTTAACATAACCTTTAGAAAAATTTCTAATTTCACTAAAACTAACTTCAAAGGGGAATGAATACATTTTTTTCAATACTAATATCTTCTAATTTGTCATTTAAAACCATTTTATTAGGACGCATAAAATTCACCCCTTATATGTTAATATATTGATATTTTTTCGTTAAGATACTGATAGAAATAAAGTTATCTTGACGATATAATTATAATTGAAAATATCTAGTTAATCAAATTAAACTAGCAAAAAAAATATATTGTTTTATTAAATAATATATACAAATAAATAATTAAAAATAAGCAATATAATTATATAACATAATTATATTATTGAGATTGTAATTATCTATAGCTTTAGAGCAAAAAATAATATACCAAACCTAACGAACTGGACCCCTCCAAAAAAATATATGGGTCCTTTTTGTTTGTTCAAAAAAATATGTTATACTAAATAATAATATACGAAACAAAGGTTTATTAAGTTAAAAAACTTATTTTTTTTTTAAGGGTAAAATATTTTTTAAGGAGATGGGTAATTTGAAAATTTCAACAAAGGGAAGATATGCATTACGTCTAATGATTGACTTGGCAATAAATGACGAGGGGAAATGTATAAGAATAAAAGACATTGCTAAAAGACAAGAGATTTCTGAGAAATATTTAGAACAAATAATATCTATACTAAATAGAGCTGGGTACATAAAAAGTGTTAGAGGTCCTCAAAGGAGGTCACAGACTAACAAGACATCCAAGAGAATATACAGCGGGGATGATACTTAGATTAACAGAGGAAGTTTAAGTCCTGTAGCATGTTTAGATGATGATATAAATCAATGTAGTAGACAAGCACAATGTGCTACATTGGAGCTATGGAAGATGTTAGATAAGGCTATAAGTGATGTTGTCGACAATGTGACACTTGAAGATTTGGTTCAATGGCAAATAAATAAAAATAATAATTATATTATTTAAGAAATATATAGAACTGCTTAAAATAACTAAGATTTTAAGCGGTTTTTTGTGCAAAAAATTTAAATGTAAAAAAATACCATATTTCATATTGACATAGTAGGATTTATGAACTACTATTAAAGCATACCAAATAGGTAGGAAATGGAAAATATAAAGATTGAAATAAATATTTATATACAGGGGATAACAAAATGTCAAATAAAATAAGTAGAAAAGAAAGAAATTTAAAGTTTGAAACATTACAACTTCATGTAGGTCAGGAATCACCAGACCCAGTTACAGATGCAAGGGCAGTTCCAATATACCAAACATCTTCATATGTATTTAAAAACTGTGACCATGCAGCTGCGAGATTTGGATTAAGTGATGCAGGGAATATATACGGAAGATTAACTAATCCAACAGAAGATGTATTTGAACAAAGAATGGCAGCACTTGAAGGTGGGGTAGCAGCATTAGCTGTAGCTTCAGGAGCAGCAGCACTAGCTTATACATTCCAAAACTTAGCTCAAAATGGGGATCATATAGTAGCAGCTAATAATATCTATGGGGAACATATAACTATTTAGCACATACATTCCCAGAATACGGTGTAACAACTACTTTTGTTGACCCAGCGGATAAAGAAGCCATAGAAAATGCAATAAAAGAAAATACGAAAGCAGTATTTATAGAAACATTAGGAAATCCAAACTCAGATGTAGTTGATATAGAAGCAATATCAAAAATAGCACATGACCAAAAAATACCTCTAGTGATAGACAATACATTTGGAACACCTTATTTAATAAGACCAATAGAACATGGTGCAGATATAGTTGTTCATTCTGCAACTAAATTTATAGGAGGTCATGGAACAACAATTGGTGGAGTTATAGTAGATGGAGGAAAATTTGATTGGGAAGCATCAGGAAAATTCCCAAGTTTAGTTGAACCAAATCCAAGTTATCATGGAGTAAGCTTCACAAAAGCAGCTGGACCAGCAGCTTTCGTAACAAAAATAAGAGCAATATTACTTAGAGATACAGGTGCTACACTTTCACCATTCCATGCTTTCTTCTTCTTACAAGGATTAGAAACTTTATCACTAAGAGTTGAAAGACATGTAGTAAAAAATGCATTAAAGGTTGTTGAATATTTAAATAATCATCCACAAGTTGAAAAAGTTCATCATCCATCTATAACAGATGATCCAGAACAACAAAGATTATATAAAAAAATACTTCCCAAATGGTGCAGGTTCAATATTTACTTTTGAGATAAAAGGAGATGCTCAAAAAGCAAAAAGATTTTATAGATAATCTTGAATTATTCTCATTACTTGCTAATGTGGCAGATGTTAAATCATTAGTAATACATCCAGCATCTACAACACATTCACAATTAAGTGAAAAAGAATTATTAGAACAAGGTATAAAAACCAAATACTATACGTTTATCAATAGGAACAGAACATATTGATGACATTATACAAGATTTAGAAGAAGCATTTAAATCTGTTAAATAGTAGATATATAGATAAAAAGATTGAAAGATTTTAGGAGGAAAATAAAATGTCTAAAATAGCTAAAAAAACTAACTGATTTAATAGGAA
>VOFB01004394.1_pt1 | contig 11859 bp, 15 predicted proteins | sample 5384141 | NCBI WGS metagenome assembly VOFB01 (sample SAMN12384721, study PRJNA508395) | human gut metagenome | isolation source: healthy gut A | host: Homo sapiens
CTCGCCGCAGTACTCGTCGGCGTGGGTGGCCTCGTTGGCCGTCTTGAGCTGGCCTACCAGTAGCACGTCTCCGATAATCACGATGATCAGCGGCGCGATGACGTTGATGAGGATGCCCTCGATATCAAAGGTGAGGTAATCTGGATCGAAGGCGTATTCCCCCATAAAGAGAATCTGGGAGAGGATAAATCCGATCACAAAGAACAGCACCGAGGCGATGGCGAGCTTGGGCTTGGAGCAGGGGAGCTCGCCGACCAAGCGGCCGGTCTGGCCGTTCATGGCAAACAGGTAGCTCTTGCCGTTCCACGAGGTGGAGAGCATCCAGACGGGGAACAGGGCGTAGTCGCTGTCTTCCAGGTGTAGTCGAGCTGCTTGCTTTCGACCGTGGCATCGTCGTATTCGTCGACGACGGTCTCGCGCAGGGCCGAGATTGTGCTTTCTTCCATACGGCGTTCGGCGCGCGCCTTGCAGGTCTCGCAGTCCTCGTCGTAACGGTTGGCGATGTAGCCGGGCATATATGCGACCGAGAACGGGCGCAGCGCGTCGTAGTCAAACGGCTCGATGGCGTCCATGTGGCCGTCGGGCATCTTGGACGATCCGTCGACGGGCACGCGCTTAAACGAGATATTGCCCTTGCGATAGGCATCGTAGTGGTCGGTGGTCGTGACGGTGCGGTCGGATTCCTCGGTCACGGTCTCGTTGGTCGCGTCAAAGTACACTTCGCCGTCAACGCGGGCGCCGTAGAGCCAAAACGGCACGTAGACACCTTGGACCTCGTCGATGTGGTTGCCGGTGACAAAGCTCTTGGGCAGCAAGATCTTGCCCTTGTAGTGTTCCTTGAGTGCGGCCGTGACGTCATCGCGCCCGAGCTTAAACGGAATCACCAGGTCGGGCGAGAAGTCGCCAGAGAGCTGGCCGGGCGCCACGGCGGAGTTGCCGCAGTACGGGCAGGTGGTGACGGCGACGGTGCCGTCGGACACGAGCTCGGCGCCGCACGACGAGCAGATGTAGCCGGCGTTTTGGGCGAGCTCCTGCACGGCATCGTCGACAGCAGGCTTGGGCGTTGCGGCTGCCGCATCGGCTTTGGCGTCGGCCTTGTCCGGCGCTCGCGATAGGGGCCTCGACTTCTTCGACTTCAAAGCGCGAGTCACAGTAGTCGCAGACGAGCTTTGCTCGGCGCTGCAAAATGCAGGGGGCCACCGCAGGCAGGGCACTGATAGTTAACGCTCTCGAAGGCCATGATCGGTCCTTTCCGTGCCGGGTGCTATGCGCCGATGGCGCCGCCGCAGTATTCGCAGCGCCCGCTGGCATCGGGAATGGTGGTGGCTCCGCAGAAGGGGCAGGTCACCGCGGTCTTGGGGGCCTTGGCGGCCACGACGCTGTCGCGCGTCTCCTGGCGCAGCTGCACCAGCGCATCGCGGACCTCGGTTGCCTGGCGCTTGGCCTCGCGGTATTCGATGGAGCCGCGCTGATCGATGGTGGAGTCGTTCACGCGCAGGTTGATCTCGGTAAAGTACGGCGTGTTGACATGGATGGTCAGATTAAAGTCGTAATCCAGGTCGTAGCGCGGCGGGTTGTAGCTCTCGCGCTCGCCGTCCTTGGTCTCGCGATAGATCTCGGTGCGCTGCTCGTCGATATCCATATCGCAGCCGAGTACCTGCGAGAACTCGATGATGTCGGGATTGGCGTCGCGCCAGCGGCTCTGCGAAGTGATGATCAGCAGGCCCGCGTCCTCATCGAGCATAATATTGGTGCGCCCGGCAGAAAGCGTACGCGTGGGGTTGAACGACGCCAGGCGCTCGGCATTGGCCTCGCGGAGGCGAGTTGCTCACGGATATCGTCCGCGGTGCTGGAGCGATAGCCGTGAAAGTAGGGGAGAGCTTGCCGGCGCACTCTTTGCACAGGTAGCCCTCATTGATTTTTGTCTTACCTAGAGGTCCCAGCTCGGTACCGCAAATCGCGCACTCTTTCTTCTCAAACATCTTGTCAAAGAAGCCCATGGCTGCCTCCCATCAACTGGTAGCGTGTGTCACTTTTGATGATGGGGAGTGCGCGATCCTTCGCGATACCCAGACGGCTCAAGGAGTCTCCACAACTGGGACACATGGCCCATTTTTTTGATTGGACGCCGGGGACACTCTTCGGCCACTCATTGGGGACGTACTTAAATGAGTGGTAGTTGGAGACACTCCTTGCCGAGCTAGAGGTCGCGTGTGTCCCTTCTGGTCCATGCGGCTCAAAATCGCGGCGTGATGTGAACGGCTGGGGTCAAATTTGCAGCATTTCGAGCTCGGCTTCGATATTGAGATTGGTTCTTTATTAAAATGGAATTCCAGACAATTGAGCGGCCGGGGTTAACCATGAGGGGCATGAGAGACACAACCGCATATCTGCATCGGGGCATTCGGGGAGATTATATGCCTGGCGCTGTTCTTCTTCACGTTTTTGGCGTGCGAGTATCTCTTTGATGTGCGCATGGCCGAGTTCGTGTCTCCGAACGAGGTCGTTATTTATGAGAGCCTTGTCCTCGGCGCGAGCGTGATTGGCTTTTTGTGCGTCCCGTTCTGTACTATCGCCGTCCCCATGCTATCGACGCGACGAGCGACATCACGGGCGTTTTGCTGGTGGCGGCATTGCTGCTGTTGATTATGGCAGCTCAGGTCGAGGTGGTAATCGTCGGCGGTTTGGTGGCGTGCTGCGCACTGGGCTACTGCGGATCGACTGCCCACGCAAACTATGCGCGACGCTTTGCGCGGACGCCCTGCTTGGCGCGCCGCAGCACTTTCCTATGCCATGGGCGTTCTGGTACAGGTGTTCAACCACATGGTGATGCCTGTCGGTATTCCTCAGCAGGCTGTTCTGGTCGTTTGTGCGATCGTGCAGGTGGCGTTGCTCCACGGTGCCCGACGCGCCAAACTGCGCGACGAGTCCGATCCCAACTTTGAACCCAGCGTTGCCGGACTTTCGGTAGATGCTTTGGAATATGGCGCCAAGTGGCAAGACGATCCCAAGGCAAAGGCGGCATTCCGCCGCGCCGTAGTTCGCCTGACCGTGGCGACGGTGTATCTTTCCGGCGTATTCGCCGCTCTCAACGCTGGCCTCACGACCTTGCATGCTGTCGGAGCCGTCGATTTGGGCGATTGGCCGCGCCTACTGCTTGTCGTGAGCTCGTTGGCCGCTGGCGTCCTATTTGACCTGCACGGCCGTTCGTATATGAATATCGGCATGACATGCGCCGCCATGTTGTCCACGCTTTCGTTCTTTGTGCTCATCGTCGACGGCAATGGCGGCAACGAGCTTGCTGCCACGATCATCTTTTATCTGGGCTCAGGCTTCTTTGTGGTGTTCTTTACCACAAAATATGCCGCCGTCTCGCTTTATGCGCGCTGGTCATATTTTTGGCCGTGCATGGGTCGCGTCGTCAACAACGTGTGCTCGATGTTCGTGACGGCGCCGGCAGTGGCGATCATCTCGAGTCAAAACGTGCTGACTGCGGTCGGCGCGGCGCTCGTGATGTTTGTGGGCATTGCGATTACGCTGCTGGGACAGTTGGGGCAACGAGCCGATGACGCCGTGATACGGGACGAGCTGGCGCCTGCCACCGATGATCTTGGTGGGGATCTTGCGCCCCATGCTCCGACTCCGAGCCCGTGGAGGCAGCGGAGTTCACGTCCGATGAACGCCTCGATGCCTTCGTCGCCACCTTTGGGCTTACAGAGCGCGAGCGCGATATTCTTGAGGCCTTGGTCGTTTCGGACCAGAGCGTTCAAGACATCGCCACAACGCTCTTCCTTTCGCGCTCCACGCTCTATCGTCACATTTCCTCGATCAACAAAAAGACCGGCACCGCCTCGCGTGTGGCCCTTATCAACTTCTTCTGGTCTGGACGCCTCAAGACTAGCTAATCCCCAATAAGTTGCGGTGGAATAGTCCCTAAATTAAAGTCACGGGGCTTTAAACAGGAACTATTTCACCGCAACTGCTGGGGGGATAGACTGCGGCGGCGGCAGAGGCAACGGCAGCGGCGTTGGCAGCTGTGGTAGTGGCAACGGCAGCTGGCAGGGTGTTTTCCGTCTACTTGCTACAGCAGCTCGCCGTGGCGGGCAATGTAGCGGCGCTTTGCCAGCTGGGTGAGCGCGATATAGGCGGTAACGATGCCAATGAGCAGCCCAAAAAGCTCATGGGCAGCGGCATGAGGCCGAGCGCATCGGCGATGGGGCTTGCCGACAGCGGTGACGAGCGCCAGGCCCAGCACGGTAAGAACGCACAATGCGGGCGCGGCGTGGTCGCGCGGGCTCGGCAGATGCGGGGAGCGCAACATGTGGACCACGAGTGTCTGCGACCACATGGACTCGACAAACCAGCCGCTCTGGAAGAGCGCAGCAAAAGGTCGCCATACCCGCGACGTCGCCCGCGGCGGCAAGCTCGGACCAGCTTGCGTCCACGGCGGCGGGGCACACGACAAAGAAGAGCGCGGCGAAGGTCACGATGTCAAACAGCGAGCTCACGGGGCCCAGCTCGAGCATAAAGCCCTTGATGGACGCAGCGTCCCAGGCACGCGGACGGGCGGTCCAGGCGTCATCGACGGTGTCCCACGGCAGTGCGATACACACGATCTCGTAGATGAGCGACGCAGTACCAGCTGCAGGGCGCTCATGGGCAAAACGGCAAGAACAGGCTCGCGACGGTCACGGACAGCACATTGCCAAAGTTGGAGCTCACCGTGGTCTTGAGGTACTTGGAGCAGGTTGCCGTAAGTGCGGCGGCCTTCGATGATGCCGCGCTCGAGCACGCCCAGGTCCTTCTGAAGCAAGATGATATCGGCGGATTCCTTGGCAATATCGACGGCCGAATCGACCGAGATGCCGCAATCGCTCGCACGCATGGCGGCGGCGTCGTTGATGCCGTCGCCCATAAAGCCCACGGTGTGGCCGAGCATCTCGCGCATGACACGTACCAGGCGCGCCTTCTGCAGCGGCGAGAGCTTGGCGAAGAGGTGGGTTTTCTCGGCGCGCTCGGCAAGTTCGGCGTCATCGAGCGTATCGATCTCGGAGCCGAGCAAGACACGTTGCTCGCATCGATACCAATCTGCTCGCAGACGGTGGCGGCGACGCGGTCGTTGTCGCCGGTTAGGACGCTTGACCGCCACGCCCTTGGCCTCGAGGGTGGCGACGGCGCCCGCGGCACTTGCTTTGGGCGGATCGAGGAAGGCCAAAAGCCCATCAGCACCATGTCGCACTCGTCGGCGTGCCAAACTCGCCCACGCAGCGCGGATTGGTCTTCTGCGCCACGGCAATTACGCGTAGGCCCTCGGCGTTAAGTCCGGCGATCTGCTTGCGAATCTGGGCGAGCTTCTCGTCGGTGAGCGGCTGAGCGATGCCATCGATCTCGACAAAGGAGCAGATCTCGAGCATTTCCTCGACAGCGCCCTTTGGTAACCATCTGGGTTTTGCCCTTGGGCGTCGGCGACAACTACGCTCAGGCGACGGCGCGAGAAATCGAAGGAACCTCGTCGACTTGGTATAGCAGTCGCGCAGACTCTGGCCCAGCATAGAATCAGGCACGACGGTCGAGGGCGTCACATCGGCACGGTCGATTACGGCCAGGTCGATAAGATTTTTGAGGCCGGTTTGGAAGAAGCTATTCTAAAATGCATGGCGCAGCACGCGTGCGTCTTCGTTGCCGTCGGTGCTGAGATAGCGCTCGAGCACGATGCGGTCTTCGGTGAGGGTGCCGGTCTTGTCGCAGCACAGGACGTCCATCGCGCCGAGGTTTTGAATCGCCGGCAGCTCCTTGACGATTACTTGGCGGCGGGCGAGGTCCTTGGCGCCCTGCGACAGGCTCGTGGTCACGATGACGGGAAGCATCTGCGGCGTGATGCCCACGGCCACGCTCGTGGCGAACAGCAGCGCGTCGATGGCGTTGCCCTTGGTGGCGGCGTTGATGGCAAAGACGGCCGGCGCCATAACGAGCATGAGGCGTACGAGCAACATGGAGACGCTCGAGACGCCGCGGTCAAACGCGCTCTTCTCGCCGCGCCCGTTGAGCATCTTGGCGATGCCACCCAGGTAAGTATCCGAACCGGTGGCAACGACAAGCGCAATGGCGGTGCCGTTTTGCACGGAGGTGCCGGTAAAGACGATGTTCTTGCAGGCAGAGAGTGGCAGCGCGGAGCCGTCGGCGCCCTCGACGACGGTGATGGCGGTGGTCTTCTCGACGGCCTCGCTCTCGCCAGTGAGTGCGGACTCGATCACAAACAGGTCGCGCGCGGTGATGATGCGGGCATCTGCCGGCACCATATCGCCGGCAGAGACGGATTACATCGCCGGGGACGAGCTCGTCGAAGGGGATCTCGATGCGCTCGCCGTCGCGCAGGGCGGTGCAAGTGTTGGAGACCAGGTCCTTGAGGGCCTCTGCCGCATTGCCGCTGCGGGCTTCCTGGATAAACTTCATACCGCCCGATACCAGCAGCATGATGCCGATGACGATGACCGTGGAGGGGTCGCGCTGCGGCTCGGGCACGGCGAGCACGTCGATGTAGAGCGAGACCAGCGCGAGCGCGGCGAGGATGCCGGCGAAGGGGTCGACAAAGGCGTCGGCGATACGGCGGGCGAGCGTTTTGGTCGGTGCCTCGATGGTGTTGGGGCCGGAGGCGTCCAGACGCTCGGTTGCCTGCTTGGCGGTGAGGCCGTTTGCCGTGGCATCGAGCAGAACGAGGGCGTCCTCGGCACTATGGGTGGCGGCGAATATGGTGTTCTTAGACAGGCCGGTATGAGCGGCAGGGCGCGCCGTACGGCGGCGCTTGGAGATAGCTTCGAGTACCGTGGCGGTTTTGAGCATCAGCATAGGGTCCTCCTTGTTGAAGGGAGTTAGCGTACGTGTCGTATTTTGCTTCAAAAAACCTAGATGTCGCTCACGTCAAGCTCACGAGCCACCATCAAAGGGGACAGGCACCTTTGTGGTGGTTTTGACGATCGGTTGGTGGCGCTTTTATGCGAATACGGAACTCGCGGCGTGCCGAGGGCGACATGGTTTTTCGACTAGGACTGCCTTCCATGGCACACCTCTTAAGGCCGGGCGCAGCTTTGGGTATCGTACCCGTTTCAATCCGCCCGTATTTCTTGATGAGGGGGTTTGAAATGTCAACCCCCATTGTTCGGAAAACCATTCCCCCTGACAAAGCCTTTACAGAACGCCGCGGCCTCAAAGCGCGCCCGCATCGACGCTTCGCCTGCGCTAAACTGGAAGGCACGTACGCGATTACGAGAGGAGCCCGCATGGAGGCTTACAAGCAAGAGTTCATCAAGTTCATGGTCGAGTCCGACGTTCTTAAAGTTCGGCAGTTTACTGGCTCAAGAGCGGGCGCCAGTCCCCGTTCTTTATGAACGCCGGCGCTTATGTGACGGGCTATCAGCTCAAGCTGGGCGGGTATTACGCCCAGGCCATCCACGATAACTTTGGCGACGACTTTGACGTCCTGTTTGGGCCGGCCTACAAGGGTATTCCGCTGGCTGTCGTGACCGCCATTGCCTACCACGAGCTGTACGGCAAGGAGGTTAAGTACTGCTGCGACCGTAAGGAGGCCAAGGACCACGGTGCCGATAAGGGCAACCTGCTGGGTTATGAGCCCAAGGACGGCGACCGTGTGGTCATGGTCGAGGACGTTACCACCAGCGGCAAGTCCATCGACGAGACCTATCCCAAGGTCAAGGCTGCTGCCGATGTCGAGATCAAGGGCCTCATTGTGTCCCTCAACCGCATGGAGGTCGGCAAGGGTGGCGTGACCACCGCCCAGAAGGAGATCGAGCCAAGTACGGTTTCCCCGTCGCGAGCATCGTCTCCATGGCCGAGGTCGTCGAGACCCTCTACAACCACGAGATCGACGGCAAGGTTGTCATCGATGACGAGCTCAAGGCCGCCATCGATGCCTACTACGAGCAGTACGGAGCACGGGAGTAGGTAGTTACGCGGGTTTACCAACCCGTGTAACGGCTCGATCGCTGCGCGGGAAGCCGCATTTGATATTCCTGACGTTCAACTTCAAGGGCGCGACCAAAAGGTCAGCGCCCTTTCGTTTCACGTCACCTGTCACAAATGCGACCCGCCTGCCGTCCGTTCTCTACCTGCGGCGTCGTTTGCTCCGAATGCTCGCTGTCGTTGCCGAAACATCGGCGATGCCGGAGTAGTCATTGGGGACGTTCATAAATGACTACTCAGGAATGAGCGTGGATAATCTCCCGGTTTTGGCCTGTGTGCGGGCTCAAAGTGGGAGATTATCCACGCTCGTTTTAATTTGCCTGGGCCGCGATGCCTATCTAATCGGCTCGGCGTCTTCCCTGAGAATCGAAAGATACTCTTCATACCCGTACTGCCGGTATCTCTGTCTTGACTCGTCGAGAGGACGGAGGATACCCAATTCTTCAAATGATTTGACGAGCGAGCTCGCGGTACTCCCTGCCGATATCGAGTTGGGCAGCGATGAATGCGGTGTCGACGATGGGGTGCTCTTCAAGAATGCCCAACAGCCTTTGCCCGTTTGCAGCAGTCCTTCCGAGATTTTCGGTAATGGTTGCTGTGGAACGGTTATGGAGGTCAACAAGGTTTTTTAAAGACCCTACCGAGTCCTTTCGCACTCTCGAGAAGACTGTTGCAAAAACTCTATCCATTCCTCGTAAGTGCCTCTCTCCCTTACGGATGTGAGTTGCCGGTAGTACTCGCTTCGATTTTTTTCTTGAACTGGAACGATGGATAGAACAAGCAAGAATGAAGAACGCCATCATTGATGAGCATAAGTGTAATGAGAGAAGCCTGCCCAGGGCGACCGTTTCCGTCTAGGAATGGATGGGCAGTTTCAAATTGGTAATGGACGAGCGCCGCCCGCGCAATCGGATCCATTTCGACTTGAGGCTCATTGATAAAGCGTTCGAGGTCCTGGAGCGTGTTACTCAAATCTTCAATGTTTGGAGGGACAAACGATGCGGTTGCAATGGTGCAGCCTGAGGGGCCAATCCAGTTTTGTGAGGAGCGCAGCTCGCCCTGGATTCTTCTCCGTTCCGCGCACTCCGTCCAGCAGGACCGCATGAACTTGCCTAAGAAGTCTCGTGCAAAGGGCATCTTTTGAGCAGTTCTACGCCGCGGTCGACAGCACGGACGTAATTCACGACGTCTGCGACATCTTTATGATGGAGTTGTGTTTGCGATGGACTAAGTAGGTCGTCAAACGTGCACTGGGTTCCCTCAATTTGCGAAGAAAGGAGTGCTTCTTTGCGCACGTACATTGTCAGATACATGTCGGCGTTGGGAACAAAGTAGAGCATGCCTTCAAGCTCTCAAGCTTTCGTGAGCATGCGGAAAGCGTGCGATAGGTTTCCTCGGTGAGGTTTAGCTGCCTCAATGATTGCAAGGGCGTTGGAAAAAACGAATAGTAAGCCAATTTCCCCTATAGATTATTGCGGAGCGTTCCACTGGCCGTTCTCCTCGATTTGCATCGCGCCCTCCATATCTTTAGTGCCGGAAACTCGTTATTAGGCTAATCATATCAATTCTAATAACGAGTTTAATGATTAAATAGTTATTAGAATTGATATAAACAATCTAATGATGAGAAGTCGTTATTACTTGACCATGGGCTCGGCTTGGTACAAGGGGTCATCCAAAATGAACGTGGATAATCTCCCGTTTTTGGCTCGGTGACGGCCTCAAAGTCAAAGTGGGAGATTATCCACGCTCGTTAGTTAAGCGTCCGAAAATCCACACTCGCCAAACCTACCAAAAAGGGACGGGTTTATTTTGGCACGTTTCGGTCGGTATCAGGAAGTGTCAGGGACGGGGCGGCGGCAGGACTCGAGAGCGAAAAGAAGTATCGGGTTTGGTGCGCCCGCTTCTGCCCGTCCGTGCGCAGACGATACTCGGCTTATCGACCCGCGATGCAAAGGAGATGCTCGTCCCGCGAGCACTACCGGGAAGGGCTCGCGATTCGAGTCCCCACCTTAGCATTTGAACCATTTGGCACTATAATCACCATAGGCATGCGCATAACGTTGCGCTTAATCAAGAGGAGAAAACGTATGGGTCTGTTTGACATGTTTAAGAAGAAGGCTGAGCCCGCGGCTGCCGCTGCTCCGGCCTCCATCTCTGCTTCTGCTGGCGCCGACGTGCTGTGCTCGCCCGTCAAGGGCAAGGTCATCAAGATGGCCGACGTGCCCGATCCCGTCTTTGGTGGCGAGGTTCTGGGCAAGGGCTGTGCTGTGTGGCCCGAGGACGATCTGGTCTACGCTCCCTGCGACGGTAAGGTGACCGTCACCATGGGTCACGCCGTGGGTCTGCAGTCCGATAGCGGCATCGAGGTTCTGGTGCACGTTGGTGTCGATACCGTCAACATGAACGGTGACGGCTTCGAGGGCTTCGTCAAGGCCGACGACGTCGTGAAGGCCGGCCAGCCCATTCTCAAGATCGACCGCGCCAAGATCGCTGCTGCCGGTTACAAGGACTGCGTCGTGGTGGCCGTGTCCAACACCGCCGAGTTTGCCGATGTCGAGCTTACCGTCGAGGCCGACTCCGCCGTCGCCGCCGGTGACGCCATCGTTAAGGTCGTTCGCAAGTAAACTGCGGCGTCCAAAGGATGTGCAAAAGGGTGGTCGGGTTTTCCGGCCACCTTTTTTATTGCACCGTGGGGAAGCGTTTTATTGCACGTTGGGCGGGCTTGCAAACCGTTCGGACGCTAAAACGAACCGACCACGCCTTCGCGTTGCCGAGGGTGTCATAAGTGGATAGTATGGGCTTACTTTATTACAACGTGCGCCGTGTCTGGGAAGCACGGTGCCGCTTATTGGGAGGAACAACATGAAAAGAAGCTGCTGCTTGGCGCCCCTCATGGCCGTCTTGTTGCATGCGTGGTCTTGCTTTCCGCTGGTGGAGAGGCCCCTTTTTCGATCGAAGGAACTTACCGAGGATCTTGACTAGTTTGACGAAGTCAAGAACGGTGGCTGACGACTTCCTTTTCTGGTCTGGAGGAAGCTTCCGGGCGACGAGTTCGGCAGCTGGGTATCGATCCAAGGAGTATGCCAAGACCTATCTCGAAGGGCTTTGACTACAAGATCGGCGACGTGACGGTCGACGAGGACAAGGGCTTTGTCGCGACCGCCGAGGTCTCTATCACCTGCAAGTCTATGAACAAGATCGTCGAGGACTTCTCACCAGTATCCAGGGAGAAGGTCGCTGCGCTTGACACGGTTCCTTCCGATGACGGAGCTGTACAAGATGGCCGGTCGAGGTTATTGGTCGATGTGAGGCAAGGCCACCGAGGCCCGAAGACCACGGTTATCTTCAAGTACACCTGCAACGACGACGGTGAGTGGTCTGCCGACGACTCCGTCAACTCCGAGATGATGGATGCAATGCTGAGCTAGGGGTTACGCGGTTCACAGAACCGCGTAACAGTGATGCGCGCCGCCCGGGACGACAATTTGTCATTCGAAAAGGCGAGGCATGACCAGAAGGTCTATGCCTCGCCTTCATCTAACATTTGTCGTCGGACGTCACTTCGCTGTCCATCCTCCCCTGCAGTGTTGCCATTGTTGGGGTAGTCGTTGGGGGCGTTCTTGTTTTAGTCATTGGGGACGTTCTTAAATGACCCGAGGCAACTCTAGGGACGTTCCTTTTTCTGCCGGTAGTTGGGGACACTCCCTTGTGCCAGTTGCATCGAGTGCTTGGGAAAACCGCGACCCGGTTTTTGGCCGAATAGTGGGTCGCATTTTTCCCGGATGGGGTGGGTTGCGGAAAAGTGCGACCCGGAATATTACTCTGAAACGGGGATGCGGTTTCCCTGATGCGCCTCAAACGGAAAGCGCATCCCCATTC
>VOFB01003166.1_pt1 | contig 11855 bp, 18 predicted proteins | sample 5384141 | NCBI WGS metagenome assembly VOFB01 (sample SAMN12384721, study PRJNA508395) | human gut metagenome | isolation source: healthy gut A | host: Homo sapiens
TTTTGATTACAGCCTCTGTTTGCTTGATTGCAAGCTGGCTTTTCTTGAGCCGATTTTTATTATACTCACGTTAATTTCTCCCTAAGCAAAATAATAAATTCACTGAATTTTTGCATAATTGTTGTCTGATTTTAGATTATATATTTTATGGCGAAAAGTGTTCTTTTTCGCTCTCGTTTTCAATTTTATTCTCTGCCGATTTGAATAATGTTTCGCTTTCGGAAAAAGTTTCCATATACGAAATTCATCAATATATTTTTGAAGAATTTTTTCGGCTTTTCATAATTTCCTGTTGTTTAATTCTGTTGTTGTTGTCCGCGATTTCGGTTAAATCGTCAATATTTTTTGTCAACTGTGTATTCATCCTCGAATATCTCAATGTCACGAGGTACTGCAAGGTCGATAAAAACTCGCTTTTACAAGTCTTTATTGCGTTTTTGCTCTGCTTTTTTCAAGTACGATATGTGGACTGGACGTGGCACTGATTACGGCGTCATACATATCAAGATTATCATAACGCTTGTCGTAATCAACGGTAATCGCACCGTCAATGTGGTTTATAATGCCGTCATGCGTACGCGAAGTGGCATAAATATTTACACCGTCAGGGACAGTAAATCTTTAAGAACGATAGAGCCTGTTTTTCCGCTTGCACCGATAATTAATATGTTTTTGCTATTTAGTGTCCCCAAAATATTTTGACACTGTTTTATTGCAATGGTTGCCGCGGAAACAGGAGTTTTCGATAAAAGCGTTTCCGTTTTAACTTTTTTGCACCCGTTACGGAAATACGGGAAAAGAGTGTTGAGATATTTTCCGCAGCACAAATGTTCTTTTTTTGCAAATTCGTGCGCGTCTTTAACCTGACCTAAAATCTGTCCTCACCGAGAATCATTGATTTAAGCCCCGACGCGACCAAGTGCAAGATGACGCGAACAATCGTCGCCCTCATATATGCTTATGTACTTTTTTAACAAATTCGTCGGTTAGGGACACTAAACAGTCAATGAATTTATCTTTCATATTATACCCCGCAAGATAAAATTCACAACGGTTGCAAGTGGACAAAAGCACACATTCTTCAGCGATATTCTGTTTTATATACTTTAAAATTTCAGCCTGTTTTTCTTTGTAAAAGATACTTTCTCACGAATTGATATTGGAGTATTTTCGTGGCTGATACTCACTGCAAGCAGTTCCATTATCCCATAACCTTTCTGATTATTTTCTTACAATAACGGTTGTAAAATAACCGTATGATTTGCCTTTTTGTATTTTTTCGATAATTTCGTTTTCCATACCGATACAGCTTGAAACAATCGCGTTGTTTTCAAGTCCGTACTTTTTAAAATGTCGTATATTACATCTGTATCGTTGCCTGATTTCATAATCACAACCGTATCAAAATCGGCAATATATTTTTCAAGTAAATTTGATTTAAGCGAGGGAATAATCGCAACCGATTCGTTTCCCTCGCAAAGACTTATCTGTGCCTTGTCCGCAGCGGCATAAAAATGAAGTTATACCGGGTATAATTTCAAGTTCAAAGCCTGCATTTTTCACTGCGTTGTGAACGTATGTGCAGGTACTGTAAACCGAAACGTCACCGAGAGTAATCATTGCAACATCTTTTCCGTCTTTTAACGCCGATATAATTTTTTCGGCTGAATTTCTGCGGGACTCCTCTCTGATTTTAGTGTCCCTGCTCATACGGAATTCAAGTTCTGAAATTTTTTATCCGTATCAAATTCTTGCGGATTATTTCAAGTGCAGTTGATTTTTCTCCGTATTTTTTAACGGGAACTGCGATTATATCAGCCTGTTCCAATGCACGAAGCGCACCGAGAGTTATATATGAACCGTCACCTGCACCGACTCCGACGGAATAGAATTTTGCCATAGTTATTTACCCCTTATAAGATTTAAAATTTCTTCTCTTGCTTTGCCGATAGTGGCTTTGAGAAGTCTACATTAAGTTTATCACATTTATTCAAAATTTCAAGTAAATGTGCAATTCTCGGCAATCTTAAATTATGTTCACGCAAAAGCGTCGGATTTGAGAATACTTCTTCGGGAGTACCGTCTGTAAGTAACTTACCGTGATTTATAACGTAAACATAGTCTGAATAAATCGGCACAACGTCAATATCGTGCGTTGACATTATAATTGTCGTACCCTCATTTTCGCATATATCGCGAAGAAGGTGCATAAAGCTCACTTACGCCCATTGGGTCAAGACCTGCCGTCGGCTCGTCAAGAATGATTACCTCCGGCGACATAACAAAAGTATGCCGGCTATTGCGGCACGTTTTTCTGACCGAAACTTAATGCATGGGTGGGCTTGTCTTTTTAAATCAAAAAATACCTGTGCGTTTAAGTGCATTTTCGGTAAGATGAACAACTTCGTCCTGCGGCAATTTCAAATTCATTGCGCCGAAAGACACATCCTGAAAAACAGACGCGGAAAAAGCTGGTCGTCGGGGTCTTGAAAACTATTCCGACACTTTTTCTTAATTCTCTGATTTCCTTTTTTGAATAACCTATCGGTTTACCCATAAATTTTACTGTCCCCGAATGCGGCTTTAAAATTCCGTTCATATTCAGAAACAATGTTGATTTGCCTGCTCCGTTTGCACCGAGAATTGTTGTAATTTTCCCTTTTTCAAAGCCAATGCTCAAATCCGAAAGAGCAAAATGGCTTTCATCATATTTATATGAAAGGTTTTCTGTTTCGATAATATTCATCAAATCCCCGCCTTTCTTGAAAATATTGCAATCGCTGTTGTAATTACGACGTATATGACCGCAAATACGTTAAATTTGACCGAATGATTAATCTTCGGCATAATAACGTTGATTTCGCCGTCATAACCGCGTGACTCCATAGCGGTATACGTTTTTTCGGCTTGATTAAAGGAACGTATAAAAAGGTTTGACGCAAGCTGTGCCGTTGAGTGGTAGCTACACGAAGATTGCTGTACCCCAAACGTGCGTCTTGAGCGGTGTGTATTCTGTGCGATACGTCAAATAGCACAAAATGTATCTGTAAATCAGTTCCGCAATTTCGATTATAAAATTCGGTATAATGCTTTTTTCTGAGCAAAGTGAATAAATCGACCATAGGCGTGGTAAGTGAAAGAAAATACATACAGCTTACCGCACCGAAACACTTAATCATAACGCGAACAGCCGATAAAGACTTGTATGGCTCACGCCGAAATAAGTATTGCCGAAATGCAGTGAAAAAGCATATCGCCTGAATTTTGACCGATTGAAATTGCTATTGCGGCCGCACCCATAATAATAAAAACTATCGGGACAGTCATAAGATGAAATACGTTTTTATATGATGTTTTTCCTATAAAATAATAAGAAACAGCATAGTAAGCGCAGTAAATACGCTTACCAAAAAGCTGTTTGCCCATATGCAGATAACAAGCACCGACATTGAAAACAGAAGTTTTGCAATAGGTGCAATATTTTGAGTTTTGAATTATATGCTAATTTATCAATTATCATGTTTCTTTTAGCTGTTACTCTGCCAAGTACAAAAAGCCGACAATACCGGCGCCCACTCCTGCCTGAAGACAGAAGAAAAGTGACTCGATTTCACCTGACGGCGGCTCCCAGAACGGCTCAAACCATGGCTCGTAACTTTCGTCCAATTCACTTATGGCGTCTGATGCTTGGTCGTCAGAACCGCCAAATTCGTGACCGCCCATAAACAGTAGCGGTACGGCAATTATAAGAACAAGTATAACTGCTAATATTGTATTTTTAACCCAAAGTTTCATAATATATACCCCCTTATATAACATTAAGCTGCTTAAGTTCGTTTGTACAGTTCTTAGCCAATACATTGAATATCATAACAGACAGAATACCCTCTGCAATGGCAATCGGAACTTGTGTAACCGCGAAGATTCCCATAAACTTTACAAGTGACGCAAAGAAGTTTTGGTCAGGGAATGCAAGCGCAAGCTGGCATGATGTTACCACATAAGTGAATATATCACCTATTGTTGCGGCAAGAAATACTGCAAGACCTTTCGGTGCGTTAAGCTTTTGGCAAAGCTTGTATATACCGAATGAAACGAACATCCGGCAATCGCCATTGAAAATGTGTTTGCACCAAGTGTTGTAAGTCCGCCGTGTGCAAGAAGAAGTGCCTGGAACAAAAAGCACGATTATACCAGTAAAGACATAATCGACGGTCCGAAAAGAATTGCACCTGAGTCCTGTACCTGTCGGATGTGAACAACTTCCTGTAACTGAAGGGATTTTAGCGATGAAAGAATGAAAACGAAAGCTCCTGCAAGTGCAAGAAGTATTTTTTGTTTTGTTGTTCTTCTTTGCTTGTTTTTGCATACTGATACCGCCTGCGATAAGGAACGGTATACATACAACTCCCCATATAATACAGTAGTTCGGAGGAAGATAACCCTCCATAATGTGCATTGCGAATGCGTTTGTCATAGGAATGACAAGCAGTAGTGAAAGCATTGCCACCAATAGTTTTGTTTTCCTGTTTGCTAAAGACATAAATTTTCTCCTTTTCTTCTTATGAAATATGTTTTAGCACACAAGTGACCACTTAAATCAGTTATGAAACTTTTGGGAGTGTAGAAACTTGTGATTTTCACATACCAAAAAAAGCCGTAGGGATTGGGTAAATCTATGGCTTAAAATCTGAATGATTCCGCCATTGACCCATCGTTCGTAGGCACAAATGCGCTCGATTTTCGGCAGGCGATCCGACTGTACGGTAGCGTGACTGTGAGGGAATTTCACCCTGCTTCTCCTTTTGAAAACAAAAATAAATAAATATTTGTTTACCGAAAACGGATATATTGTACATCTCATCAGATTTCAAGAAATTGGTTCGATTTTGCGAAAATGAACTCGTCGGCGTACGTTTGTACGTTAGAGTTTATTTTCACAAAAAGCATAGGTAAGCCGTAGGCTTGCCTATCATTTACTGTGTTTATCAATTTATGAAATATAATAATTATTTTGCACGTTCCGGACAATTTATTGGAATCTGAAATATATCTTGTCTATTTTAACACTATTATATCGAAAAATCAAGGGAATTGACAATAAATTAAGTAGGGTGTATAATTTTTTATCTGTTTAGAAAAGGAATGATATATTGTGGATACATCAAAAGCAAAACAGCCTTTGACGAGGCTAAAAATATATACCCGGCGGAGTTAATTCGCCTGTAAGAGCGTTTAAGAATGTCGGAACTTATCCGCTTTTTATAGAATGTGCAAACGGAAGTAAGATATATGATATTGACGGAAACGAATATATAGATTATGTCGGCTCATGGGGACCTATGTTTTTGGGACACTGTAAAGGAAATCGTTTTGGAGGCGGTTAAGGAGGCTTGCGATAAAGGTATGTCTTTCGGTGCACCTTGCCTTGCCGAAACGGAGCTTGCAAAAAGAGAATTTGTTCGCTTGTTCCTTGTGTAGATGTTGTGAGAATGGTTAATTCGGCATGGAGGCAACTATGTCTGCGATACGTCTGGCAAGAGGTTACACAGGCAGAAATATAATAGTAAAGTTTGAGGGCTGTTATCACGGACACAGCGACTCGCTCCTTATAAAAAGCCGGTTCGGGTGTGGCAACTTTCGGAAGTGCGTCATCGGCAGGTGTGCCTGAAGATTTTGCAAAGCACACGCTTGTTTTGCCGTACAATGATATTGACGCAATAGAGGACGCTTTTGAAAAAATGGGTAATGAAATTGCCGGAGTTATAATTGAGCCTGTAGCAGGAAATATGGGTTTGTACCACCTAAAGACGGATATTTGCAGAAAATTCGAGAGATAACAAAAAGTACGGAAGCGTGTTTATTGTGGACGAGGTTATGACGGATTTAGATTGTCTGCGTCGGGTGCAATAGGCAGATTTGGTCTGGACGCGGATATTGTTACATTCGGAAAAATTATCGGAGGCGGTATGCCTGTCGGCGCATACGGCGGTAAACGTGAAGATTATGGAATTTGTTTCGCCGACAGGTCCTGTTTATCAGGCAGGTACATTGTCGGGTAATCCGCTTGCAATGGCGGCAGGTAATGCACAGATTAAATATTTGCAGGACAACCCCTATATATATGAAGAAATTGAACAAAAGGGTGCATATCTTGAGAGTGAATTTAAAAGTCGGCTGAAAAATATGGCGTGAATGTTCGTGTAAACAGAGTAGGCTCAATGATGAGTGTATTCTTTACGGACAATGACGTAACAAATTTTGAAACCGCGTCAAAGTCGGACGCCGAAAAATTCAAAGTATACTTTAACGAAAATGCTTAAACAGGGTATTTATCTTGCACCGTCACAATTTGAGTCACTGTTCTTGTCGGACGCACATACTCAAGACGATTTGGAAAAAGACAGCGGCGGCATTTGATAAGGTTATGGAAATATTGCGATGAATTATTACAGAGAATGTAGACTTTGTCCGAGAAACTGCGGTGTTGACAGAAGCAGGACGGTTGGTGTATGCGGACAGAGTGACAGGCTGTATGCGGCACGTGCCGCACTGCATATGTGGAAGAACCGTGTATTTCCGGTGAGAACGGTTCGGGAACAGTGTTTTTTTCGGGGGTGTAATCTTGGGTGCGTGTATTGTCAGAACAGAAATATCTTCGGAGCATAAAGGCTTTGAAATAACATCGGACAGGTTGGCGGAAATATTTCTTGAACTTCAGGATAAAGGCGCAAACAATATAAATCTTGTCACACCCACGCATTATGTACCGCATATTATAAAGGCACTCGATACGGTAAAAGGGACTTGATATTACGGTTGTATATAACTGCGGCGGCTATGAAAGCGTTGATACACTGAAAATGCTTGACGGTTATATAGATATTTATTTACCGGATTTTAAATATGCCGACAGCGTACTTGCAAAAAGTATTCAAAAGCAGAGGATTATCCGATACACGCAAAAAAAGAGCGATAGATGAAATGGTAAGACAAGTCGGAAGTTGTGAATTTGACGAAAACGGTATGATGAAACGCGGAATAATCGTAAGACATCTTGTTTTGCCGTCATATACCGACAATTCAAAAAGAGTGATTAAATATCTGTATAACACGTACGGCGATGATATTTATATGAGCATAATGAATCAGTACACACCTCTTGAAAGTGTTTTAAAATATCCCGAAATAAACAGAAAAGTTACGGAAAGCGAATATGACGAAGTGCTTGACTTTGCGGTTGAAATCGGTGTCGAAAATGCTTTTGTGCAGGAGGGGGGTACTGTTTCGGAAAAGTTTTATTCCTTTATTTGACGGTGAAGGGTAGTAAAAAAGTAGACAAAACAAATATAAAATGATATAATAACAAATATGATTTTTTGAACCTGTTTACAGGTTCGGATAATATATTGATGATTGGGGGGCGGATTTATGGAAGATTTGTATGTAACGGTAACGGGCTTTGCGAATTATTATCATAAAAAGCCTTTTGCAATAGGGAAACGTGCTTATCTGCGTAAAAGAGCCGTCAAACAAATATGATTCAGAGGCGATAACCGTAAAATTGCCGATTATCGGCAAGGTCGGATATATTGCAAACAGTCCGGCGAGTATTGCCGGCGGTACACTCAGTGCCGGAAGAATATACGATAAAGTCGAGGATAAGTTTTTTGTCCGAGTGATGTTTACGACTCAAAGTAAAGTGATTTGTAAGGTCGAAGAAAATTCGGATGGAATACTTGAAAAAGAAATACAAACACAAATTGAGGCGGCGGAAGAATGGCTAAACAAGTAGTAAACGATTTTTCAAAGGGAAGTATAATATCCAATATATTAAGACTTTCTATTCCGATGACGCTTTGCACAGCTTATCAATGTACTTTACAGTATAGTAGACCGAATTTATATAGGAAGAATGGGCGAAAATTCGTCACTTGCATTGACAGGCGTCGGAGTTTGTCTGCCGATTATAACTATTGTAATTGCTTTCGCAAACCTTATCGGTATGGGCGGTGCACCGTTGTTTTCGATAAAAACGCGGTGAGGGCAACGAAAAAGAGGCTGAGGCGATACTCGGCAACAGCGTGACACTGCTTGTAATATTCGGTTTGTGTCTTACGGTTGTCGGATTAATCGTAAAAAGACCGCTTTTGTATCTTTTGGGTGCAAGTGAAAATACGATTGAATATGCAAATTCATATATAACGATTTACCTTTTGGGTAACGTGTTTGTTATGATGAGTTCGGGACTTAATTCGTTCATAAATGCACAGGGCTTCGGTAAAACGGGTATGCTTACCGTCGTAATCGGAGCGGTGCTGAATATTATTTTAGACCCGATATTTATATATATAATGGGCGTACAGGGTGCGGCACTTGCGACAGTCTTGTCACAGCTTGCCGCATCGGTTTGGACGTTTAAATTTTTAACCGGCAAAAATACGATTATAAAATAAAACTTTCCGCAATGCGCTGTCAGGCAAAACGTGTAAAGAAGATACTTGTTTTAGGGCTTTCGGGATTTACAATGTCAGTGACAAACAGCGCAGTACAGATTGCGTGTAACGTAAGTTTGCAGAATTACGGCTCAGACGTGTATGTCGGAGTTATGACTATAATCAATTCTATAAGAGAAGTTTTGCAAATGCCTGTAACAGGTTTGGGAAACGGCGCACAGCCGATAATCGGATTTAACTACGGTGCAGGTGAAAACGGACGGGTTAAAGAGGCGATACGGTATTTGGCGGCAATGCTTATTATATACAGTACAGTGGCATGGTTTATAATTTTGCTGATTCGAAATTCCTTTATAGGAATATTCACTGCCGATGCGGCACTTATAACCGCAGGTGTACCGTCATTGCATATATATTTTTTCGGATTTTTCCTTATGGCGTTTATGTTTACGGGACAGACGGTGTTTGTCGGAATAGGAAAAGCGAAGTTTGCGATATTCTTTTCTATATTGAGAAAGGGAATAGTGGTAATACCGCTTATACTTCTTCTTCCGATATGGTTCGAGTAAACGGAGTATTTTTGGCAGAACCGATTTCAAATTTGATAGGCGGTTTGGCGTGTTTTACAACAATGTATTTTGCAGTTTACAGAAAATTATAATTTGAGGTGCAGTTTTGAAAAAAAATAATTTGAAAAAATAAATTTACAAAAGATTAAGAAAATATTGGGAAATATATTTTCGTCAATCGGCTCAAAATTTAAGAAAATAAAACCGGTCGAATTCGGTGTCGGAGCGGTTGTAATTGTTTTGTCGTGCGTGGTAATAGTACCGTCACTTGTGCAGTGCGTTATAAATCGTAATAAGGCAAAGTGCAGTACGCATATGAGCATAATGCTGAATATGCTTTCGGACGAGCTTACGGACGAAATGAAAACAGGCGAAACATATTGGCACGACCTTTATCCAAAACGGAAATTATCAAAAATTGATTTCAAGCCTTAATGAAAAGACCGATTAAGTAAAAAATATCCGTCGACAAATTATTATATCAGAACAGGTGAAGAAAAACTTGCGCTTATGTGTAAAAAGCATAAGGATATATCGGATAAAGAGATTAAGTTCGCGCTTATGAAAGACGTGTCGGTTGAAGTGGCTGAAAAACCGCAAATCGGCGAAAAATCGCATATTTGACGGTAAGCGGATCTGATACGTATTATGAGGACGATATGCTTGACGAAAATAATCCGACTAAAATGGTGTTCATAGGCAGAGAAGTTGATAAGGTTATAAAGAACTTGACTGTAACGGCAGTATATGCAGGCGGTGCAAGGGAAGAACTTCCGAGAAGTAAGTATACCGTAACGGCGGATAAGCTTAATATGAAAAATCGGGACAGACACATCTTACGGTTAAATCAAACTCAAGTTCGCTTTGGGATAACAGCGCATATGCACAGTTTGTAATTGATGTTGTCGGAGATGATGACGTTGCACCGCTTATAGTTGACGGCGGCACAAAGGGAAGATTTGAACTTGCGTCATGGGAATGGAATGACTTTGTAACCGAGGCGGCACAGGAGGACGGTAAAAATCGTTCGGTGCGTCAATAATCAGATATAACGGCAATTACTATTATTATCCTGACGGTTTGACGATAGTAAATGACAATAAAAATAATAATATGTTCAAATTGCACTTGATGTTGACGATGAAACAAAACCGGCATATTATATCCAATTTGATACATCGTCGGTTGTGATAAACGATAATGACAGTCAAATCCATAACGGCAGCGTTAAGATTGAAAATGATTTAATCTATATTTGGCAGGAAAAGAGCAGTAAAGAACTTGACACCGGTTGGATAAGAGTGTATTGTGATTTGAAAAAGATTAAAAGAAAACAGACAAGTCGGTTAATTGGCTTGTCTGTTTTGCATTGCTGCAGAAATAATTTATTTAATTCCCAAAGCGTCTTTTTTTGAGTCTGTCGGCGACATCGTTGTACTTGTCGCCGGAGTGACCTTTACCTTGTTAAATGAAACTTTTACCGATTTTTTTTATTTCGTCATAAAATTGCTTGTAAGAAAATTGTGCCGGATTTGTTGGCTTTCCAAGCACCCGTACACCATTTTTCGACGCCTTCGTAATCGTAATAAATGTCTATTTCTTCTATATGATTGTCAATGCAAAACTGCATTGCGAGTTTTGCACACCCTCAATTTCACCCGCAACATTTCTCATTGAGGCGTTTTCGGGATTTGAAAATTTTCGGCTGAATGTCGTTTCTTTCCCCTCATAGAAAAAAATAATAACTCCGCACGCATATTCTTTTGTGGAGATGTTGTAGCCCGTCAACATATGCAACGGCGGTGCTTTTTTCTTTCTTTTCGGTTCATCTAATAAACTGATTTGTTCGTTTTCGCCTAAAAAGCTTTTTTGCGTCCTCAAGCTTTGTGAAACTTTTATATTCCGCACCCTGAAAAACCGGAACCCTCCTTTTTACATTCGTCCCAAAGTGTTAAAAATTCCTGTATGATAGCCGTTTCTGACGGCATAATATTTAGCCATATGTGTAGTCCTTTCAGTTTGTTTACACTATTATATTAAGAAAAAAATAATGATTTCAATAAATTTTTTAAAATTTTTTCAAAAAAAGCGGAACTTTTTCGGAAAACATACGTCTAATCTATTGTAAAACATAAAGCATTGGTTGACATAATCAATTTGACCAAAAAGTCCGTGAATTGGACATAGATTTTGTGCTAATTATAAAATTTTGTGAAAAAAGATCGGGTTGGCAGAAAAAAAGTAGTTGACAACAGCTTTATGAAAGAGTAAAATATTCAGTAGCAGTTTTCGAATAATAGGGTAGAAGCGTTAGTTGAAAATTGGTAATATGAGTCACAAAACGGCAAAGCAGGTTGTAGCCGAGATGTGACAAGAATTACAGTTTTTACAACTGTAATACGTCATTGACTTATACACAGTTTGTGTGGTATAATCAATGTGTAATGTAGTTTTGTAATGCAAAGAAGGGTGCATACAAAACATCTAAGGAAACCCTTCACAAACAAAGAATCAAAAAAAGGGAGGATTTGAGACTATGAATAAGAATCTCAAAAAGGTAATTTCATCAGTTGCTGCTTACTATGGTAGCATCTTCAGTTGCCGCTTTCGCAGTTGATTTCCTGACGTAGGAATCTACAGCAAGCTACGCACAGGCTGTTCAAGAACTTTCAGCTCTTGACGTAATCAGCGGTTACGAAGACGGCAATACATTGTCCGGATAAGCTTGTAACAAGAGCTGAAATCATCAAAGATAATCGTTGACGCTCTTGCAGAACGTTCATCAGCAGAGGCATCAACAGAATCAACAAAGTTCGCTGATGTTTCAGCA
>VOFB01001702.1_pt1 | contig 11844 bp, 15 predicted proteins | sample 5384141 | NCBI WGS metagenome assembly VOFB01 (sample SAMN12384721, study PRJNA508395) | human gut metagenome | isolation source: healthy gut A | host: Homo sapiens
GTCTTGTCTTCAAACATAGTAGTATCTCCTCTTTAGTCAGTTCTTGCCCACGGAAGGATTATAACCATACCTTTGGTTTTGGGACCATCGCGCTGATCAGTTAGCTTACCAGGGGCTTGAATAGATAAATATCCTCTAGACTGAGGACTTTTCTATTGTACCGTTATTTTTGAGATTTGTCAACCAAAAACAACCGTTCGCCCTTTTATTTGTACACATGGCACAAATCCGGGCATATATTTGGGTAAAAACCGCTTAAGATGGAAAAGCGCGCGAAAAGGTTATGCGCAGCGGCAGATAATTTATGATTTGCGGGAAACACCTGCGGGGCCTGGAGTGCGGCAGCCCCTGCAAAGCCCTTTGGGAAAATTACTTCTCGATGACTTCCTTGGTGTCGCGGGCGATCATCAGCTCCTCGTCGGTAGCGATGACCAGGGTGCGGACCTTTGCGCCCCAGGCAGTGATCTCGCACACGTCGCCCGGGGTGCTTGTTCTTCTCAGTATCGATGCGGATGCCCAGCCAATCCATGTGGTGGCAGACCTTTGCACGGGCAATTGCGTCGTGCTCGCCGATGCCGCCGGTGAAGACGATGGCGTCCACGCCGCCCATTGCAGCGATGTAAGCACCAACGGTCTTCTTGATCTGGTAGTTCAGCATGTCGGAAGCCAGCTGTGCACGCTTGTTGCCAGCTGCGGCTGCCTCTTCCACATCACGCTTGTCGCTGGAAACACCGGAGACGCCCAGCAGGCCGGACTTCTTGTTCAGGATCTCGTCCAGCTGGTGGCCGGTGATGTTCAGGGTGTACTTCAGGTAGTTGACCACAGAGGGATCCAGGTCGCCGCAGCGGGTGCCCATCATCAGGCCGGCCAGCGGGGTCATGCCCATGGAAGTATCCACGACCTTGCCCTGATCCACAGCAGCGATGGAAGAACCATTGCCCAGGTGGCAGGTGATGAGCTTCAGGCGCTCAATGGGCTCCTCCAGATATTCGGCAGCCTTATAAGCCACGTACTTGTGGCTGGTGCCGTGGAAGCCATAACGGCGCACGCCGTACTTCTCATAATATTCGTACGGGATGGCGTACATGAAAGCCTTCGGCGGCATGGTGCTGTGGAAAGCGGTGTCGAACACGGCCACCATGGGGATGTTGCCGAACACCTTGCGGGCGGCCTCGATGCCCAGGATGCCTGCGGGGTTGTGCAGGGGAGCCAGCGGGCTCAGCTCACGCAGAGTCTCGATGACCTCATCGGTGATCAGGCAGCTGCTCTTGAACTTCTCGCCGCCATGCACCACGCGGTGGCCGATGGCGTCGATCTCGCTCACGTCATTGATGCACTTGCCCTCGCCGGTGGTCATCTTCTTCACAACCTCAGCAAATGCTTCGGTGTGAGTGGGGAAGATGGCCGGGGTGGTGGCTTTATTGCCGTTGGCTTCATGGGTAATCATGCTGCTTTCCATGCCAATGCGTTCGCACAGGCCCTTGCAGAGCACTTTCTCGCCGTCCATATCGATGAGCTGATACTTCAGGGAAGAAGAACCGCAGTTAATAACCAGAACTTTCATCTGTGTTGCCTCCTGTATGTTTTTGCTCTGCCCGCCGTTTTTGGAAATCTGCGGACAGAATTTTACAGATTCCTGTGTTTATTATATAATAGGAACAACGCCTTTTCAAGGCACAATCCGGGCAAAGCGGTAAAACTTGTGTACAAGGCTTTTGTACACCCTGCCCACAAATGCAGAAAAACCCGTAGGTTTTCTGTATATACGATATAAATTTAACAATCTTCCGGGGCGGAGAGAGGCCCTTTTGCCCGGAAAGGAGCATTGTCATGAGATTTGCAGGCATCATTGCCGAGTACGACCCCTTCCACAACGGGCACGCCTGGCAGCTGGCGCAGGCGCGGGCGCTGGGGCGCAGCGGGTGGCGGTGGCCATGAGCTGCGGGCTGACCCAGCGGGGAGCACTGCCGCTGCTGCCGGAAAGCCGTGCGGGTGCGGCCGCGCTGGAGTGCGGGGCCGACCTCGTGTTTTGCCTTTGCCGGCCCCCTGGGCCTGCGCGGGGCGGAGGCCTTTGCACGGGCCGGGGTGCATCTGCTGGCGGCCACCGGGTGCGACGCCCTGGTGTTCGGGGCCGAGACCCCGGACGCTGCCCTGCTGCTGGAAACCGCCCGGGTGCTGAACAGTGCGGCCTACCGCGCGGCACTGAAGCAGCAGCTGGCCGCCGGGGCGCGCAGCTTTGCGGCAGCCCGGCAGGCGGCAGTGCAGGCCGTGGGGGCCGACCTGCCATGGCGGCGCTGCTGAGCCAGCCGAACAACAACCTGGCCGTGGAGTACTGCCGCGCCATCCTGGAGCAGCGGGCAGGCATGACCCCGGTGCCGCTGCCCCGCAGGGGGGCCAACCACGGGGCAGACGCTGGAGGAGAGCGGCCACGCGCAATTTGCCAGTGCCAGCGCTCTGCGGGCTCTCTGGGCCGAGGGCGGAACCGAGGCCGTGGCCCCGTTTGTGCCGGAAAAGGCGTTTGAACTGTATAAAACGGCGGAAAATGACGGCGCGTATACGGATTTTTTGACGCGGCAGGCCGGTGTGAGCTGACACTGCTGCGGGCAGCCTGCGCAAAGCCGGAGCCTTTGCAGCGGTGCGCGGAGTGTCCGAAGGGCTGGAACACCGGTTGGAACACGCGGTGCGACAGAGCACCAGTCTGCCGCAGATGCTGGACGCGCTGACCACGGTGCGTTACCCCCGGGCCCGGATGCGCCGTCTTGCCATGGACGCCGCACTGGGCTATGAGGTGGAGACGGTGCCCGCTCTGCCGCCGTATCTGCACCTGCTGGGAGCACGGAAGGACGCCCTGCCGCTGCTGGGACAGGTGTCCCTTCCGGTGTCTCACTCGCTGGCAAAGCTGGCCCAGACCGGCCCCGACGGTGCCCGGATGGCGGCGGCACAGGCAGCAGCCAGCGACTTTGGGGCCCTGTGCCGGGCAAACCCGGCCCCGATGGGCGGAATATATCGTCAAAAAAATATCTTTTTGACGAATTGACAAAAAATTCTGGCAAAAAATTCAGCAATTCCGCTCTTGTAACCGTGCCGTATTGGGTGTATCATTAAAGCAATGCAATGTTGGATACAACATGTGAGAAGAAGAAGGAAGATCGGCCCCGCCGATTCAAGGAGGAACGCATGGCACTTCATGTTCTGGACGAAGCCAACCGCTGCCTCGGCTGCAAAAAGCCGCTGTGTCAGCAGGGCTGCCCCATCCACACCAATATCCCCGAGGTGATCCGGCTGCTCAAGGCAAACCAGCTGGACGACGCCGGCCAGATGCTGTTTGAAAACAACCCGCTCACCACCGTCTGCAGTCTGGTGTGCAACCACGAGAACCAGTGCGAGGGTCACTGCGTGCGCAACCGGATGCCCAGCCACGACCCCGTGCACTTTTCCATCATCGAGGACTACATCTCCACCACCTACGCCAACAAGATGACTTCCGGCCCCGCCCCCAGGAACGGCATGAAGGCCGCTGTCGTCGGCTCGGGGCCTGCGGGCCTGACCGTCGCCGTCCTGCTGGCACGCTGGGGTTACGATGTCACCATCTTCGACGCCCGCGACAAGATCGGCGGCGTCATGCGGTACGGCATCCCCAACTACCGCCTGCCCGACAGCGTACTGGACGACTTCCAGTACCGCCACCTCGAGCTGAAGGGCATCCACGTCCGCCCCAATACCGCCATCGGCAAGACCATCACCATCGACGACCTCTTCCGGGACGGCTACAAGAGCGTCTTTATCGGTGCCGGTCTGTGGAAGGCCAACGCCATGCACATCAAAGGCGAGACGCTGGGCAACGCGGCCTTCGGCATCGACTATCTGGCCAACTCCAAGGCCTTCCGGCTGGGGGACGACATCGCCGTCATCGGCGTGGGCAATTCCGCCATGGACTGCGCCCGCACTGCCATCCGCAACGGTGCCCGCCACGTTACCTGCTACGCCCGCCGGGATGAGGACTGCATCAGCGCCTCCGAGCACGAAGTGCGATACGCCAAGCTCGAGGGCGTGGGCTTCCGCTTCTGCAAGGCTCCGGTGGAGATCCGGGAAAACGGCATCATCTGCCGCGACACCGTCAAGGGCGAGGACGGCAAGTTCACCCAGGTGGAGGGCAGCGAGATGTTCTATCCCCACACCGGCGTCATCGTCTCGGTGAGCCAGGGTTCTGAGAACTCCTCTCGTCAAGACCACCACCGGCATCGAGACCAACCAGCGCGGCCTGCTCACCGTCAACGAGGACGGCAGCACCACCCGTGAGGGCGTGTTTGCCGGCGGCGACGCCGTTATGGGCGCGCGCACCGTCGTCGAGGCCGTGGCCATCGCCAAGAAGGTGGCCGAGTCCATGGACGCCTACATGAAGGCTCTGCCCGCCGACAACACTCCCGACCCCTACGCCGGTATTCCGGTGTTCTCCACCCCGACTTCTGACGTTCTGGCAAAGCAGGGCATCTAAATTCTGATCTTCAAGGCTGCTGTGCAAAAACACGACAGCCTTTTCTTTTTGTAACATTTCTGTTTCTTTGCCAATCTTAGCCGCTCTTCTGTTGACGGACTTTTGTCTGTTTTTGTATACTTAATAAGGATATATTTCTCAATTCCAACGCCCGGCGGCACTGCTTCCGGGCGGGAAAGGCTGGTGGACATCATTATCAGATCATCCCTCCCCAAGCTCCGGGAGAAGCTGCTGGAGGCACTGCAGGCCGTCCTGCCCATCGCGGCCATCGTGCTGGTGCTCTGTTTCAGCATCGCCCCCGTTTCCCCGAGCATCCTGCTCTGCTTTCTGCTGGGCGCTGCCATGATCATCGTCGGCATCATGTTCTTCACCCTGGGTGCCGAGATGAGCATGACCCCCATGGGCGAGCGGGTCGGCTCCATGCTCACCCGGAGCCAGAAACTCTTCCTCATCATCGGCGTGGGTTTCCTGCTGGGCTTCCTGATCACCATCTCGGAGCCCGGACTTGCAGGTGCTTGCGAACCAAGTACCCTCCATCCCCAACATGACCCTCATCCTCTCGGTGGCTGTGGGCGTGGGCATCTTCCTCGTCATGGCCTTCCTGCGTATGCTGCTGGGCATCCCGCTGCCCCGGCTGCTGGTCGTCTTTTACGCTGCCATCTTCCTTCTGGCTGCCTTCGTGCCGAAAGAGTTTCTGGCCGTGGCCTTCGACTCCGGCGGCGTCACCACCGGCCCCATGACCGTCCCCTTTATCATGGCGCTGGGCGTCGGTGTGTCGGCCATCCGTTCCGACCGCCATGCAGCGGACGACAGCTTCGGCCTCGTAGCCCTCTGCTCCGTAGGTCCCATCCTCGCCGTCCTCATCCTCGGCATCCTCTTCAATGCCAGCGAGAGCAGCTACGTGCCGCCGGTCATCCCCGAAGTGGGCGACTCGGTGGAGCTGTGGCAGCTGTTCAGCGAGGGCCTGCCCACCTACCTGCACGAGATCGCCACTTCCCTGCTGCCCATCGTCGTGATGTTCGGCATCTTCCAGCTCGCCGCCCTCCACATCGACCGGCGGACGCTGGGCCGCATCGGCGTAGGCCTCGTCTATACTTACATCGGCCTCGTGCTCTTCCTCACCGGCGCGAACATCGGCTTCATGCCCGCCGGCAACTACCTCGGTCAGGTCCTGGGCGGCCAGAGCAGCCGGTGGCTGCTCATCCCCATCGGGATGCTCATCGGCTACTTTATCGTCCGGGCCGAGCCTGCGGTCTATGTCCTCAACAAACAGGTCGAAGAAGTCACTGACGGTGCCATCTCCGCCGGGACGATGGGCGCGGCCCTCTCGGCCGGCGTCGCCCTCTCGGTGGGTCTTGCGATGGTGCGCGTCCTCACCGGCATCTCGATCCTGTGGTTCCTCATCCCGGGCTACCTCTTCGCCATCAGCATCTCCTTTGTGGTGCCGAAGCTCTACACCGCCATCGCCTTTGACGCCGGCGGCGTGGCCTCCGGCCCCATGACGGCCACTTCCTGCTGCCGCTGGCGCAGGGTGCCTGCATCGCCGTAGGCGGCAACATCGTCACCGACGCCTTCGGCGTGGTGGCCATGGTCGCCATGACCCCCCTCATCACCGTCCAGCTCATGGGCCTTGTTGCAGAGCTCAAGACCCGCAAGGCCCGCAGCGCCCAGCCCCTGCTGGAATCCTGCCGCCCTGCTGGCCGAACTGCCGGACGACGCCATCATCGAACTGTAAGGAGGCTTTGCCGTGAATACGCTTTACTGGCTGGTCACCATCACCGACCGCCCCACGACAGACGCCTTTCTGAAGCTGTATAAGAGCTTCGGCGTCGATGTCAGCCTCCGCACTGTGGGCGCCGGCACTGCCGTTCAGGAGACGCTTTCCACCCTCGGGCTGGAAAAGACCGAAAAAGCTGTGCTCTTTGCCATCATCACAGCGGACAGCTGGCCCCGCATCCAGAAAGCCCTGCGCCGCCAGATGCGCATTGATGTGCCGGGTACCGGCATTGCATTCATCGTCCCGGTAAGCAGCATCGGCGGCAAGCGCGCCCTGCTGTTCCTCACCGAACACCAGACCCTTGAGCTGAAGGAGGAAAGCACCTTGAAAGATACCCGTTACGACCTGCTGCTGGTCATCGCCAATCAGGGCTACACCGGCTCTATCATGGACGCGGCCCGGGCCGCAGGAGCCGGCGGCGGCACCGTCATCCACGCCAAAGGCACCGGCATGGAGGGCGCTGCCAGGTTCATGGGCATCGACCTCGTGAACGAAAAAGAGCTGGTGCTCATTGTCAGCCGCACTTCCGAGAAGAACGCCATCATGAAAGCCATCATGGACAACGCCGACAAAAAGGCCGGCTCCATCGTCTTCTCGCTGCCCGTCACCGACACCGCCGGCCTGCGCCTGCTGGACGAAGAGTAAAAAATCAAACTTTCATCTGTCAAATGAACAAAAATCCACGCTCCGGCAGGCCGCCGGGCGTGGATTTTTTGCCGTTTTCCGGTATGATAGAAGAGATATGGGAGGAAACGCTATGAATCAGAATCCGCACTGGAAGCAGTTGATCCGGAACTGGGCTTCCATCATCTTCGGCAACGCGCTCTACTCGCTGGCCGTTGCGCTGTTCCTCGAGCCGGCGGGCCTCATCACCGGCGGCGCGACCGGCATCGCGCTGGCCATCGGGCGATTGACGGGCCTGTCCGTCTCGGGGCTGCTGCTCTTCATCAACCTCGCCATGCTGGTCTGGGGCTGGGTGGTCCTGGGCCGGGCCTTCGCCCTCAATACGCTGGCCAGCAGTGTTCTCAGCCCCGCCTTCCTCGCCCTGTTCGAGGGGATGGCGAATGGCCGGGTGCTGACGGAGGACATCTTCCTCTGCACCGTCTTCGCGGGCCTCGGCATCGGCGTGGCGCTGGGCATCGTCATCCGCTCCGGTGCATCCACCGGCGGCCTCGACATCCCGCCGCTGGTGCTCAACAAATGGTTCAAGCTGCCGGTGTCGGCCACCATGCTGGCTTTCGACATCATAGTCCTGCTGATGCAGGCTGTGTTCAGCCCGATGCCGCAGGTGCTGTACGGCATTGTGATGGTGCTCATCCACACCGTCGTCATGGATAAGATGCTGATGATGGGTGCCAGCCGCACCGAGGTAAAGATCATCAGCAGCCAGTCTGACGCCATCTGTGCCGCCATCCTCGAGCAGCTGGACCGGGGCGTGACCATCCTCCACGGCGAAGGCGGCTACACCCACGAGTCCAGCGCCGTGCTGCTGAGCATCGTGTCCAACCGGGAACTGCCCCGACTGGAAAAGCTGGCTCACAGCATCGACCCCACCTGCTTCCTCATTGTGAGCCATGTCACCGAGGTCAGCGGCCGGGGCTTCTCGATGGATAAGGATTATTTGTAAAACAAAGGGGAATGCCGAACGGCATTCCCCTTTGTTTTACAGTAACGGTGCAATAACTTTCAGTAAAATCCCTGCCAGATGGAGCAGCACGTTGCCCTCCCAGATGCTCTCCCGGGTGGGCTCGACATCGCGGCAGAATTCCAGCGTCTTCTGGAAATCCTTCTCGATGGCGGGGATGCAGGCAGTATCCTTCATCCAGACCGCATTCTCGAAGTGGTGGTAGAGGCTGCGGTAGTCGAGGTTTATGGTACCCACCACGGCCTCGCTGTCATCCACCACAAAGACCTTCGCGTGGACGAAGCCGGGCAGCCACTCGCTGATCTTCACGCCCGAGTCCAGCAGAGACTTGTAGTGCGTCTTCGCCAGCGCATAGGCGAACTTCTTGTCCGGCACATGGGGCAGGATGAGGTGAACGTCCACGCCCCGCTCTGCCGCGAACTTGAGGGCCGTTTCCAGCTCGCCGTCGAGGATGAGGTAGGGCGTCATGATGTGGATGTAGCGCTTGGCGCGGTTGAGCAGGTCGATATAGACCATCTCTCCCACCCGCTCACCGTCCAGCGGGCAGTCGCCGTAAGGGGCCGCGAACCCCTTCGCCGGGACAGAGTGGGGCGGCACGGAGAGGAACTTCTCGAACTCCGGCTCCCGGAGGATGCTCCACATCTCGAGGAAGAGGATGGTCAGCGGCGGACCGCCTCGCCCTCCAGCATGACAGCGGCATCTTTCCAGCGGCCAAACTTCTCCACATGGTTGATGTACTCGTCGGCCAGATTCACGCCGCCCGTAAAGCCCACCTTGCCGTCAATGACCAGCACTTTTCGGTGGTCGCGGTAATTATAATGGGTCGAGACAAAGGGCTGCACCGGCGAGAACACCTGGCACTGGATGCCCAGCTTTTCGAGGCGGCTGGGGTAATCCCGGGGCAGGGTGGCGAACTCACAGGTGCCGTCGTACATCACCCGCACATGGACCCCCTCAGCGGCCTTACGGGCCAGCACTTCGAGGATCCTGCCCCACATGAGACCCTCGTCGATGATGAAGTACTCGAGGAAGATGTACTCCTCGGCCTTTTTCCAGTTGGCGAAGCAGCTCTTCGAACTTGGCCTCGCCGCCGGGGAAGTAGGTAACTTCCGTGTTCCTGTAGACCGAGAAGCCGCCGCCCTTTCCGTGGAGATACCGCGCCAGCGAGGCCGCGCCGGGGTCGGCTTCGGCCAGCTCCTGAGCCGCAGCCAGCGGCTGGGGCTGTAAGCCCCGGGCCTCCTCAGTGAGGTGGGTCACCCGCTTTTTCAGGGCGTTGTGGCCGATGTTGCTCTTGACGTAGAAAAACAGCGGTACGCCCACGACCGGCAGGATGGCGATGGTGACCATCCATGTGATCTTGGCACTGTTGTCCATCTCGCTGTTGAGGATGTAGACCACCATGAAGGCCGACATGGCCACACTGCCGCCGAAGTAATGAGGCAGCAGTCCGCCGAACCATCGGAACACGCTCCACAGCACACCGACCTGCAACAGCATGAGCAGCAGCACCAGCCCGAAACGGCTGAAGATCGCATGGACGATGCCTTTCTGACCCTTTTTCAGGAGCCGGAGACCGCCGTCCTCGAACTGCTGCATCCTGTCTTTCATGTTCTGCTGAAATTCTTTGCTTTTTTCATACTTCTCCTTTCGGGCGGAGGGTGACGGCGAACAGCCCTTGGGCCGCGTGGCAGTCCTCCACCAGCTGTTTCGGCTGCGGGCAGACGCCGTGGTCATGCCACGGGTCGTTGAACCAGTAGTTTTCGTCATCGTAGCCCACCAGCAGCAGGCAGTGCTCGTTGCACTTCCACGCAAAGTCGGTGCCATCGGCCAGCAGCCAGTGGTCGCGCTTTTCCGGCACGGGCTGAAAATCCAGCGTCGCCCAGAACACCACCGGCATCCCGGCGTCGATATAAGAGCAAAGCTCTGCCGCCGTCTTGCCGCTCTCGTCCACGACTTCGAACTTGTCGGCTGCGCCCTCGTGCTCCAGAGCGCTGTTCAGCGCCTCCACGATACAGGGCGCATAGCAGCCATAGCCGGTGTGGTCGTGGGGGTCGCCGGGGTAGACCTGCCACGGGTCGGGGCCGTAGAGTTTTCCGTCCTGCTCCCAGTAAGGGGCGTGGGGCAGGTCGCGGGCGATGAAGGTATCCGGGTCGATGTCGATGCCCACGGCCTGGAGCAGCATGACGCTGCTGATGCTCTCGCAGCCGTTGACCCAGCGCTCAGTCTGGTCGATGTACGGGGCAGGAACGATTTTTTCATCAAAATGCCTCCCAGCGGAGATTCGGCCCTGTCAAAACAGAGCGAAGTGTGTTATTATGTAGGATAAGAATATTATACCCTACTCTGGGGACTTTTTTTTTCTACAACAATCGGCACGCGGAGGTTTTTGGAACATGAACAATCTGATCATCGGCATCGCAGGCGGCTCCGGCAGCGGCAAGACCACACTGGCCTGTCGGCTCAAGGCACTTTTCGGGGAGGACGAGGTGCGTCTGATCTCCCACGACAGCTACTACAAGCGCCACGATGAACTGCCCTTTGCAGAGCGCTGCAAGCTGAACTATGACCACCCGGACGCGTTCGACAACGACCTGCTCATCTACCACTTACAGGAGCTGAAGGCGGGCCGCGCCATCGACTGCCCCGTGTACGACTACGCCAACCACAACCGCAGCAACGAGGTGCAGCACATCGAACCGGCCCCCGTCCTCATCGTGGAGGGCATCCTGCCCTTTGTGGAGCCGGAGCTGTGCGACCTGTTCGACTACAAGATCTTCGTGGACACCGACGCCGACGAGCGCATCCTCCGCCGCATCCTGCGGGACGTCAAGGAGCGGGGCCGCTCGCTGGACAGCGTCATCAACCAGTACCTCACCACCGTCAAACCCATGCACGAGGCCTTTGTGGAGCCCAGCAAGCGGAACGCGGACATCATCGTGCCCAACGGCGGCGAGAACACCACCGCCATCGAGATGCTGGCTCACCACATCCGCAGCCTCATTGAGAAGGCAAATATGCTCTAAAAGCTTCTGATACAGCAAAACCGGAGTCCCTGCGGGGACTCCGGTTTTGTTTCAGCTGTTAATCCTTGATGGACGTGCGCACCAGCGCGCGCTTGAGGCGGGCCTGTGCCATCTCGTACTCGCGGCGGTCGAGGTCTTTGCGGGCCAGGAGCTCTTCGGCGCGCTTTTTTGCGGCCTCGGCGCGGGTGTGGTCGATCTGCTCAGCCCACTCCCATGTGGTGGCTACCAGACGCACCTCACCGTCCAGCACGGTGAGCATCCCGCCCATGCAGGCGGCACGGCGGCGGCTGCCCTCGGCATCAACGATGTGGGCCTCCCCCATGCCCAGCGCGGTGCAGTAATCGCCGTGCTTGGCCAGGATGGCAAGGTCGCCGTCGATGGCGCGGCAGACCACCCGCTCGGCCTGCCCCTCAAAGGCGCAGCCGTCCGGTGTGACCACCGTCAGATGAAAGGTCGTCATGGTTTACCCCTTCTTCGCCTTAGCGAACACATCGTCGATGGTGCCTGCGAACAGGAAGGCGCTCTCGGGCAGGTCGTCGCACTCGCCGTTCAGGATCATGCGGAAGCCGCGCAGCGTCTCTTTCAGCGGGACGTACTGGCCGGGCATACCGGTGAACTGCTCTGCAACGTGGAAGCTCTGGCTCAGGAAGCGCTGCACCTTGCGGGCGCGGCTGACGGTGCGCTTGTCATCCTCGCTCAGCTCGTCCATGCCCATGATGGCGATGATGTCCTGCAGCTCCTTGTAGCGCTGCAGCACCTTCTGGACGGCACGGGCGATCTCATAATGCTCCTGACCCACGACCTCCGGGCTGAGGATACGGCTGGTGGAGTCCAGCGGGTCCACAGCGGGGTAGATGCCCTGAGAGGCGATGTCACGGCTCAGAACCGTGGTAGCGTCGTCGGC
>VOFB01003396.1_pt1 | contig 11843 bp, 23 predicted proteins | sample 5384141 | NCBI WGS metagenome assembly VOFB01 (sample SAMN12384721, study PRJNA508395) | human gut metagenome | isolation source: healthy gut A | host: Homo sapiens
TGAAATAGTAGATAGATTCTTACTGGATGATACTTATTTTATACCTAAAGATATAGATATTCATAAATTAACGCCAAGAGAAATATTAAAACATTCCATTTTAATAAGAGATATTACTCAATATATGTCAGATAAACACAAAGTATTTAAAATGACCTATAAGAAAAAAGAATATAGCAAGTAATGGAGATATTATTAGCCAACAGAATATTGATTGTGATATTAGTAATATAAATGATGGCAAAAAATTTTTAAATGCTATAGGGTATAAAGAAATAATGAATATTAAAAGAAAACAACATTGTTTATGGAAAGAAGGATTAAATATTGCATTAAAAGATATAGAAGATGGAGAAAAACTAATTGAAATCGAAACAGTAGAAACTAATGAAGATTTGAATACAGTAGAGAAATTAAAAAGAAAAGCTAAATGAATTAAAACTTCCATTGGATACTAAAGATTATTTTATAAAAAAGCTGAAATGAAACTTAAACAAATTTCAGAGGATGGTGTATAATATGTCAAATGTCAATTTAAACTTGTACAAGATTTTTTGTAAAGTTGTCGAATCAAAAGTTTATCTGATGCATCTGAAAAATTAGAGGTGTCTGTTCTAATATAAGTACTCAAATATCAAACTTAGAAAATCAGTTAGGACTAAAACTATTTAATAGAGAACCAAAAGGACTTAAAATAACAGAAGATGGAAAAGAATTATATGAAATAGTAAGTAAGTCAATCTCTAGTTTCGATTTTGCAGAAAAGATGGCTCAAGATAAGAATAATATAGAGACTGGAAATATAACAATAGGTTGTCCATCTCATTTTACAACATATTTTTTTAATGGATAAAATTGAAAAAGTAAAGAGACAGTATCCAAAAATAAATATAAAAGTAGTATGTGAAGCCGATACTAATAAAATGCTTGAATTATTACAAGAACATAAGATAGACTTTGCTATAATAGATAGTGATCTAGATAGAATTAATGTAGTTGTTGAAGAAATATTAAAAATAGAAAACATATTTGTTTCAAAAGCTCCATTAATAATTCAAGATATAAAGAAATACAAGATTTAAATTGTATATTAAATCTTGAAAATACAAAGACAACTCAATGCTTAAAGGAAACATTAAGAGAGTATAATGTTGATATAAAAAGCAACATGATGTCTGATGCTACAGAAGTAAGAGTAGATGCAGTTAAAAGAAACATGGGAATAGCATATGTTATTAAAAAGTCAGTAAAAAGAGAATTAGAAGCTAAAGAACTGTATGAAGTAGAATTGCCAATAAAATTGCCAAGTGTAAAATTAAACTTAATATACTTAAGAGGCGAACTTTCAAAAGTGTCAAAATCATTTATTAAAAACTATTTAAGAAATAAAGAATAATAAAAATGTAAAATTATGTTAATTAAAATAAAACTATTCTTAATAAAAAAAAGAATAGTTTTTTTTGTGTTACTTCACATATAATGTTATTGTATAAAATATATATGAAATGAGGATGTATATATGTATAGTAAAAATAAAGTATGTTGGAAAATAACAACTAAATGTAATCAAGGATGTAAATATTGCTTTGGATTCAATAATATAGCAGATTTATCCTTTGAAGAAAATGAGAAGGTATTAAATAATCTAATTAACAATGGATTAACACATTTAACATGGACTGGTGGAGAGGCAGTATTATATCCAAGAATTAATGAATTAATGAAATTATCAAAGGAAAAAGGAATAATCAATAAACTTGTTACCAATGGTATTTTTATTGCTGAAAATGATACAGAATATGTTGAAGATATTTTAAACAACTTAGATGAAATTAATTTATCTATTGACTCTACTGATAACAATATAAATGTATTATTAGGAAAAAAGAATAATCATTTAGAAATTATAAAAAGTATTAGAGAAAACTAAAAACAAAAAAATTAAAGTAGGAATAAATACTGTAATTACTAATAAAAGTATAGAGAAATTAGAAGAATTAGGAGAATTTTTAAATAATTATAAAATAGAAAAATGGAAATTTTTAAAATTTATGCCTATAAGAGAAAGAGCATTAGAAAATAAAGATTTATTTGGAGTAACTGAAGCTGAATTAGAAAGCAAAGTTAATCAACTAAGAAAGTATGAAAATATAAAAGTTGTCCAATATAAAAACAATCTGAATTTGAAAAGAGTTTAGTAGTTCTTCCAAATGCAGATATTATCCAAACACAAAATGGAAAAGATAATTATTTAGGAAATGCATTAGAGCAAGAAGTCATCGACTTTGAAAGAATAAGTGGAAAGAATAAAATTAGGACTATAATTGCTCATAATAATGAAGAAATTAGAAATACAATAGTAGATTCAATAAAGAAATTGGGATTTGCTGATGTAGTTGCTACAGCTACAAATGGAATAGAAACATATAATAAGATTATTGACTTGAAACCTGAAATGGTATTTGCTAAATTTGAAATGGAAGACATGAATGGATTTGAGATTGTAAAGAAGTCAAAAGAAAAATTAGATAGTGATATTCCAGTATTCAATATATTTGCTGAGGAAATGCCTAAAAATGAAATTGAAAAAAAATTTATAATATTGCAGGTCGAAAATTTAATGCAATAATATCTGAAGAACAATATCAATTTGAAGTACCATTTATTTTGGAACAATATAAAAAATATAAAGAGTATAAAGAAAGCAAAGAACAATAAAAATAATAAAAAAATCAAGAAATATTTTAAAATCTAAAAAATATTTCTTGATTTTTTTTGTATGTGTAGATAACCAACAAAGACATCTAAAAATCTTCCAGGCGATATATTTTTTCCTTGTTCAAATTGCATTACAATAGGATGATTTTGTAATATATGCCTTTTTCTATTTAATGGTTTCAATGATGTTCTAAGTGAAGAACGAATTGCTTCTTCATCCATATCTTTATGATGATATGAGAGTATTTCAAATAAAGATTTTAAATCATGTATTAAATATGTAAAATGATAACATTCGGTAATTGCTTCTATCATAAGATCAGTACAAGGAGAGTTTATAACAAATCCTAATTCTCGTAATAGTACGTTCATTTCATTTTCATCAAAATCATCATATTTATATTTTTCGTTCATTTGACTAATTGTATTATATAAATTTCGTAGTTTAACAGGTTTTTAAAAATTTATAGATTTTAGAAACATTAACGAAAGTAACCTGTTCTTCAGCTGAGTTAGCAGTCAAAAGTATATTAGAATTATTTCCTTCATTATAAGTTATAGATAATCTATCAATTATTTCAGTTGAATTTATATCATTGAAGTGTGAATCTAAAATAAATATATTCGGTTTTATTTTCAAGTAAGTAGATAATGCTTGATCTCCGCTATTTACAGTTTTAATTTTTAAATCACGGCATTTTGATAAATACCTACAATATTTATTCGCTTCTGCAACATTTTCTTCAGCGACAAGAACTTTTATCATTTACTTTAGACACCCCAAAAAAACAAAAAATAATTAAATTCACCAATATTATATCACTAAAATTATGTAAACACAATACAAAAATGGAAAAATATTACAAAGAAATCAAATAAAGTGTCCTGTTTATCGCCGTTTTCAACACTGATTGTGGAAATCGAAATATAATGCAGCTAACTTAATCAAAGTCTGAAAAGGAGACACTACAAAAGATTTTATAGAAACAGAGGAAAATTACAAAAAATATTTCGGACTTTGATGAGTAAAAAATATCCCCCAAAAGATTAAGAAAGCTCCTTTTAGAAATTGTTAAGTCAATTTTCTTTAAGGAGTCTTTATATGTTAGAGAATTTTGCTAATGTTAGCAGCTATAATAAATTTAATAGAATAACATATTTTCTAACAAAATTATCATGTTTGTTTTCAAAAATTAGGTATGCGTGTTTTCCATGTGTACTTAATTTTTTTTTAGATACAAATGAAAGACACTGTCGTGATCCGCCGAGTTCATTTCAAAAAAATGAAATGAATAGGAGGAAAGAGAAGTGCAATACGAAGTAGATAGTTATACTTTGGAATATGTGGAGGATGAGGATAAATATTATATATCTTTTAGAGATAGTGTAGAACAGGATTGTAGAATTGAAATTGATAAAGATATATTTGATACTTATACCAATTCTAAAAAAACATATATAAAAATAAAAAAATGAAACAAGTAGACATTTAGAACAATCAGACTTAACAGAAGAGGATATGTATAAAAGAGCATTTGAACCAGTTGAAAGTGTAGAGGAAACTGTTATAAAAAATATAGAAAAAGAAAAAAGTAAATGAAGCATTGAAAGACCTGACAAGTACACAATTTAGAAGAATAGATTTACATATTGTAAATGAGATTACAATAAGAGATGTGGCTAAACTAGAAAAGGTACAAAAAGTCAGATACAAAAAGTCTCGAACTAGGATTAAAAAAAATAAAAAAATTTTTTGAAGAATAGGGGAGTACAAAACGGCATTTTGTGAGCAAATGAGTGAAGGGGTAAAAACTCTTTCACTTATTTCGTTTTTGAGAGATAAATTGCACATTGAAAATTAAATAACATTCATTAAATAAATCCTTTATTAAGAGCTAGTTTTATATAGAAGCAGAACTATATAAACTTAAATATTGGATAGCGACCAATAAGGCGATAACTAATAAAGGCAAATAATAATACTCTTGTTTAGTCATAGAACGAGCGTTAAGAGCGTCCCAAGCCATGAGAACAAGTCTGAGTTCAGATAGGTTAGATTCCTGAGGAGTAATGTAGCTGATTACCATTTAATGAATTAAAATAAAACAGATTATATTTAACATAATAAAGAAAAATGGAGGAATATATATTGATGAAGATATTATGGATAATTATTTTTTTTACATCCTTATTAATTGCAGTTATGATGTATTTAGTTATATTAGGAGGAAGTAAAAATAAATCAAATGACGAAATACAAAGAGAAGATGAGGAACAAATAAATTATCTAAAGAATTATAAAAATAAAAATAAATCAATTATAACGGAGGAATAATAAAATGGAGAGAATTTTTATAGATAGAGAATGGTGTATTGCTTATGTGGTATTAGCATTAGATAGTATTTATAATAGTGCTAATAAAGAAAGAACACTTAATGATTTTATTGAAGAAATTAAGACAATGTTTAATGTTCATCAAGATGAAACCATATTATTGAAAATAGCAGAAGAAATTATAGCCAATAAAGAAAAACTTTTGATAACTGTAGATATGAAAGAAAAATAATCAAGAATCTTTTACAAACTTTTTTTCTTCATTTTAAATGAAAAAAATATGTTAGATATTATTTCAATGATTATATATTTATAATTTTATGATATTGTTGTGTATTATTATGAGAATTTGATTATTAAGAAAATATTTGTCAAGTGTGCAAATCCAAAAAAAATAGTGGATTTGCACCTTTGTTTTACAAAAGAAGATATGCTAAATTTATTACAGAGAATATCACGAGAGGAGCTAGAAAAAGTATGTCTTTTTTGCAATATCAAAAAGAAAGTCCAGAATTCCTTAATAATTATCTAAAATACAAAAGATATATAGATTTTGGTGCACAGACAACTATCGATGAAACTTTTTACGATTTAAGATGTTTGTTTAGATATATTAAATTATATTTAAATGATAGAAACAAACTAAATAGTATAAGTAAGGAAGATTTTAGAAATATAGAAATAACAGATGTAACAATAGCAGATTTAGAAAGAATGAATCAAAATGATTTAACTAATTATTTGTTTTTTTGGATAATACCTTAGAAAATATTAGTAAAACAAGGAATAGAAAGTTAGCTTCAATGAAAAGACTTTATGAATATTTAGAAACTAATAATCTAATTAATGTAAATCCAACGAAATGGATGCAATCTGCTACAATAGAAAAAAAGGCAACCTAAATATTTAGATTTAAACGAAAGCAAACAATTACTAGCAAATGCCATAAATTCTGATTGTAGATATAAAATAAGAAATTATGCAATAACATGTTTGTTTTTAAATTGCAGTTTAAGGCTTTCAGAATTGGTAGAAATTAATTTGTCTGACTTAAAAATAGATAATAGCGAACAAACATTGAAGGTTACTGGTAAAGGAAATAAGCAAAGAATCATATATCTTAATAGTGCTGTTTGCGAAGCTATAAATGCTTATATAAAAATACGTCCAAAACTAGATAAAAGCAATAAGGACTATAATGCATTATTTCTTAGTTCAAGAGGAAAAAGAATTTCTAAAAGATCTGTTCAAAATATTATCAAATCTGAACTAGTAGAATTAGTTGAAGCTGAAGGAAAAGAAAGCAAAAATATCATACACATACTTTAAGACATACTGGTGCAACACTTCTTTACAATGAAGCTAATGCAAATATATTTGTACTAAAAGATAATACTAGGCCATGAATCTTTAGATGCAACACAAGTCTATACACATGTTTCTGATAAGAAACTAAAAGAATTAATGCAAAATTTTAATATTTTAGATAGGAAGGAATAATATCCTATGAGTGAAATAAAAATACCTAAATTTGTTGCGGATTTTGCAAATTACCTTGTTGCAATTAGAAATCTATCACAAGTATATATAAAAAAATATGACTGTTACAATAGAACAGTTTTTAGAATTTATTAATGTTCATAAATTTAAAAATAAATATAATACTATAGAAGATATTACCTTAAATGAAATTAGAAGTCTAAATAATAGTGATATTTATAGTTTTATATTCTTTTTAGCAGAATCACATTATCAGAATAATTCAAGAGTTATAAAATTGAACATTTAAAAACATTCTTTGATTACCTTTTTAACATAAAACATACTATTTTTAAAGAACCATTTAAAAAAATTAATAGTGAAAGAAAACTTGAGAAAAAGTTACCTAATTATTTATCATTAGATGAAGCTAAACGACTTATTAATCTTTATGAAAATAGTACAGATGAAATTGAAATTAGAGATAATGCAATGCTTCATATATTCTTAAATTGTGGTTTACGACTCTCTGAAATCAAAAATCTAAATATTGAAGATATAAATTTAGATGACAATAAATTCACTATTATTGGTAAAGGTAACAAAGAAAGAACTAATTATTTAAAAAAAAAACAAAAGATGCTCTTATTAAATACTTGAAAATAAGAGATAATTCACATGATAATAATAAAAAAACACAATAATGCTCTATTTCTTACATTCTACGGATATAGGATGAGTCAATTTACAATAAATAAAATTGTAAAAAGAGCATATAGAAAAGCAGAACTTGATGAAAATGTATATACAGTTCATACATTAAGACATACCTGCGCAACTCTTCTTTATAGGTCTGGAGTAAATATTAAAACTATCCAGGAATTGTTAGGTCATGTTCATATTGATACAACTGAAATTTATACTCATTTAGACAATCAAGAAGTTAAAGATGTCATGTTTGAGCATCCATTAGCACAATTTAAAATGGAAGATGCTCTTGCTTATTGTGCTTAAATACGATATAATAAGGAGGAACTCATGAAAGATTTAGAAGTGAAATTCGATACTAACAATATTCATTCTGTAGAGTTAAATCTATTGGATGGACAAGTCGAAATAATTTTGAGAGCTTTAGAGTTATATGCCTATAATTTGGATTATATGTTAAACAGTAACGACACTGCTAATGACATAGGACAAGAAAAAAAGCTTTATTAAAATATACTTATGAACAAGTATTAGCAACTCAAGCTGAACAAGTTCAAAGTAAGAGTAACAACATAGATAACATACCAGAAATAGGTAAATTAATAATAAAGGAAGGTATGAAAAATAACGGATTATGTGTTCAATTAAATGCTGGATAATATTTACTTTATTCAGGAAAAATGGGAGAGTAGGAGAGAGGGGCTGTTTTGAAAAATTAGAAATTTAAAAAGAGTTTTTAAAAAAATAACAAATTTAATTTCAAAACGAGTTTTATAACTTCTCTAAAATCTATATAATAATTTTACAAAACAAAATCATAAAATTAAAATATCTAAATTAGTATAAAAAAATTTTTTGTTAAAATAAATCAAAAATAATTTTGTGCAAAGTTAAATTTATAAATTTTATTATTTACATTTATAAATAAATTTACAATAAATATTTTTGTACACAATTTATAAATTGCTAATTAAAAATTCATTATACTAGTTATAAAAATATTTTAATTACTAAACACTTTAAAATCGTTTTTAAGGCATTTTTATATTAAGGTTAATAAGTTAATCATTTATGATTAGTTACTCAATAATATGAATTACACATAATTTTATATTAATAATGTAAAAATACTGATTTTAATAGACTACAAGAAAATTACAAAAAAGTGCCAAAAAGCAACGCACGAGAATCGATTTTAGGCCGTTTTTATTTTTAAGACATATAGTTTGTTGTCTGTAAAATAGGCTAAATACGGTTGATATAAAGGTTTTGCAAATTTTGATAAAAAAAAATAAAAGAATTATATAGAAAAAATATTTAGATATAAATAAAAAGTTATAACTATAAGTATTAACACATTAGAATTAGATTTAAGACAATTTATTAAAGAAATAATATAAGTTATTAAATAATAAGATATAAAGTGTAAGAACAGCTAGATATAGTAATAGATTAATGTTGCAAATATATAAGATGCGATTATTTTCGCAGTTACACCTTTACTTTTTTCCATACTTTGTGGTTAATAATATTTTATCTGTACCATTTTGATACTCTCCTGCAAAAACAGATGCTAAACATATACATATAGCAATTACTCCAAATATAAGTAATTCATAAGTGTTATACAAATTAGAATATCCATAATAAAAATCATATTCAAATGGTGTTTTTGTGTTATTAGACTTCTCTAACCAATATTCTTTTTCTTGAGGTGTATATTTTTTCCATCATAACTTTGATTTAATTCTTCTTCTATTCTTTGTTGTCTTGTTTCATAAAAATCTTTCTGTTCTTTTTAAATTTAGATTAAATAATTCAGTTATATAGCTAGTATTATAATTTGCATATACACGGTTTATATTTGTTAATAAATTAAGTCTATTATTTAAATATTCATTATAAATTTCAATACTAAAATCCTTTTCTCCATCACTATTTGTAATAAGATTATTTGGATCATTATGCAACTCTTGTAATTTTTCTATTTCTTTTATAATCTTTTCATTTGTTAAAGTTCCAGAAATCTCTTTCGTTTGTTCTTTTCTAACACTAATAGCCTCTTTACCTTTATAAGATTTTCCACTCTTATCTATTGCTAGAAAATCTTTACCTGCCATAGAAAATAGTAATGTTATTAAAAACAAACAAACTATGATTACAATAATATTCATTTTTTTATTAAATAATTTCTTTAATTCAAATTTCACTAATGTTCCCATATTGTTCATTCGTTTCTTTTTCTATTTTTCATTATCTTGAAAATATGCTCAATATAAATCTTCTAAATTAGGTTCTATATTAACAGCATTCACAGTTGGTTTTTGCCTACTTACAATTCTTAATTCTGTTGTATTATTTTCTTGATGAATATTAATAATACAATATTTATGATTCAGCATTTCTACTTCTTTTTTATCATAAGCAACACATTTCCATACACTACCTCTTAAATCTTGTAAAAGTTCTTCTGGCGTTCCTGTTAATATCTTTTTACCTGCTTTCATCACAATAATTTCATCTGCAATAAATTCAATATCTGATACAATATGAGTTGATAATATTACAATTTTATCTTGTGAAAAACTACTAATTAAGTTTCTAAACTTTACCCTTTCTTTTGGGTCTAGTCCTGCTGTTGGCTCATCTAAAATTAGAATCTTTGGGTTATTTAACATTGCTTGTGCAATTCCTAATCTTTGTTTCATTCCTCCAGAAAATGTCTTTACTTTTTGTTTTTTTCATTTTCCAAATTAACTATTTGTAATAACTCATTCACTCTCATTTCAGCCTTTTCTTTTTGATAATCCCTTTAATGCAGCAATATACATTAAAAAATCATAAGCTGTAAAATCTGGATAGTATCCAAAATCTTGTGGTAAATAACCAAGAACTTGTCTGTAATCCTCCCCTAGTTTTTTATATCTGTGCCATTATATTTAATTTGACCAGAAGTTGGATTTTGAATATCACATATCATTCTCATAAGTGTTGTTTTTTCTGCTCCATTTGCACCACGTAATCCATAAACTCCTGGTTTTAGTTTTATAGAAACTCTATCCACTGCAATTTTATTTTTATATTGTTTTGTTAGCCTATCTATTGCAAGTTCCATATATAATCATCCCCCTCTTCATAAAATTGATAAACAGCTTTTATAAAATAAAATACTGTTATAATTAATAAACCTAACCATACTAAAACACTTGAAGTTTCATAAACACTAGGAAACTTTATATTAATTTTAAATAAAATCGCATTGATTAATAACATTATCGTCATATTTACAATTTCGTTTGACTTATTTTTTAATAAACGCATTGTTAAAATGTTAGCAACATTGGTTATCATAAATGGCACTAAAAAATAAAGAATTAATACATAACTTTCCTGTTCAAAATGAGTTCCAGTCATAACTGCAAATACTGTCATTATACATAAATTAATAAATGTATTAATTATTAATTTAATTGAAATCGATTCTTTTAAGTCCATTTTACAACTCATTTCAATTTCATACATATTATATTTAAAACTTTTCTCTAACTCCATTATTTGAAGAAATGCTAATATTGGCATTACAAGTGATAAAATTAGCCTTGTTTTCTCAAAATTCATAGATTTTATAACTAATATTCCTACCAATAATAGAATAAATTGGAAAAGAAAAGTAATTTTACTCATAAAAGGAATATATCTTTTTTATCTTTTCAAAATAGCTTTCCTTTACTGTTATTTCTGTATTTGCTATTTCCATTTTTAATATTTCTATTGATTGCCTTTTTTTTATTTTCATCTATACTTGGCAATTCTCTTTTGTTTAAAATTTCTCTCCACTTATCCATCTAATTAAAAGTCCTCCTTTCCTAAATGCCTACTCAATTTTTCTATTCCCTGCTTTAGTCTTGATTTAATGGTAGGTACTTTTTTCATCAAGTATTTTAGATATATCTTTAATTTTCAAATCTTCATAATACTTCAAAATAATTACTTTTTTTGTTTTTCTGGTAGCTCTTTAATGCTTTATCAATTGAATTTTTTGTTCTATTCTTGATAATTCATTAGAATCATTTTCTTTTTATAAGTTTGATTATCATCTAATTCTTTTAACTCCACTTTATTCTCGTCAAAATAAGTGTTACATACATTCATTGCTATTGTAATTAAATAACTTTTAAATTTTCCTCTATGTTTATAAGTTCCTATATATTTAATCAATTTCAAGAATGTTTCCTGTGTTAAATCATAAGAAAGTGAGCTATTTCCTGTTTTATAATAACAAAATCTATAAATATCATCATAATATTTCTCAATTAATATCTCTAATAATTCTTTATTTCCGTGCTGTATTTTATAGATTAATTCTTTATCTTCCAAGTAAATACCTCCTTTCTTTCTTTTTATAAACTAGCTTACATATAATATAACCTAAAAAAATATAAAAAAGATTTAAAATTTTATTAAATTTTTAAATTTTTTCATTTTAATGTTTTATTGATTATAAATTAAATATATATTTTTGTATAATGTGCGATTTTAAATTTAAAATATTATTTTATTTCTTCATCTATTATATTTCTTTTTGCAACTGTTTGTCCATAGG
>VOFB01004304.1_pt1 | contig 11843 bp, 16 predicted proteins | sample 5384141 | NCBI WGS metagenome assembly VOFB01 (sample SAMN12384721, study PRJNA508395) | human gut metagenome | isolation source: healthy gut A | host: Homo sapiens
AGCAAAGGGAATTGTCACTGTTTGTTCAGCAGGTAACAACAACAGCACTATGAAGTTTTTATCCTGCTGATTTTTGACTCTTGTATATCTGTAATAAATATAGATCAAAAACGACCAAAAAGGCGGCTGATTCAAATTACGGAACTAAAAAGGATATATCTGCATATGGAGTAGATATATACAGCACAATTCCTTATACCAATGGACAAAAGATATATGTATGACAGCGGAACGTCTATGTCGGCGCCAATAGTGTCTGGTATTGTGGCTATGATGAAGTCTAAAAAAATCCAAACGCTACAGTAGACGAAATAAAATCAGCTCTATATTCTACGGCTGACGATATAGGGTAGACCGGGAAAAAGACAGTTATACGGGATACGGCAAGGTAAATGCCTTAAAAGCAGTAAAAGCTATAGGCGGTGGAACACTTATAAATAAACAAAATACAAGTACAGACAACAAAAAAACAATACATCTGTACCTAATAAAAATAACACTACAAATAATAAGAATAACACCACTGTCGACAAAAAATAATAATATAGCTAATAAAAATAATACAACTGTAAACAAAAAAACAATGCCACAACTAATAAAAATAATACGGTAGCTAAAAAGAATATGGCTACACTTACGATAAATACTTTAAATTCATCTAGTACATATATAAGCGGTAAGGCGCTAAGCTCCGCTACTATTAAAGTATATAACTCAAAAAGGCAAGATTATAGCTTCTGGCAAAGCTTCAAATAATAAATACAGTATTAAAAATACCTAAGCAGCCTGGCGGCTCTACTATAAAAAGTAGTAGCTTCTAAGACTAATTACAACTCAAAGAGCGCTACAACTACAGTATTAAAAAACAATTTGGCTCTTTAACATGTAACAATATATATAAAACTAGCACGAGTATAAGTGGAACAGGAACAAAAACGCCACTATAAAAGTTTATGTAAATAAAAAGCAAGTGGGAAAACAGACTACAGTAAATTCTAAAGGAAAATACAAGGTGTTTATTCCAAAACAAAGAAAAATACTGTGATAACTATTCAGATGTCTAAATCCAGGATATATTTTGAAAGAGTGTTAATAGGACTGTAAAATAAATAATTTTAAAATGTAAATAGATCTTTACTTAAAATTATTAAATGACATAAAAATAATAAAATCCCCTATAGAGTGTTCTACTATATGGGGATTTTTCTAATAACTAATTTAAAGAAATATGCAAAATCGCCCTCGCCATAGAAAACAAATTCAAACAACAGTATCTTCGATTTGTTGGTGCTATGAGCAAGCAATTCTAAGCTAACGGAGATCTTTGATTCGTTGGCGTCATGAAACGAAAGCGAATTTTAAATCATATTTTTATAAGCTATCTGGAAAAAATCTCTTTAATCTCTTTTTAAAAAATCCTTCATATCATCTAATTCTCTTTAAGAATATACGTATTTTGCCGTATCCAAATTGACCGTATTTAAATTTTCTATTATCATCATTCATAGGCAATGTAGTCTCTGGATATATTTCGTTTATTCTATTTTTTGCTTTTGTAGTGTATCTATGAGATATCACTTCAAATATAATGTTTGATTAAAAATCTTTTTTTTTTTTTTTAAGGAGTTTTTCTTTATACTTTAATTAAATCTCTGTATTCCATCTTTCCAATTTTCATAAAAAGAAATACGGGTGCAATTATAAAACCTATTTGGTATCCCTGCATTAGCTATTTTACAGCAGCTTCAATTCGCTTGCTGGCAGAAGCTGTATAATGTTCGTAAAATGTCGATTATTTTTGGCGTATTTATGCTAAATCTAATTTCTGTGTGGTTGGTTGTTAGCATCTAATAAACTGTCTACATCATTGTATTTAGTCACAAATCTAAAGCGAGCTTTTTCCTCGTTCATAAATTCTATCGTTTTTTCCAAAGAATGAGTATAGGGTTCAAGTGGTATAGGTCGGATGTCGCACCTTTCAAATATAGTTACAGCAGGCGATTCTTTTCGTCTATATATTCTTTTGCTTTTTTAAGATATCGTCTATATTGACAAATACCCATATATGCTAAGGCTTATCGCCTAATTGAGTATTTAGATAGCAGTATTCACATCTTCCCATACAGCCGCTCCACTAAAAGGCGGTTGATAATTTTGCAGATGGTTTACATGTTTGAAACTTTAGACTTTTACGATAACCGACGACTAATGTCTCTTTTCAGATCTGTATTGTTCATATAAGTTGTCTCCAGGATATTGCTTTTGATTCTGTTAGAACTTGCATTTATACTTCAATATTTGAATGTCTTTTTACTTTATTGAAGATATTTTTGACCTATTTCAGTATCTAATGAACCCAAATATAACCCTTTAGGAATAAACATTATATCACCTCTTAATACGTTTTTCTTTATTGTTTGTTTATTTGAATTTTACATACAGATAAAATTATAAATCTTTAGGTACTATAACGCCCAATCTTTTTTGGAGTTTTTTATGGCTTTGTATTTACTTTTATATGAAATAAGGTTTGGTTGTAATCAAAAATTATGTCTTCTTTTGATGTAGCTTTTTGGAATGTCTTTATTTAGACAGATATATTTGTGTAATCTCTCCTTTCTAATGCCTCTTTATTGATGTATAACAACGCTCCTAGTTATCAAGCCATAGACTGTAACTTCTTCAAAAGTCGTATATTCTAATTTCTGTAGTCACCACTTTATTTATTATTGCTGTTGAAATTAGCAGCTTTCTCTGTACATAATACCCCTCCCACTATTATAAGTTAATTATGCAGTTTTATGTATTTTTGTCAAATTTTCAACAATGTGGAGCATTATTATTTTTTTGAATAGAATATAGTAAATAAAGATATTGGTGATTTGAGTCAATATACTCAATATATGGTCTCATTGGTTATTGGTTTTTAGCAGAAGGTAATTTGAAAACAAGCTTAGATTTGTCTCCAACAAGCATATTCCTTTGATTATGCTACCTGGTTAAAGTGCTGGTAAATGTATTGCTCAATGAGAACAGCAGAAATCGCATCGCAGTGAGCATTAAGTGGCCTGGCGAGCATTGTTTTCATCAAACATGTAAATGCCTGGAATCACCGAAGAGAAGACTGCAATGAAAACAAAGCAGATAAAAGACATACAAAAGAAACAAGATGAAGATCTTTAAAATTGACAAATGAGTAATGGGTAGTAATTCAAAAACTCGATTACTATTATTACTATAAAAAATAAATTTAGGGCCTACATTGTGTGATGTGATAATAAAGTACTAAATGTGTAAGTTCTTCTTAATAAAGTATATTAAATAGAAAAGGATATCTTAAACCAAATTTTTAAAATATTACTCCATTGTTTACATGCCTATACAGTATTTAAATTTAATAAAATATAAGCGCCAACGACTTCACGTTGCGAAATTAAAAATCTTTATTTTTTAAATAAAAGATTTTTTGTTATAGTTTGTAAAATATCAAAGAATATGGATAAAATTTAAATATATTTAATCAATATAAACTAAGCAAAAAGACAGAGTCTACACAAAATATAAAATTTTAAGAAGACAAAGTCAATAGCTATAGACAAAATTGAATTAATTGAAAGGATAGGGAATACAATGACTTTAAAAATTTGTTTGGCAGTAATTATAACATTATTACTTGTATTAATAATTGCATCAATTTTTTGTCGAAACTTTTTTTACAACTTAGCTATAAATCCAAATTCCTCAAAGAAAATGATTTTTAAATGATGATGGCTAAGTCACCACGAGCTAACACCAGTAAGAAGAATGGCTTGAAAAATCATCTAAATTTGAAGAAGTATTTGCAACTTCATTTGACGATCTTAAATTACATGGTTATCAAGTACTAAATAAAGACACACATAAATGGGCGGTGACTGTTCATGGATATATGGCAGATGCATTTAGTCTTAGTACAAAGGCTTTTTAACTACTATAACGAGGGATATAATGTATTAGCTATGGATTTAAGAGGGCATGGAAAAGCAAGGAAATTATATAGAATGGGATATCACGATGTAAAAGATCTTGTAAAGTGGCTTGAATATATAATTTCAAAAGAAAAAAAGAAGCTGAAATATTATTACACGGTGGTCTATGGGAGCTGCAACTGTTATGATAGCATCTTCACTGGATAAATCTACCTCAAAATGTAAAAGTAATAATAGAAGACTGCGGATATACGACAGCTTTGGAACAATTTAAATATCAATTAAAAAATTATTTAATATGCCGTCATTTCAATATTAAATATAGCAAATTTAATGGTAAAAATAAAATCAGGATACTTAAATGATGCATCTCCAATAGAAGCAGTAAAAAGAAGCTAAAGTTCTATTATGTTTATACATGGAGATGATGATAAGTTTGTACCATTTTATATGTTAGACGAGCTTTATGAAGCATGTAGCAGCGAAAAGCAAAAAATTAGTTATACATGGGGCGAGCCACGCACACTCAGAAGACGAAAATCCTGAAAAGTATTGGAAGGAAGTCGACGCATTATAAAATAAATATATATAGAGTATAAACTACATCTAAATATGATTTATACTTAATAAATTGAGAAAAGGGTTAATAGATGAAAATATACACTAAAAGCGGGGACAAAGGACAACTTCCTTAATAGGAGGAAACAGAATAGAAAAAAGACAGCATAAGAGTAGGAAACATGGAACAATAGACAATTAAACTCTTATATAGGTCTTTGTTATCATTATTTAAAAAATGAAGATAGAGATGCTTTGAGAAAATCCAAACTAAATTATTTGATGTGGGGCAGAGCTTTCATCTTTAAATTATAAAAGACTAAAACCATTTTAACAAGTGAAGATGTAGAAGAATTAGAAAAGTTAGTAGATTATTATACATCAAAAGTAGAAAAAAATAAACGAATTTATAATACCAGGAACATCTCTTTGCTCAGCTAATTTTACATATATGAGAACAATATGTAGAAGGGCAGAAAGAAGGATAACTACTTTATCAAAACAAGATGAAATAAATCCTGAGCTTCTAAAATATATAAATCGATTATCCGACTTTTTTATATATACTAGCTAGATATAGCGAAGACGATATAATACCGATAAAATTTTAAAATATAAGAAAACTCCAAAGTTTATTTACTTTGGAGTTTTTGTATTAACTTCCTATTAAGTATTGGTACTTTAACGCTTGAAGAAAGCACATTGTAATTTAATATCTCTTCTTGTGTCATTAAGAAGTTATCTTCTCTACACGCTCTTATAAACATTTTTGTAGAGTATATGTTTTGAGCTAATAGTTTTAGTGAAGGATGTTCTTTAAATAACATTAAAATCACAGCCAACATAACTATATAGACTTTAAGCGATAAATAGAAAAAGTGGCGTTTAAATTTATTATATTCGCCAGATTCTTGTAAAAATAGACGAATAAGAGCATAAGCCTTCATATAATCATTTTGTGTTTGTAGAGATATACTTCTAACTATGCTTGTCTTTCTAATTCTGTAGTAATATAGTGCGTCGTTTATAACGGCTATTTTATCAGCTTTATACATTAATTGTGACATAACAGCAAAATCTTCAAATTTCATATTTGGAAATGTGCTGTAGTTTTCAAATATTTCTCTTTTCCATAATTTATTCCATAAATAAGAATGAATTAAGTTATCTGGAATTAATCCCTTTAATATTTCATGTTTATCAAATACACCCCTTCTAAACTTATAAAGCACAGGTTTAGCTAGATTTATTTGTTCGTAATATCTATAAAAATTGCAAATTACTATATCGCTTCTAGTATCTATAGCTGCGTCATATAATCTGCTTAAGTAGTTTTCTCTTACAAAGTCATCACTATCTAAAAAGCTAGGTATTCACCTTTTGCGTGCTTTAGTGCAGTATTACGAGTTGTTGCAACACCGCTGTTTGCTTGATTTATTACTTTTATTTTTGAAGATTTATTTTTCATATTCCCTTAAAATCTCAATTGAGTTGTCACTAGACCCGTCGTTTACACATATAACCTCATAAGCTTCAAAGTCCTGATTTAATATAGAATCTAGACAGCGAGGGTAGTATTGTGCTGTATTGTAAACAGGTACAATAACACTAATTTTTTGGATTTATAGTATTCATAAGTCACCGCCTTAATAATATTTTAATAAAGTATATAATACCAACCTTTTAATAAAGTATATAATACCAACCTTTTAATAAAGTATATCATACAACCCTTATATCTAATCTTACAGTTTTATTACAAATACGTAATAAAATTGACAGTTTTACTTACATAATGGATGAATAAATATATTTTAAGGCTGTAAAACTAAGATAATAGGTAGATTTAATGCTTGTAAAAACTTAAATATTTATAGGGCTACAAGTAGCAAAACACTACCAAGATGTAGGATATAATAATTTAAATTATAATAATAGTGAATATGAAGAAAAATCAAAAGAAATAATAGAAAGCTATAAAAATCAGGCAAGAAAAAGAAAATTGAAAAAAGAGCTTAAAAAGTTAAAAAGAATCTCTTAAAATAGAAAGCAAAATACCAAAAGACTTATGTTATGTACAAGGACAAGACCTAGATGATTATCTTCACGATATGGACATAGTTCAAAGATATGCATCTAAAATAGAGAGCTTATGGCAGAGAAAATTGTAGAATTTATAGGACTTGATTACGAAAGTCTAAATAAATTTGAAAGTATACATAATTATATAGAAGTAGATAAGTATATGCTTAGAAAAGGTGCTATTTCTGCATATGAAGGAAGATGTTCTTATTCCGATAAATATGAGAGATGGGGTTATTATCGGAAAGGGCAAGGGCAACCCAAATTGGAATTATTCTGCACCCATGGAGCAGGGAGAATACTCGAGGGCAGAAGCTAAAAATAAAATCCATATGAATGATTATAAAGCTTCTATGAAAGATATTTTTACAACTTGTGTAAATGTATCTACACTAGATGAAGCTCCACAGGCGTATAAACCGATTGAAGAGATAATAAACAATATAACAGACACAGTAGATATCAAAAAATCATAAAACCAATATATAATTTTAAAAAGTAATTAAGTGTAAATATGCTTAATTTTGGGTAAAAATATATAAAATACAATTTGGTTTTTATTTAGGGGATAATATGGAACCATTAGTAGTAATAATACAAGGTAGACAATTTAAACTTAAAAATCTAAATAATTTAGTGGCTTCAATATTTGGGAGAATTATTTTGATTTATCACAAGACGAAAGGCTAAAAATCAGATATGAAAAATCACATGCTATAAGCAAATTTCATAAAAATCTACCAATAGTGCATACAGAAAAAGGGGACATACGGAGACGATTTTGAAATAATCAAAAAGATTACGACTTTGAAAAATGCCTTTATAATAGACGATGATTATTCATATATACTGTCTTTATGTAAGATAAATAGCTTTATGTTACTTGAAGTCAGAAATTCAAATATATTTACAGGGTTAATCGATAAAACCAAGATAAAAGACGATTTAGTAATAGTAAATCACTTTGCAAAAGATATTTTAGAAGAATTATATCATTAGTAAGTTATTGATATATTGTTATTTAATTATTAATAACTTATTAGTTAATGATTAAGATAAGCTTACAATATAATATAAAATAGTTTAGTAAATATAAAGGGGATAGGTTTACATAATCTAATTACAGTGAACTTGTTCCCTTTATATTTGAAATGACAAAAATGTAATTTAATATTTTGTAAAATAATTTATAATTATGTAAGAATATATTATAGATATTTATTATATTAACTCAATATATGGGTTATTATATATTGAGGAGGAAGGATGGTATAATTTGAATAATAAAATTTTAGTTGCGGATGATGAAAAAGGAAATAAGAGACTTACTTGAGATATATCTTATAAATGAAGGCTATAAAGTTATAAAAGCGCAAGATGGACAAGAAGCTTTAGATATAATAGATAAAGAAGAAATAGATTTATTAGTTTTAGATATAATGATGCCTAGAGTTAACGGTATAGAAGTATGTAAAAAAAATAAGAGAAACAAAGAATATACCTATATTAATGTTAAGTGCAAAATCTGAGGATATGGACAAAATACAAGGTCTTATGACAGGTGCAGATGATTATATGACAAAACCTTTTAATCCATTAGAATTTACAGTAAGGGTCAAAGCACTTCTTAGAAGAAGTTATTACTTAAACAACAATAGCTCTTCTGAAGAATCGGATTTAATAAATGTAGGTTCGCTTACAATAGACAAAACTAGACATAGAGTAGTGGCAGCGGGGAAGAGATATCTCTTACAGCTAGAGAATTTGATATACTATATCTAATGGCTAGTAACAAAGGTAGAGTATTCTCATCTGAAGAAATATTTGAAAAAGTATGGAAAGAAAAATACTTCCAATCAAATAATACTGTTATGGTCCATATTAGTAGACTTAGAGATAAACTTGATAAATGTTTAAATGGTGAAAAAATAATTCATACAGTATGGGGAGTTGGTTATAAAATTGAAAAATAAAAAGGCGCTTTTACTACGCCATATTACCTATAGCTTATTTTATTTTAAGCCTTACTTGTGTATCTATTACTTTTGTAGTTTTAAAGATAATTTTTAGATATATACTACAGATATAATAGTCAATATGGTGGAACTTTAATCGATGCAATAAAATTCTTTATGCTTTTTAAAGCGCAAAGTGGATTAGACCGCAATTTAAATTACGTTATAATCGCAATATGCACATTCATAGTATACTACTTATTTATAGAGAAAGACATATGTCGGTTTAGCCAAAATTGTAAATGCTACAAACCAAATGGCAGCTGGAGACTTGGACAAGATTATAGAGATAGATTGTAAAGGAGATACAAAAATTAGGAGATAATATAAATATAATCTCAAGCCTTTTAAAAGATGTCACTATACAAGAGAAGAAAAGCACAACAGACAAAAGCCGACCTTATAACTAATGTATCACACGATTTAAGAACGCCTCTAACTTCTATAAAAGGCTATTTAGGACTTATAAATGGAGATAATTATAGAGATGAAGTTCAACTTAGATATTATGTAGATATAGCATATGAAAAAGTCTAAAGAACTTGAAGTACTTATAAACGACTTGTTTGAACTTACAAAAGTCCAAAATAACTCTATTACATTAGATAAGATAGATATAGACTTAGTCGAATTATTAAATCAAATTATATTCAATTTGGGTACCAATTTGAAAGTGAAAAAATAAAAAGAAAGAAGCTTCTTTTCAGAAGATAAACTGATTATCTCTAGCAGATCCAAATAAATTAGTTAGAGCATTCCAAAATCTAATAAATAACGAATTAAATACGGAACAGGAGAATTTCTCGATATATACGCATATAAAAAGAATGATTATGCAGTAGTGGATGTAATAAGCTATGGTAATCAATACCAGCAGTTGAGCTTCCGTATATATTTGATAAATTTTATAGAGTAGATAAATCTAGAAATAAAAATGACGGTGGCTCAGGTCTAGGCCTTGCGATAACAAAGAGTATAGTATCGCTTCATGGAGGATTATAACTGCCCAAAGTGATGGAGAAAAAACTATATTTAAAAGTTATGTTGCCGCTATTAAAAGATAAAATCAAGATTAAAAAGAGTTGTAAAATGATATTTTACGACTCTTTATTTTTATGTAAAAAATAAATTATTTTTAAAATTACAGAAATATTTTGGAGGTAATGAGGGAATGAAAAGAAAAAAAAGAAAACAAAAGAAACCATTTTATAAAAGGTATTGTTTTGGATTATAGCTATAATAATTATTATTGGAGCTTCTGGAGGAAATGGGGATGAATCTTCAAATAGCGTCGAATCTAATCCAAAAGTATCTCAAACTCAAACTGCAGAAAAAGCAGATGATAACGTATCAGTTGAATTTTCAAATGCACTAAAAAAGCTAAGTCTTACAGTGATATGATGCATATGTCAAAAGCAGGTATATACGATCAATTAACATCAGAATACGGTGAAGGTTTTGAAGCAGATGCAGCACAATATGCTATAGATATTAGTCTGACTATATTTACACACTCACTTACATACTTAATAAAACACCAGCTATGTAGATTGGAAAATGATAGTTATACTAAAATCACCTTTTGGTATATTTTTTTGTATATAATGTAGTTATTTAGTCTACAAATACAATAAATAAAAGCTGATTAAATGAAACTAGAAAAAATTAACAGGCGTTATTTGTATATTATATATACATCTAATTTAAGATATAATATATAATATAATATTGTAGTAAAGTTATAAAAATAACTACTATGAACATATTAAAAAGTAATTTACATTCTAGGAGGAAATCAATATGAGTAAATCACCAGTACCAACTCCGCATTTAGAAGCAAAAGTTGGAGATATAGCAGAAACAGTATTATTACCAGGAGATCCACTAAGAGCTAAGTTCATAGCAGAAAACTTCTTAGAAGATGTTGTACAATACAATACTGTAAGAGGAATGAATGGATATACAGGATACTATAAAGGAAAAAGAATATCAGTTCAAGGTTCAGGAATGGGTATGCCATCAATGGGAATATACTCTTATGAGTTAATACATTTCTATGGTGTTAAAAATCTTATAAGAATAGGTTCAGCTGGAGCTTTAAGTGATAAATTAAACTTACATGACGTAGTAATAGGTATGGCAGCTTCTACTGATTCAAACTATTCAACTCAATACAACTTACCAGGTACATATGCACCTACAGCAAGCTTCGAATTATTAGAAAAAGCTGTAAATGCAGGTCGCGAATTAAATATAGAAACAACTGTAGGAAACATAGTATCAAGTGATGTATTCTACGGAGATAATGGGCTTGAAGGATTAAAATCATGGCAAAAATGGGTGCTCTTTTGTGTGGAAATGGAAGCAGCAGCTCTTTACATGAATGCAGCTAGAGCAGGAGTTAACGCTCTTTGTATAGTAACTATATCTGACTGCCCATTAAGAGGAGAAGAAACTACATCAGCTGAAAGACAAACTGCTTTTCACTAACATGATGAAAATAGCTTTAAGCTTAGCTTAATAATAAGATAGTTATAAACCGTTGATATTTCAACAATATAAAAATGTTTTTATGGCAAGTGTGTACCAAAGTGTGTACCTAATTTTATTTTTTAGGTCTTTGGTGCACACTATTTTCTATTCTCTCGAAAATATCGACAGTTTCATTTTTCATCTTTTGGGTTACATGTGAATATATATCCATCGTTGTTGCTAGGTTATCATGTCCTAATCTTTTCTGAACATCTTTGATATTAGCTCCAGCTTCTATTAATAGCGTTGCATGAGTATGTCTAAGGTAATGGAATGTAAAAAGGAAAACCTATTTTTTAGCTATTGAATAGGCTCTATTGTTTAGATTTTCGTTTGTGTATAATTTTCCATATTCATTAGTACAGACCCAATCACTATCCTTATAAAATTTGCCATATTTCAATTTATTTTCCTTTTGTTTAAGCTTATGGGCCTTTAATATCTTAACAAGTGTATCTCCTATAGATATATCTCTTATGCTACTTTCTGTTTTAGGTGTTCCTAACACAAAATACACCATTTTCTTTTTTATTAATGTGTGTTTAACATAGATTATTTTTATTTTCTAGGTCGATATCTTCCCATTTTAAAGCTAGCACTTCTCCTTTTCTCATGCCTGTATGGAAACTTTTATTTGAAGCTAAATGAAATTCTGGATATTTTTCAGATGCTTTAAGGATTTCATTAA
>VOFB01001867.1_pt1 | contig 11836 bp, 19 predicted proteins | sample 5384141 | NCBI WGS metagenome assembly VOFB01 (sample SAMN12384721, study PRJNA508395) | human gut metagenome | isolation source: healthy gut A | host: Homo sapiens
GTTCGTGCATCTTTCGAAATGTATATTCCAGATCCATTTCAACCTGTACGTCCCTGGCTTCACATTGGTCATGATGGTATAGACGTGGCAGCCGTTGGGGTCTTCTGCCACAGCCTGGACAATCAGTGGAGCGTCGCTGCGGCCGGCGTACTTGTCAATGGAATAGGTATACAGCTTGCTGATGTGATCGGAGAGGCGAACCTCCTCATACTCATCCAGACTTCCGCAGGCATCACACACCCGAGCAATGGGATAGAGTCGCACCGCACTTCTTACACTTGCTGCCATGCAGCCGCAGATTGATATTCTGCTCACGCCAGGTCTGAGAGGTAGAAGCGGGCAGCTTAAAGGCGCCGCCGGGCTCAGCACCGGCAATCTCCCTCCAGGACAAGAATCTAGCATAGGAATCCAGCTCCGCTCTGGTCTCCAGATAGCGCTGAATCTGTGCTTTGCCGGCCAGCTTGGAAATATTCTCTGTTACCGTCAGAGAAAATGCGCTGGCTCCATTGCCATAGTCCACTACCAGGATTTTCTCACCCGCACTGGCATACTCCAGAGCATGGACCAGACCCAGCAGAGCTTGTGCAACACCAGTATCTCCCGCATTCAGCAACAGCGTGTCCACCATCTTTTCAGGCCCAATTCCGAACTTGGAAGCAATTTTGTTTTGTAGCTTAGCATTCTGGGCTACCAGGACAACCTTGTCATACTCCGAGGCTTTGGTCCCAGTCTCCTGCTGGAACTTCCGGAGTACAAGGTTCATTTCCTGCAGGTAGCCAGCAGTATCACAGAAACGGCCTTCTGCGTGACGGGTATATTTCTCGCCTTCATTACGCCAGTAATCGTTAATCTCCTCACTGACACTGGTGAAATGATCGACTTCTGCAATCAAATCATCTCCGGTACCTACTACCACAGCTGCAGCGCCGTCTCCAAAGCCACTTTCCTGAGCGGACTTGGGATAGCCGTTTCTCGTATCGGCCGCTGTCACCAGGTAGTTCTGCCCCTCGTTGGCTACCGCACCATCCAGAGCACTCTTCAGAGCGTTGGTACCAGCACGGGTGGTAGCGGTAAAGTCAGAGGTAAAGGTATCGTCAGATAAATCACAGGCTACACTTACCAATGTGCTTTGAGCCTTTTCCGCATAAGGACCGGTCGTAGTTGCAAAATAAAGTGCATGAATATCCTCACGGCTGATAAACCGGAAGCAGCCCATAGCCGCCTCTACTGCCATGGTGATGCTATCTTCATCCACATCGGCAATACTCTTTTTCGCCCTTGCCTCCTTTTCCTCCCCATGCCTTTCCAAGCGTCATTCTGGTAAGATAGTTGTAGGGAAGATACGCTCCCCACAGACTTAATACCTTTTTTCACCTTCGGTTCTCCTTTCTATGTTCCATGACATTTTTGTCAATTCATACAAATCAGTCACTTGTATTATCGCTTTACAATACTAAAATAGCTCATTTTCTCTTATCCGTCATCCTACACTCTTTTGAAATTTCTCTTGCACTTTCCTATTTTTCTACAACTGAATAATTTCTCCTCCTCCCCAAGGCCTCTAAGCCCCTTTTTTGCTTTCTGAATCTATATTGTATCTTAACAGAAATATATGTTATAATGATAAAAGCTTTGTCATATAATGTCATCTTGTGATTGAAGTCATCACTTTAAGACTTCTATCGCATTCGTTCAGAAAGGAGAAGTACCTCATGAGTATCACAGTGGATATGCTTTTACAGTTGCCAATTATGAAAGAATATTCAACTATTATTTGTGGCAGTGGATATACAAACGAAGTTCAATATGTAACGGTCGCAGAGGCCTCCTCCATTAACTTTTCAATTTAGGTGATAAAATTTTGTTCTGACAACGCTTTCCAATTACCACGACTCTTTGGAAGAAACAAACGGTTTTATCCGCGGACTATGTCAGGCGGGTATTTCTGCCATCGGCATCAAGCTGGGCAGATTTGTAAACGAAATCGATTCTTCTACCATTGCTATCGCAGAGCAATACCACGTTGTTTTATTGTCTATTTCTCCCCATGCCTACTTCCGTGAAATTTTAAGTGAAACGCTTTCTCTGATTACCGGAAATCAGCGCCACACTCCGCGTCAGATCAATACGGTAAATCAGTCTCTGATTCGCGCCATTATGCATAATCGTTCCATCAAGATTTACTTGATATACTGTGTCAGCATCTGGACTGCTATTGCTGCTGCTTTGACCCCACCGGGAAGAAATTCGCCGAGACCTCCTCTCTCTCTACAGATTTTGATACCGATTCCGTTTATCGCGCCATTAAAGCATTTTTTGTTCAGCCCGATAAGCAACGGGATTCTTATTTTCAGGAAAACAACATTTTCATTTTCCCGTGCATGGTCAACAACCAAATGTCTGCCGCACTGTGCGTTGTTGTCTTTGAGCAATCTCTGGATGTCGTGATCCCGTTGGCTCAAGCTATTGTCAGCGGAATCAGTATCAAGTTTTTGGAGCAAAATCTCGAGCATCAGGCCCGACGGGGACTTGTCTCAGCTACATTGGACGATATCCTGTTCTCCGATAAATCAGATCACAGAAATGCGGCAGAGCGGCTTGAGCTTCTCAATTTTCTCCCCGTAAATTCTTTCTTCTGCTCCTCTTATCCAGACCTGTGGAAGCACAAATAAGAAACTGGTTTTATACCGTAGACAGTATTCAGCGTGTTTTTGCCAATCGTTTCCCCTCTGTGATTTCTTTTAAGCGCGGAAGTGAATATATCGTGCTCATCTCGTATGATTGTGAAATGAATGATGAACGTATTCTTTCTGCCTTGACGGAATGTCAATCCTCTTTGGCTAATACAGAGCATGAACATTTCGATCTTGGGTGCAGTGCTCCCGTTTGCAATCTGTCCAAAATGTCAAACTGCTACGCACAGTCGAAAAAGGCCGTACAATTCGGGCGCAGTCTTGATATAAATGGGCACGTTTATCTTTATAGCAATTACTATGATTTAGGATTGATTTCCTATGGCCGGGACAGCGTGGAATCCAACATTTTCTATACCCGGATCATCAATCCGATTTTGGATCATGATAAATACAGCGGTACGGACTTGATGCGAACCCTGGAATCCAGTTTTGCCAACGAAAAATGGAGCAAATTGCCAATCAGCTCCACCTCCACATCAGTACACTTCGCTATCGCCTTCAGAAGATCGAGCAGCTGACGGGTTACAGCTATTTCAATACACGGGACCGTCTCACACTATATATTGCCTATCTTTTATATAAGATGAACAGCAGTTCTACTTCTTAAAATATGATTTTTTACGGCACTTTCCTACAAAAGCAGGAAAAGTGCCGTTTTTTTTAATGTGCACATTGGATGAAAAATTACGCGAATTATGATAATGTTATAAACAACAAACCTGATTTCAAAATGGTCTGAGGTGCTATGAATTTACTTTTAACGATTCTTGTGGCCGCTGCAGGGTCTTATCTCTTTTATAAATTTCGGATTCCCGCAGGCGCACTGATCGGCGCTATTATCTTCAGTGCCGCGTTAAATATCATTACCGGCGTCGGAACCTTCCCAGGCTTTATGAAAACCGTGCTTCAAGCCGTTGCCGGTGCATTTATTGGCCAGCGTGTCACCCGGAATGACCTGGCTGAATTGGCGACGGACATTGGCCGCGGGTATTCTGATGTTTTTCACCATGGTGCTTTTATTCCATCCTGGTGGGACTCATGCTTTTCAAAGTGACACAGCTGGACCTGGCTACTGCTTTGGTCTCCGCTATGCCTGCCGGTCTCAGTGATATTGCTGTCGTCAGCTCTGACTTAGGTGCCAACTCCACTCAGACGACGGTTGTTCACACCATCCGAACGCTCTTTGCCATCATCATTCTTCCCCAAGCCGCTTTTCGTCTGTGTGAATACTTTAGCCACGACAAAGAAGAACTGGAGCGTCAACGTGCAATGGCGCGAAAGCTGGAAACCAAGCCCCCGGAACTTCGCACCACGAAGAACATGTTGATCACCCTGTGTCTGGCTGAAGTGTTTGGCATTGTCGGAAAGTTCAGCGGCATTCCCAGCGGCGCTCTTACCTTCGCCGTATTCGCCGTAGCCGGACAGAATATCACCCGCGGCACTGCCTATCTGCCTAGGTATCTGAAATTGGGCGCCCAGTGCCTGACTGGTATCTTGGTGGGCATCAATGTTACCATTGAAGATGTACTGAATATGGGAACACTGATCAAACCTGTTATCCTCGTTTTAATTTGTACAACCATCTGTAATTATTTCTGTGCTTTCCTCCTGCACAAAGTTTGCCGGCTGGATCTTTTCTACCAGCTTGTTTGGTTCCATTCCCGCCGGCGTATCGGATATGGCGCTCATCGCTACAGATTTGGGCGGCGACGCCCAAGAGTGGGAGTCCTACAGCTTGTACGCTATATTGGATTGTTCAGTGTTATGCCGTTTGTAATTAAATTTTTGGTAAGTCTATCTTAGCTTTAAGGTGAAAATTTACATTTTGGAGGTTATCGCAAACATGGAGTCCATCCAGCCGGAAGTTTTGCGCTCTGCAATCAAAGAAGTTTGGATCAGAGCACTGACCGAAGTGCAGCCTGATGTTTTGAATGCGCTGGTCAAAGCACGAGCAGAAGAAACCAATCCCCGTGGACAGCAGTATCTCGACATCCTGATTGAGAACGCAAAGAAGGCCAAGGAAAATCGCATCGTCATTTGTCAGGATACGGGGGTTCCAACCTTCTTTGTTAAAACCTCCCTCAGCTTTCCCTTTACTGGAGATATCCGCGCTGAGTTTGACGGTGCCTTGAGGGACCTGACCAAAAGGAATTCCCTATGCGGCCCATGGTCGTACATCCTCTGACTCGGAAAGATCGCGGCGATAATACTGCCGCTAATGTTCCTCTGATCCATGTGGAGCTGGACAACAGCATTGATTATATGGAAATCAAAGCCATGCCCAAGGGTGCAGGCTGTGGCACCTGGTCCACACTGCAGATCTTTCCGCCCCATGTAGGAATTGAAGGCGTGAAAAAAATTTGTGGTGGATTCTGTCCTACGGGCTGGTTCCAATCCCTGTCCTCCTTTAATTGTAGGCGTGGGAATCGGTGGTCCTCTGGAAGAAGTTGCCCGTTTGGCTACAGAAGCCACTGCACGTCCCATCGATCAGCGCCATCCTGAGGCAGATATTGCACAATTAGAGGAAGAGCTGCGTGCCGCACTGAATATGAGCCAGATTGGCCCCATGGGAATGGGCGGCGATACTACCGCGTTGGCTGTCAACATAGAGTATTCCGGCACTCACCGCCCGTGGATGCCGGTGGCAGTCAACATCAACTGCTGGCCTGGACGCAAAGCGGTCTGCCGTATCTACAAAGACGGCACGGTGAAGCAAATGCGAAAGGAGGATTCCCATGTCTAAGACGGTCCACTTGCATACCCCCTCTCGGAAGAGGAGATTCGCAGTCTGGAATTAGACGATGTGGTCTACCTCTCCGGCGAGGCCTATTCCATGCTCTACGCCGATCACTACACGCTGATCCTTGATTGGATGGAGCAAGGCCAGGAAATTCCTATGAATTTAAATGGCGGTGTTATTTATAACACCGGTACAATTTGGCGCCGAACTGAGGACGGCAGATATGATATGCGCGCTCTGGGTGCTACGACCAGTTCAAAATTCAACCAGCAGACGCCTCCCTTTATCGCTGCCACCGGCATTCGCGCCGTGATTGGAAAAGGCGGTATGGACCAGGCCACTCTGGATGCCATGAAGCAATATGGCTGTGTATACCTGGCCATTGTGGGAGGATGCTCTGCTGTTTATACCCCCGCGGCCAAGTTAGTCGATGACTATTGGCCAGAACTTATGCCCGTGGATAACCAGCGCCTCAAGTTTGAACTGAACGAATTTGGTCCGTTGTTCGTTGCAATGGATGCTAATGGGAACAGTGTTTATGCGCAATGTATCGATAATGCCCAAAAAAATCGCCCCGCTATTTATCAAACGCTTGGCATCAAGGAGTAACATCTTCATGTTTTAGGGGACAGTACCTTGTACATCTCCCCCGCTTTCATCTAGCGAAAGGAGATATTCCCATGAATCAGATCATCGATGCTATTTTGAGCCGCCGCAGTATTCGGAAATACACTGACGAGCCGGTATCGCCCGACGATTTAAATCAAATCATTCAATGCGGACTTTATGCAGCCAATGGAGGAAATCATCAGGTGGTCCATCTGACCGCACTTGCTCGACGCGACCTTTTAGATCAGCTCACCGCTCTGGTTCGAGGCGAATTTCTGAAGATGACCCCTCAGGAGGGGCTATATCAGAATATCGCGATCCGCAATGCACATAATCGTCCGGATAGCTACGATTTTTCCTTCCATGCGCCTGTGGTGATCATTGCAGGTGCTCCTTTGGGCTGGCCTAACGGTATGGCAGACAGTGCCAGTGCACTGCAAAACATGCAGGTTGCCGCTTCCGCGCTTGGTTTGGGCGCCTGTTGGGTCAACCAGTTACATTGGCTGAGTGAAAATCCTGTCCTCCGCAATTTCCTGCAGCCGTACGGAATCGGACAAGACGAGGAAATCTGCGGCAGCATCGTACTTGGACACCCTGCCGGCCCAAAGCCCGCAACGGCGCCTCGTAAGGATGGACGGGTGACCATTATTTCTGAGTAAATGTGATACGGGGGGTATCAGTTTGAAACGTGCATACACGGATATTCCTGAAGGCCAGATGCATTATCGCTTTTCCGGGACCGGCTCCAATGTGATCATTTTTCTGCATATGTCCGGAAGTTCCAGTGATGAATTTGAGCTTGTGGGTGAGAAGCTGGCCCAATCTGGATTTTATGTCTATGCGCCGGATCTGCTTGGATTTGGAAGCTCAGATGCGCCTCCACGGTACTATACCTTATCCGATCACGCAAATACCGTTCTCTCTTTTATGGAGCAGCTGGGGATTCAAAAAGCTATCCTCTATGGAAATCTAGCCACTGCCAATATGATCGTTCACCTGGGTGTTAATCACCCCGAACATATTGCCGGTTTGATTCTAGCCCACCCTCTTTACGCCCCCGATCCCGTTCAATATGCTCAGAAACGAAATCTGCCGGAATACTCTGTAGTTACGCCCAAAGAAGATGGAAGCCATCTTTTAGAGCTCTGGTCACGGTGCTTTAAATATGGGGAGAATGCAGATATCTGTGATGCCAGGTGCCGCTGTTTACACTCATCTGGAATTCTGGGTGAGACATTGCATTGGGCTTTGTTTGAAGATACCCCTCTCATAGAAATGCTTCCCCGGCTGTCCGTCCCCACACTTACCCTCTCTTATGGTTGCTTTCGCAATCCTGAGGCTCTGGTGGAAACGGCCAAAGCGTATATTGCCAACGGCGTGGTAGAGAGCCATTCCAGCCCCGGTGGGCACCCCCTACATTGCACGCTCTCACCCAGGACTTCTCTCTGAAATCATCTTGCGACACTGGTCTTCCGGCGTGCTTCTATAATTCAACCATTTCTTCTTTTCTCCAATATGCAAGAATGCGGTGAGGTTTCATTCTCACCGCATTCTTGCATATTTTTGTATTTAAGTCAGTGTTGCCTTATTCCCGCCAAGGAATTCTCTTTTCAGATAAGCTGCGGTGGGCGGCGCTACCATAGCAATTACCTCATCGCATACGCCCTTCTCCTTGAGCAGCTTCCGCACTCGCGAGGCACTGATCACTGTGCCGTCTTGCTCCACCCTCGGGATTTCACAAAACTCTATCCCATGCGTGGGAAGAAGCTCCCTCATGGCGCGGTTATAACGTGCAGTGGTTGCATCCAGTGGTTCCGCTCCTGCAAAACGGCGCTTGATGTTTAATTCCGGCGCAATACGCTGGGTAAAAAGGGCAATATCTAATTCTGTTTGCAGCGCGGCGGCATCTTCCCCCTTCTTTAAAAAGTAAGTAGGAAACGTAGCGGCTGAAATCATATATGGCCCGCTGAGATGAACCCTGACATTATCCAGGTGTTTGGTTCCCTCCTGTACCAGCTTCAACCGGACCCGGGTGGGAAACTCCGAGCGGTCCTCTTCCACAACAAACAGGTGCAGCACATCACAATGCTGGACCGCATACTCTACCAGCGCAAGATGCCCCATCGTAAAGGGATTGCAGTTCATAACGATCGCGCCAACCTGTTTTCCTCATCTCCGTCTTTCCAAAACTCAGAGGCAAATCTCTCTGGCCCATCCTTTCGGTTTTCCAGCAGAACCAATTCACCGGTACGAACCACTGGAAATAGGGAACACTGGGAAAACAGTTCTTCGTTATGTGCACGGGTAATGACGAACAGATCATAATATCCTGCAGAAAAGCGCTCCTGCATCAAATAGGAAACCAGAAGTCCAAGCGCATTCTGCCCCCGCAAATCGGGCTCCACAGCAAAGCATTTCATCAAATATCCGGCTGCACACCCGCACCCTACCAACACATCCTCTTCATTATAAATGCCAAACGCGCTTTGAATGTCAGATTCATAACGCAGCTGGTGGCGCGCAAGAAATGCCCTCAACTGCTCTCGTTCCTCGGAAAGTGCAGCGGTATCGGTGCAATTCGATATCCCTCTATCATTATAAGCGCCTCCTTGCCGCAAATAGAATTTTTTAAAAACCATACAGCTTCTGGGGATTTTCACTCATGACCAGCTTTCTGGCCTGCTCTGTTGGTAGCCAAAGTGGAATCATCTCCACAAGCGTAAGCTCCTCAGGCTTTTTTCTTCTCCGTCACATGGGGAAAATCACTGCCCCACACCACACGCTGGGGGGCAAACTGCACAATGACCTGGGCAGTTCTGGTGGCATCGTCCCAGGGTTCCCCCCTGACAGGTATTCAAATAAGGACCGGATAATTTGATCCATGTATTGCCGCGGTCAATCATCCGGCAAATCACCTGGTAAGCGGGATCAGACGTCCCCAGCCTGGGATCCAGCCGCCCCATATGATCAATCACTACCTTACACTCCAGACTTGAAATTAAATCTGCGTAAGACGCAATCTGAGCGGCGCTCATATGCAGCTGGATATTCCAGCCGAACTCTTTGATACGCTGGCTCAAAGGCAGGCAGTCCTCCATTGTGATAACCGCATTGTTTGGGTTCCACACACTGAACCGAAGGCCTCTTACTCCCCCTTCATGGAGAATCTCCAGTTCCCGATTGGTCACCGTATGATCCACAACCGCAATACCGCGGGCATTTTCCTTGCCGAAACGAGCAATCGCATCCAATAGGCAGGTATTATCCAATGCAAAGGGCTTAGCCTGTACAAACACAGCGCGGGGCAGGTTCAGATCCCGAGCCAACTGGCGATAGGCGTCAACTGTCCCTATCTGGGCCGCTGCATGTCCATCATTGGGAAAAGCAGGGTCAATAATGTGTAGATGCGCGTTACAGGCATTTGGGGGCATGGTAAAGGACAGCTGATTCGTCGGGGTGCTCATTGCATATCTCCTCCTTGGTTTTTATAAAGATTTTTTCACCGCATTTTGCAAGCACAGCTGTAGCACAACTACAAAATTCCATATTTACGGTACCACAAAGAAACATCCTTGCAAATCCAATTAAATAGGAAATTATCCAACCAATATTTGAAGAAAAACGCAAAGGACATATGCAACTTAAATATGCAGCGCAACAAAAAAATATGCTTTTCTGTAGCACAAGTGCCGTGTAACATTAAGATGAAGAAAGCGGGACAGTGCGACGGTCTCTGCCCAATGGGCACCTCATTCTTGCAGTATATCATAGTCCTTTGCGGGTAGAAACTATCGACCTCTCTCCATTTGAAAGGAGTGTATCTCGTTGGGTAAAACTTGTATTATGAAAATCATGGAACGGGCCGCCGGGCGAAGTGTTCAGGTGGGTGACCGGGTCTGGTGCAAGGTAGATCTGGCCTCAGCCCGTGATTTCGGCGGAGCAAATTGTGTGCTGCAATTTGAACAGGAAATGGGCCGGGATGCCAAGGTATGGGACCCGGATAAGGTCGTTTACGTTTGACCTTCAGGCCCCTCTCACTCTGAAAAAGTATCGAACAACCAAAAGATCATCCGGGAGTTTGCAAAGCGTCAGGGCATTTCTTACCTGTTTGATATCAATCACGGCATCGGCCAGCATGTCATGCTGGAGGCCGGTCTGGTCAAGCCCGGCAATGTGATCTTAGGCACCGACAGCCACATGAATCTACTGGGGGCAGTGGGTGCGTTTGCCACCGGTGTCGGTAACTCTGATGTGGCAGCGGCATACATCAAGGGTATTAGCTGGTTCCGGGTACCCGAAACCATGAAAATCATTGTAAAGGCTCCTTCCCCAGGGGGTGTGTATGCGGGACCTGCTCACAAAAATCGTAGGCGACTTGGGGGCCGGCGGCATGGATTACCTGGCCGTGGAATTTGTCGGCGAAACAATTGAAAAGGCCTCGCTGGCCGAACGTATCACCCTTTGCTCCATGATTACAGAAATGAGCGGCAAAGTCCCCCTGATTATGCCAAATGGTGCCGTGCTGGATTGGCTGGTGGAGCGCGCAGGCGAAGAAGTCCTGGAGCGAGTAAAGATGCTCTCCGCTGACGAAAATGCGGAATATTGCAAGGTGTTGGAATACGATGTCAGCACGCTGGAGCCTATGGCCTCCCTGCCCTGATGCCCCTGACAATGTAAAGCCGGTACGGGAAGTTGCCGGTGTCCATGTAGATCAGGTGCATATTGGTTCCTGTTCCAACGGCCGCTATGAAGATATCAAGGCCGCCCATGATGTGCTGATGGCCATGGGTGGGAAAGTAAATCCCGATACCCGCGTTATCATCCCCCCAGCACCACCGAAGTACAAATGCAGTGTATTCATGAGGGCTGGTATTTGACTTCTTAAAAAGCCGGCATCGTCTTCACGAACCCAACCTGTGCACTTTGTACCGCAGAGCACTACGGCGCGCTACCTTCCGGAGATGTAGGCGTGGCAACAAACAACCGAAACTTCATCGGCAAAGTGGGAAAAAGGCAGCCACACTTATCTGCTCTCCCCATGTCCGCCATGGCAACCGCAGTCAACGGACAGATCACCGATCCCAGAGACTATTTGAACTAAGGAGGTGCAGCAATGAGCAAGCAGATTGGACGGCCTGGGTCTTTGGAAATGATGTAGACACCGACATTATCTACCACAACAAATACCTTGCAGAGACTGATCCCAAGCAGATGCCGCAGTATGCCTTTGAATATTATCCCGGTATGGAACACTTCGCCAAGGAAGTAAAGCCCGGAGACTTTGTGGTAGCTGGAAAAAACTTTGGGTGCGGCTCCAGCCGTGAGCACGCAGTTTACTGCCTGCAATATGCCGGTGTTCCCTGTGCTGGCAGAAACCTGTTCCCGCATCTATTACCGCAATGCAATCAACAACGGTTACCCGGTACTCTTTGTCAAGGAATTGCCCAGGCCATTGAAGAGGGCAAAATCAAAAACGGTGACACCCTGAAGTGGATTTATCCACCGGTGAAATCGTAGATACCGCTACCGGGAGAACTTCCACGGCGATGCGGTCAGCGATCTGGGAACATGATGACATCATGCAGGCCGAGGCCTTTCCAATATGAAGGCCCATACTCAGTCGTAAGGAGGGCAAGGATATGGAACTGAAAAAACCGGCCGTCGCCGGGACTCTGGAATCCAGCGATGTACAGATTATGCTCCGGCCAAACCCCCGGTCTAAATTCAAATCGACCTGAAAGCGACGTAAAGGCGCTGTTTGGAGATGCCATTGAGGCTACTGTCCGGTCCG
>VOFB01001903.1_pt1 | contig 11827 bp, 20 predicted proteins | sample 5384141 | NCBI WGS metagenome assembly VOFB01 (sample SAMN12384721, study PRJNA508395) | human gut metagenome | isolation source: healthy gut A | host: Homo sapiens
TCTTCCACTTCTTGTTTTAATATCGCTCAACCCTAAACGATGAGCAATCGGTGTATAGACTTCTAAAGTTTCTCGAGAAATACGTTTTTGTTTTTCTGGGGCATGAATTGTAATGTACGCATATTGTGTAAACGATCGGCAAAATTTGATCAAGATAACACGTATATCTTTAGCCATCCAATATAGATTTTACGATGATTTTCAGCATATACATCTGCTTCATCTTTAAATGGCATTTAGAAATCTTGTAACACCTTCAACAAGGGTCGTTACTTCTTCTCCAAATTCTTTCACCATTTCTTCACGTGATACATCACATCTTCCATGACATCGTGTAAAAGACCCGCTGTAATGGTAAGTGGTCCTGTTTGTAATGTTGATAAAATATAAGCAACCCAAATCAAATGAATTGTATAAGGTTCTCCACTTTTACGTTTTTGTCCTTCTGTGTTTAACCATGATATAATCATAAGCTTTTTAATAAGCTTCATATCATCTTCATTGGTAATATAGCGTCTACATGATTCATAGACATCTTCTATAGTGACTTTATCTCCAGCTTTTTTAAACTCTTTCATATTATAACCCCTCATATGATAAAAAGAGAGTTTCCTCTCTTTTATTTAATAAGTTAATACTGAATAGACATTATAGTCTTTTTAATTTTTCTCTACCTTTTAGAGCTTCAAGTTCAATTAAAAAGGCAATTCCTACAACTTTACCACCAAGTTGTTCAACAAGTTGAATAGTTGCTTCAACTGTTCCACCTGTAGCAAGTAAATCATCAATAATAACAACATTTTTCACCAGGTTTGATACTATCGGCATGAATATGAACTTCATTTTTTCCATATTCTAAATCATAACTTGCTGAAACTGTTTCTCTTGGTAATTTTCCTGGTTTTCTAACAGGTACAAACCCTGCATTTACTTTGTAAGCAACAGGACATCCAAATAAAAAACCTCTTGCTTCAGGACCAGCAACAACATCTACTTGAACTCCAAGTCCATCGATCCATTTAGCGAATGTGTCAATTGATTCTTTATAAGTTTCTTTATCTTTTAATAAAGGTGTTACATCTCTAAAGATAATTCCTTCTTCAGGGGAAATCTTTAATATCTTCAATATATTTTTTAAAGTCCATTTTATGTACCCCTCCTATTTCTATTATAACAAACTTTTATTATCAAGGAAACTATTTCATATCCTCTATAATCATATTTATTGATTCTGTATTTAAATATTTATTAATTTTTAAAGTTCCTATTAAAGAAATTGTCTTTTTTTGTTGTAATTGCTCAATTTCATTCGAACAATTAAAATAAAGTGCTGTAAATTACCTTTATTTAAAGGAATATCGAAACGTAAATGTTTCCCATCAGATAATACACGACTGGTAAAATTCGTAATATCTTTTAAAAACAAATTTCATTTCTTCATTACATTGACCATATTATTTCTAACAATTCTAATTCTTTAACAGCTGGTAAAAGTAAGCTCATTTAATTCAATTTGAATTCCTTCAAGAACTTTTTCATTAGAAAAAGTATGTGTTGTTAAGTAGGGATGCAATGCTTCTTTTAAAGTTAACACTTCATCTTTAGCTACTTGAAAACCACCCGCTAAAGCATGTCCACCATATTGTACAAAATAATCTTTTTTTAAATCATCAAAATTTGATTTAAAGGAATACTTTCAATACTTCTAGCACTTCCTCGATAGACTTCATTTTTTTCATCGTATTTCATCACAAAACTCGGCTTTTTGAAATTCATGAGTATACTTACCAACAATTAAGCCTACAATTCCTTCATGAACTTCTTGATTATAGCTATATAAAAATTCATCTTTTGACTATTTTCTAAAAATATTTTATATTGTTCATTTGTAAAGAGATTGTCTTTTTACTATTGATTTTTAGCGTATTGAGAAATTTGGATTGCAAATTTTTGATCGACATCCTTTAAAAAATAACGTACTAAATGATTTGGATTAACAAGTTCTGGTAGTCTTCCAAAGGAATTGATTTTAGGTGCAATATTAAAACCTAAAGTTGTTGTATTATATTTTGATTTTCACCAATTAAAAAGTTCTAATTGAAGATATTTTCTTCATTCATAAATTGCAGACCTCGAAACAAGCGATTTATTTTCATCAACTAAAGGCATCATATCTGAAATGGTCGTAATAGCTGCTAAAGAAAATAAATATTTATCATGTTTTCCAAGCAAACTACTGGCAAGTTTATACGCAAAAAACCCCACATATTTCTTTAAATGGATAATCCGGTGACATTTTGTATGAATGATTGCACATGCATCCGGCAATTCGTCATAATCATGATGATCAATAACAATAACATCAATACCAAGTTCATTCGCTAAATCAATAGCTTCATACGCTTTAATACCATTATCTACTGTAATTAACAAAGAATATCCTTTTTTCATACATTTGTTGAACTCTTTTCTTTATTTAGTCCATAACCATCTTCAAAACGATTAGGAATATGATACCCTACTTTTTCCCTAATTCTAAAAAGCTTGAACAAGAATGGCTGTTGACAAGATTCCATCACAATCATAATCTCCATAAATACATATTTTTTCATCATTTTCCAAAGCTTCTTGTATACGATCTAAAAAAACTAAATCCGCATCTAAAACAATGAAAAATCATGATAAATCAATCTTTTTGAAGTATGTCCTTGAACATCTTGTTCATTATATTCTCTTTGTGCAAAAATCTTTGCAAGTAAAGAATGTATTGAATACTTTTGCATATATTCATTATAGTTATGTATTTCTTTTATATCCCAGTTCATAAAATCTCCTTAAATAAAAAATAGTTGTTACCAACTATTTTGAAATGAATTTTGAAATGCTGCTAAATCGAGTGTACTTGCTTCTTTAACTGCTTGTATACTTAAATAATCAAAATTCCTGAAAATTGTAAATTCATTACATTATCAATAATATCACACATTGGTAGACTCTTTGAGATTTCCATTTAATATTGAATAAATAATCTCTTATTTCTTTTTCGGATATATTATCTATTTTTGCTTACGAAACTCATGAGCTTTTTAATTTGATTAGAAAATCTAAATCATATTTACCAAATTTATAATCCAGTTTTTCATTCATGATAAACCAACTCCCACTTCTGTCTATTATAGATGAAAATTCGACATAAAGGAAGTCTTTTATGAAAAGAAAACTTATCAATTCATTCATTATTCTTTCCGCTAGTTCAGCTATCTCTAAAATATTTAGTATTTTAAATAGAATGTTGCTTTCCAGGCTTCTTCCTTTAGAAGCTATGTCATTATATCTTGTCATTATGCCAACACTTTCTTTGTGTTTAACACTTGGACAGGTTGGGATTCCTTCTGCTGTTTTTTCGTCTTATATTACATCCAAAATATAAAAACTACAAAGTCATTATTACCGCAATTATTCTATCCTTTTTCTGTCATTGTTATTTGTGGAACCCTCTTTATTTTAAGTCCTTTCATTGCTCATTCTTTATTAAAAAACGATTATACTCTTTATCCCATTTTATCCTTTTTTAATTTTTATTCCATTGATTGCTATCAGTGGTATTATTAAAAACTATTATTTAGCCAAAGGGGCATGTCTATGTCATTGCTAAAAGCCAAATTGTCGAAGAAACTTCACGCTTATTATTTACCTATTTATTTTTAGAAACTCCTTTAAGTTCATCCTTACCTTTTTAGTAACAATCGCTTATTTATCAATGAGTTTTGGTGAATTGATGTCAATTATCTATCTACTCCTTTTTAAGTCGTAAAAGATATTCTTTTACTCCTTTAAAAAACATAAACAAGCAAAACTTGATTATAAAAGATCTTTTAAACATTTCTTTACCTTTGACAGGTTCACGTCTTTACCATTGTTTTATGAATTTTTTAGAGCCCATTCTTTTTAATTCATGTTTTAACTCGACTTGGTTTAACTCAAAACTTTATCCAAGACCAATATGCCATCCTTTCTGGCTATGTCGTCTCGATGCTTGTCACGCCTACTTTTTTTGTACGATCATCTATCGCCTCTATTTGCCTATTGCTACAGATGATCTTTATTATCATAAAAGTAATACTTTTTTACATCTTCTTTATGCTTTACTTATTTGTTTTCTTATCGGTCTTCCTTTTTACTTTAATTTTCTATTTTTTCCAAAACGATCCCTTATGATTCTTTACAATACAACAAGTGGCTATCAACAATTAAAATACATGTCTTTTCCTTTTTACTCTTTTATTTACAAACGCCCCTTTCAACTATCCTACAAGCTAAAAATAAAAATAAAGTGATGTTTATCATCTCTATGATTGAATGTACTTTAGAAATTATCTTAACTTATACTTTATCTCATTATCTTTATGTTAACGCTATTTTGATTAGTTTATTTACAGGATTGATTACAACCTTAACTTTAAGTGCAATTTATTGTTTTTAAAATAATAAAAGACACTTCTTTATCTTGAAGTGTCTAAATTTTTTTTAACCAATTTGAAAATACTTCTAAACCTTCTTTAACAATTTGTGGGTCATTTGCAAGTCCAAAACGCAAATGATTTTCCACATCATAAAAACAACATCCCGGTACAAAGAAGACCCCTGTTTCTTCTTGTAACTTTTCACAGAAAGTATTTGAATCTATTTGATAATCGTATTTTAGGAAACAAACTGTTCCATATTTTGGAATAACACAAGAAAGATGAGGATGAACTTTTTAACCATTCTTTCAAGTAACACTTATTTTCTTCTAAAATCTCACGATTTCTAGATAAAATTTCTTTTTACTATATTTTTAAAGTAAGTGCCCCTAAATAATCATTGATTGGTCCACTACTAATAATTGAATAATCACGTCTTTCATTGATTAAACGAATAAGTTCTTTATCTTTTTGTTTTGATCCAACCAATACGAAGTCCAGGGAGTTGATAAAACTTTAGAAAGTCCTGAGGTTGCTATTCCTTTTTCATAAAGATCACTAATGGATTCTTCTTGATAAAGTCCTCGATAGATTTCATCCACAAGAACATAGAGATCATGCTTTTTACATATTTGAATCAGTTGTTGCATTTCTTCATGATCTAAAGTTGTTCCAGTAGGATTGTTTGGTAAATTCAAACAAATCATTTTGTATTTTCTCTAATATTTTTTCTAATTCTTCAAAATCGATTTTCCATTCATTTTCTTCTTTTAAATGAATAAAATCAACTTCTACCCCTAAAGATTCAGGAAAACTATAAAGTTGTTGATACGTTGGTAAAAATGATAAAATATGATCATTTGTTGAAAGTAATGTCATTAAAACAAGTTCATTGGCATTGACACCACCATGGCAAATAGCAATTTCTTCATCATCACCACTTTGATATAAACTTAAAATACCTTTTTTTAATTCATGAGAACCTTCAATAGCACCATAATCTAAAGAAAGATTCATTAAATCTTCTAATGAATCTTTTTATCATACGCTAATAATTCCTTTAAAGTTAAAGATTTAGCAACTGTATCTGCCAAGTTATAGCGACAGTTATTTTCATGCAAAGTCATATAAGACTCTACTTCAAAACGTTGTAGTTTCATTAGTGCATAACCTTCTTTAAGAAATCTTGAGCACGTTCAGTTTTAGGATTTTCATAGAAAGCTTTTGCATCATTTTCTTCAACGATTTTACCATTTTCTAAGAAAATAACACGATCTGCAACTGTTTTAGCAAAGCCCATTTCATGAGTAACAACAATCATTGTCATTCCTTCTTTAGCAAGTTGTTGCATAACTTCTAATACTTCAATAACCATTTCTGGATCCAAGGCACTTGTTGGTTCATCAAAAAGCATGATTTCAGGGCTTGTACATAAGCTTCTCGCAATCGCTACCCTTTGTTTTTGTCCACCTGAAAGTTTATTTGGATACTCATCTTTTTTATCTAATAAGCCAACTCTTGTAAGATAGTTACAAGCTATTTCATTGGCTTTTTCTTCCTCCATGTGACGTACTTTTGTAAGTGAAAGTGTTAAGTTTTCTAAGACTGTCATATGTGGAAATAAATTGAAATGTTGGAAAACAAATCCCATTTTATTTCTTAATTCTTGATAATTAGATTTCTTTGGATCTAATACTTCCCCATTAAGGTATACATGTCCTGTTTCTGGTACTTCTAAACCATGAATACATCTTAAAACTGTACTCTTACCTGAACCAGAAGGTCCAATTAAACACACAATTTCTCCTTTTTTACTTCAAGAGAAACATCATCAACTGCTTTTACTTTTTAAATTGTTTTGATATATGTTCAACTTTAATCACTTTCAGCTAACCTCTTTTCTACATATCTACCTAAATAAGAAATACTAATTGTCATAATTAAATAATAAACTGCAACAATACAATAAGGTGACATAACATCATAATATTGTGCCCCCACTACTTGAGCTGATTTTAATAATTCAACGGCACCAATACAACTGATCAATGAAGAATCTTTTAATCAATGTAATAAATTCACTGATCATTGGTGGAATAATTCTTTTGAAGGCTTGTGGTAAAATAACAAGTCTCATTGTTTGTTTATAAGAAAGCCCTAAAGTTTCACAAGCTTCCCATTGTCCTTTATCAACCCCATTGATTCCACTACGAATAAGTTCTGTCGAATAAGCCCCACTGTTAATAGACATAGCAATAGCACCAATTAAAAAGACATTAATTCTTAAAACATTTCCTGTAAACACTGTATAAATAGATGGAATAACTGAGAATAAAATCAAGATTTGAAGTAACATTGGTGTCCTCACGAATGACTTCAACATACACATTTCAATAATTCTAAAATTTTATATTTAGATCTTTTGCTGAAGATCCTAAAATCCCAAAAACAATACCAAATAAAAGGGATACAGCAGCGAGTAAAAAGTGATACTACTGCACCCTTAGCAAAGTAAAAGTAAGTTTTCAGGAGTAAACACTTTTGAAAAAGCTACAAACATTTCTATACCCCTTTTCTATAATTTTTATTTTTCTAATGGTGATAAATCATATTTTTTACATAATTTATCGTAATCTTTTGAAGCTACGAATTTTTTTTAATACATTTATTCATTAATTTGATCATTTTGTATTACCTTTTTAGCGATAACATAGTTCTTTTCATCCATTAATGAACCATTTAATTGTGTAAAGTTTCCACTAGATACATATTGTTGAGCAACACCTAAATCAACGATTGCTGCATCATATTGATTACTTGCTAAACCATTGAAAATATCTTGTACGTTTTTCATTGAAACAACATCAGCATTTTCAACTTCTTTGGCAGCTTGTTCACCAGTAGCTCCAGTTTGAGCAGCTAATTTTTACCAACCAATTGATCATTTGAAGTAATTGAAGAACCATTTGGTACAACAGCAACTTGTTGAGTTCCTAAATATGGATCAGACCATTCAACAACTCTATCTTCACTATAAGTAAAACCAGAAATACCCAAATCAATTTGATCCCCTTGAATTTGAGTAACAATGTTATCAAAAATCCATTTGTTTGAATTCTAAAGAATAAGTTTTACCTTCCATATCAGATAAATAACCTTCAAATAATTTGGCCATATCTACGTCAAAACCAACGATTTCACCTTTTTTTTGTTTAATGATTCATAAGGTGCATAATCAGGTGATGTCCCAATTGTAATTGTCACATCGGCATCATTTTTACTGCTTGATGAACATCCAGCAATAGCACAAAGTCATCACAAGTGCTAACATTAATTTTAATACTTTTTTCATATTCTTTTCCCCTTTTCTACCCAATAAAAACGTCTCCTAGCAATTGCTAAGAGACGAAAGATTGGTACCACTCTTGTTGATATGATAAACATATCCACCTCACCGTTAAAGCTGGTTAGCTTGTTATCCTATGTATTCAGATAACCCCCTCCAAAGTGCGCTTCATTTTATTTTCAATATCTAATTTCCACCAACATAGACTCTCTAACATATCCAATAAAACTACTCTCTTTTTCATTGAGTTTATTTATATACCTGTATTATAGATAATATTTAAGCTTTGTCAACATTCCTCGATTATTTTTTTTTGATAAAACTTTTTTTCATTAAAAGAACGTACTGCCTTCATTGCTTTTTTCTAAAGGAGCATTCATTTCTTGTAATTGTTCTAAAACATCATCGAGTTGTTGATTTGCTTCTTGAATACTGTCTCTTGTATCTTGAACTGTTTGTTTGGTTTTCTTTTTGGCATCACCACTATGAAGTAAAAAAAAACACCTAAGACATACATATAAAAATACCAATAATGATTAAAAAATCTTTAATTAGTTCCACAATCTCACCCATCTTTAGTATAGCCTATTTTGTTTAATCAATCCAGCCAAAATGACGACAAGCATATTCAATACCGTCATCATCATTTCTTTTTGGTTATAAAATTTGCGACTGCTTTGACTTCATCGATTGCATTACCCATAGCAATACCTAAAGGAGCTTGGTCAATCATAGAAATATCATTTAAGCCATCCCCAAAGACCACAATATCCTTTTCATTTCCCTTTAATAAATGAACCATTTCTAAAATACCTTTATATTTATCTGCTGGTTCGATGATGATTTGTCCTTTAAAATAACGCATATATTCCAAAGTTCTAAATCCAATAATTTTTCTTCTTGTTCACCACATTCAATAAATACTTTATAAATTTCCTTTTACTTGATGAAAGTCTATACTTTCATCAACAACTAATTTTACCGGAAGTTTTGATCTTTTTGATCACTTTGATTCGTATACAAAACAGCTTCATTTCCTAAAGCAACTGCAAATGGTAAATGATGTTCAATACATTGATCAATGACACGATTGGCTTGAACAAAATCTATCGGTTTAATATATTGAAGTTCATTATGTAAAGTAATACCATTTCCTCCATCTGTTACTAAACAATCAATATGGGCTTCTTTAGCAGCATCCATCGCCATATATTGTGCTCTTCCTGTCGCAATAGCAACAAAATGCCCATTTTCTTTTAACTTATCTAACGTACGATATGTGCTTTCTAAAATCTTTCCTCCTGGATTACCATCTAAAAGTGTTCCATCAATATCAAAAAAAATATATTTTCTTTCCATGTTACTTTTCTCCTTTAAATTGCATATTATAGAATCTTGCATAATTTCCATTTAATTTCATCAACTCTTCATGGTTTCCTTGTGTTCTTCGATGCCATTTTCCGTTAAAACACAAATATGTTTGGCATTTTTTAATCGTTGATAAACGATGCGCAATAACAAAAGTTGTACGATCTTGAGATAATTTTTCTAAAGATTCTTGTACAATACTTTCACTTTCATTATCTAATGCACTTGTTGCTTCATCAAAATAAGAATTGGTGGATTCTTTAAGAAAACACGTGCAATCGAGATACGTTGTTTTTGACCACCTGAAAGTTTTACTCCACGTTGTCCACAATCCGTATCGTAACCTTCTTCTAATTCCATAATAAAATCATGAGCATTGGCTTTTTTAGCGGCTGCAATAACTTCTTCATCACTTGCCTCTAAATTTCCATAACGAATATTATCCATGATGGTTCCTGCAAACAAATAAACATCTTGTTGAACAATCCCAATATTTTTTCTTAAAGATTGTTGTTTGATTTCTTTTGACATTGATTCCATCAATCAAGACATTTCCTTTCGTTGCTTCGTAAAAACGAGGAATCAAAGAACAAATCGTTGTTTTACCAACCCTGATGAACCAACAAAAGCAATATACTCTCCTGGTTTTACATCCAAGTTAATATTATTTAACACATAAGGTGTTTGTTCATTATAGCGAAATGAAACATGATCAAACATGACATTCCCTTCAACATGTTGTAATACAACTGCATTTTTGTATCTTGAATATCTGGTTCAATTTCTAATATTTCCATAAAACGTTCAAAACCAGTAACACCTTCTTGAAATTGTTCAGTAAAGTTTAAAAGTTTTTTACAGGATCTATTAAGTTCGTGACATAAAGTAAAAGGCAATTAAATCTGCAACATTAATACTTCCATAAGAAATAAATAAGGTTCCAAAAGATAACCGATACTGTAATTAAACTTGTAAAAAGAAGTAAGTCCAGAATTGTATCTTCCCATATAATAATAATTTTTCTTAGCACTTACATAATGTCCATTTTGTTTATCAAAACGTTCTAACTCTTGATCTTCATTCGCAAAACTTTTAACAACACGAATTCCTGATAAATTGTCTTCAATGCGTTCATTGATATCACCAATTCTCTTTTATTTCTTTTAAAGCTTTTCTCATCTTTTTATTATAATACCAAGCAAATAAAACATAAATGGTAAGATCGCAAATAAAATTAAAGTCAGTTTGACATTAATATAGGAAAAAAATAAAAGCCCCTATAAACTTAATAATTGAAATGACAATATCTTCTGGTCCATGATGATAAAGTTCAGTTAAAGAAAATAAATCATTCGTTAGACGTGACATCAATTGTCCTGTGTTTTGTTCATCATAAAAGCGAAAAGATAATTTTGATAATGACTAAATAACTCATTACGTAAATCTTTCCATATAGACACCCATGACATGTCCTAGATAACCTATATAAAATAATTACAAAATATTCAACAACAATCAAACAAAGCATAAAGTCCTAATAAATAAATTTTAGAATAATCAATCTTTTTGGTTGATTTAAAATCGTTCCTGTAATATATAGCGTGTAATCATAGGATAAACAAGTGTAATAGCTGCCGAAACCATCGCACAAAACATATCTTTAAAAACAAACCTTATAATTTGTATAATAAGATAAAATTTCTTCCATCTTCTTTCATATTAAAACACCTTCATATTTTTACAAAGAATGACGTTTTCTAGTTAAAAATGATTATTTTAAAATATGAAAAAGTGAGGCTTTTTCATGAACCAAGTTTTGGACTTCTATTCTAACCGGTCTGGCACTTTTTATTTGTATCGACTATCTTTCTTCTTTACAAGAACTTTCACCAACCCGTTTAAAAAAATCTTCTTGCTAAATGTACTTTCTACTTTAAGGCTATTCTTAATTGTTTTATAACTTGTATCATTCAATCGTTCTGCCACAACTGCTTTAACAGTCAGTTTAATTAATGCAAATCTCATGACCTTTTCGCAAAGTATTGGCATTATTATGGGAGCCAATATTGGCAATACAACCATAACAGCGATTATTGTAGGTTTTGATCTTTTCAATATGCTTCTTTCTTTGATTATTGGTGCTTTTTGTTTATTATTTTCTAATCATCCTGTAAAATAAAAGGTCTTTGTACAAATTCTTTGGGCTTGGTTGTTTATTTTATGGATTAGAACTTATGTCAATGCATCTTGAAGCTATTACTAAACTTCCTGAATTTATGAAATTAGTAACACTTTTTACAAATCATCCAATTCTAGCCATGTTTGGTGGAGCCATCACAACTGCTCTTATTCAATCATCATGCCATGATTGCTATTGTCCCAAATGTATCATTTAAAAGCCATTTCCCTTTATGTTTCTATTCCTTATATCTTTGGTTGTAATATCGGTACAACCATTACCGCTTTTCTTTCTGCCCTTAAAACCAATCCTCCATCTGCCAAAAGCCGCCCTCTTTTCATTTTTCTTCAATGCAATTGGAACTGCTTTTTTTATGATTTTCCTGACTCCTTTTTATCATCTTTTTTAACATTTCGCTTTTTATATTCTATTTCCACCTCAGCAATACGTAACTGAACGAAGTACAATTGA
>VOFB01003385.1_pt1 | contig 11827 bp, 17 predicted proteins | sample 5384141 | NCBI WGS metagenome assembly VOFB01 (sample SAMN12384721, study PRJNA508395) | human gut metagenome | isolation source: healthy gut A | host: Homo sapiens
ATAGCGCTTGCATTTCTGTTATGCACGTGTATAATGAAATTATTGTTGAAAACAATCAATCATACGCAGGTGATGTGGATAGTGAAAAAGATATATCATACGATATGAGATGACCCAACCGGCAGGATGATATTGGAAAACAGGGTGCTCACGCAGGCGGGCTGAGAGTAAGCAACAACAGAACAGTTGGGACTGAAATGCCAACGTAGGAGATAATGGAACGCAAGTGTGCAGGAATCTTTGGTTGAGGACCCTGCATTTTAATCATGAAGAAGGCAAACAGCATGAACATCACAAGAGAACAGTTAAAATTATACGCTGTCACAGACCGCAGCTGGCTTGGGCAGCGAGACACTATATGAACGGGTAGAGAAAGCGTTAAGGCGGCGTGACCTTGGGTGCAGCTTCGGAGAAAAACTCTTGATGAGGCTGCTTTTTGAGAAAGAAGGAGTTATTAGAACTTTGTCATCATTATAACGCACGCTTATCATCAATGACAACGTGGAACTTGCAAAAAAATCCATGCGGACAGGTTCACATCGGACAGTCTGATATGGAGATAAAAATGCAAGAGATCTTCTTGGAGCAGATAAGATTATCGGCGTGACAGCAAAGACGATAGAGCAGGCAAAAGCAGCAGAAACTGCCGGAGCAGATTATCTTGGAAGCGGAGCCGTTTTTGGAACAAGCACGAAAGCAGATGCAAAACCGATGGAATTAGATTTGTTTCAGGGAAATCTGCGAGAGTGTAACAATTCCGGTTGTTGCGATCGGAGGGATCAACGCAGACAATGTCCTTCGGCTGAAAGGCAGAAAGATGGCGGGAGCAGCAGTTGTCACGGCATTTTCGCATGTGAAGATTTGAAAAAGGAACAAAAGAATTACTTGAAAAAGTAGCAAGTATCATTTAATTAGGTAGGAACTGCAGAGCAGTTTTATATACAACGGCAGATTGGGGCACCACCTTGGGTCGCTATACAAAATTAATGCAAAAAAGAAGGATTTTTTCGAATAAACAAGGATTGGATTACAGCATTAACAATCGCTGGAAGTGATTCCAGTGGAGGCGCCATCCAGGCAGATATTAAGACTATGACCGCAAGCCGCGTTTACGCGATGAGTGCGATCACGGCTTTGACTGCCCCAAATACGACCAGCGTAACGAATATTGTGGAGGTAACTCAAAGTTTTTGGCAAAGCAGCTGGATAGTATTTTACGGATATCAATCCGGATGCGATTAAGACCGGGATGGTTTCATCAAGTGAACTGATCGAGACGATTGCGGACAAACTGACAGAATACCACGCAAAAAAATATCGTAGTGGATCACTGTTATGGTGGCTACCAGCGGGCAAGACTTATCAGCAGGAAGCCATTGGAACATTTCATTCAAGCAAATCTGGTCAATCTCTGAATACGTCAACATCCGCTCTTTTTTGAAATCTGTTTCAATTCCTTTGCCTGCTTCATGGACGGTGAGAAGGGGATTTTGAACCGACAGCCCCATTGTTGTGCGTGGAAACAAAATAACAATTTGTCATAAAGCTATTCAGAGAAAGGAAACAGAAACATGATTATTTTGTCATAAAAATTATCAGGATATGAGCCGCAACGCTGCCAACATCATCTCCGCACAGGTTATTATGAAACCGGATTGTGTTCTTGGACTTGCCACAGGTTCATCACCGGTTGGAACATATAAACAGCTGATTGAATGGTATGAAAAATTGGATTTAATGAACCGGGGGCGGCTTTTGAAAAGGAGACACATTTGTAGATTTGACAGAAAAGCACAATCGAAGCAAATAAACGATTCTTTGCTTTCGGAAGAAGAGGTTCCGAAACAGGCATATACGATGGGGAATCAAAAAATATCATGCAGGCAAAGAAGATTCTCGTGATTGTGAGCGGGGCGGATTATTTATCATTATCTATGTGGCATTAGTGGTCACGTTTGGATTTACTTTATTGGTTACGGATGTAGCGATTATGATCATGACATATTATTCTGTAATTGGTGGTTGGATTACGGAATATCTGGCAGTATATCTGGCTGGACAAGGTGTATATGCGGCAGAGGAAGGATATTTTACTTCTTTCATTACATCAGAAGTATATCCGATTATTTTTATGTTACTATTTCTTGCGATTACAGCATTTATCGTGTACAGCGGTGTAGAAAAAAGGAATTGAACGTTTTGCGAGAATTGTGATGCCGGGATTGCTGATCATGATTGTTGGAATTGCAGTATATTCATTGACACTACACTTTAAGGATGGAAATGGTAGCATCGGACAGGAATTTAGGGACTTATGATCATTCTGGCAGTATATGTTGTTCGGTTATGATGGCAGTACTCTTTTTTACAGTCGGCGGGCATATTTACACTGGTTCGATAGTGCAACTAAATATGATATCTGTGAACTGAGAGCCCGCTATTTGTCGGGCCACCAGTTCGGGTGTTCGATTGAAAGTAAAGACTGCTGGTATTCCTTTGGAGGAATTCCGGTAGTCTTTTATAAATACGCGGCTAAAATAGAGTGAATCAGAGAATCCTACCATGGAAGCAACATCGGACAGCTTCATGGTATTGGTTTAATCAACTCTTTTGCTTTTTTCTATGCAGGAGGTCATTGAGGGTAATGCATCAGGGCAGCATCCATTCGTTCTTTGAAAATGTGGGAAAAATATCCGACACTTAATTTACAGTATTTTGCCATTGAGGATACAGTCAGTCCTTCATATAGTGCTGATTCAGCTGCATTACAAGTCGTCGATAGAAAAATCGTTCTCAGAAAAGAGGTCAGGAGCTGCTGGCGGGAACGGACAATCATGACTAGCACATATGTAAGAAACTGCTAAGTACAATGTCATCATAATATTTTTTTTAATTGCAACTCAATAATGGTCTCTTGAAATAATGTCTTTAGCAGCGTATGTTCACCGATATAGCAATTATGAATTTGATATTTTTCAATTAGTTTTTCACAATCACTTCCAGTGAAATGTATCCAGTATATCTCAGGATGCTCATTTGCATAATAAAAGTAAGTTTGCGGTTCGTGAGGGCGGAAGAGCAGGATATTTCCGGCTCTGTAATGGAGTTCCATTTGCCGTTTAGGAAATAATGCCCGATGCCCTTATAAACATAAATCAGCTGGTAATCCACCCGTCCCAAGGAACGGTCCTGAAGTAGTCTTTCGTTTTAAAAATCTGCATGCCGCAGCAGTTTACGGCTAATGGTACTGTTTCATCAACAAACCCGATCACACGTCTTTCGTTTCTTAAATGACCTGAAACATTAATCATAATTCGATCCCTTCTTTCTCCATTATTTATAATTCTAATTGAAAAATAGCACATAAAAGCAGAAATGTCCATATAAATAACACAATTAGACATGGAAAATCCTATGAAAATTTATATACTATAACTAAGAAATGAGCAGAATAGAACATAAAGCAGAAGTGCTGAAGTCCAGCTAATAAATGTCAATAGCTAAATGAACAATATCATTTTTCAAAAGATATTGTTTCGTTGGATTACAGTATTTTATGCGGCAATTTAGGGCAAAGTCAGAGGGTATAAGAGAAACCTTCAAATCAGGTTTCGAAGCAACTAAAAGCAGCTGTTTTTGCGAATTTTATTTTTCAAGCACACTCTAGCGTGTTATTCGGGTATTGCATTCCGGCTCCCAACCAGCTAAAACATAAAACCCTGTCGAATGGACTAATTGACTTCATTGTAGGTATGGGCTGATAAGAATCAGCTTCCCAGGGGAGGAATACATTATTTGTCCTATCCTATGGGATGATACCTTATGTTTTATCTGGTGTCTATCAGGAACAAATCAGACATGATCATAATTATGGATAACATCTGATGAAGGAAGAACACCTTCTTCTGTTATCTGATATAGAAACTTATTAATCAAGTAGTCATTCTTGACTACATCATTATTATACTAGGAGGAAGTTACATGAAGAAACAGATTGTATTTCTGATGACAGACACAACAAGAAAAGATATGGTTGGCTGTTACGGGAATCCCAAAATGAAGACGCCAAATCTTGACCGATTGGCACAGGAGGGCATCCGTTATGAGAATGCTTATACCTGTCAGCCTGTATGTGGTCCGGCAAGAGGTGCAATTTTTCAGGAACATTTCCGCATAGTAATGGCATGGTAACCAATAGTATTGCAATGGGAGCTAATGTAAAAACGGTTGGACAGAGATTGAGTGATAATGGCATTGAGTGTGGTTATATCGGAAAATGGCACCTTGATGGATCTGATTATTTTGGAACCGGAGAATGTCCGGAAGGATGGAATCAGATTACTGGTACGATATGAAATGTTATCTGGAGGAATTAAGTGATGAAGACAAGGTGAAATCTAGAGATCCAAAGGAGTCTTATTAGAAAGATTTTTCAGAAACATTCACCTATGCACACAGATGTTCAGATCGTGCAATCAAATATCTGGAAGAGCATAGTAATCAGGACTTCTTTTTGACAGTATCTTATGATGAACCACATGGACCATCTCTTTGTCCGGAACCGTTCAATTATATGTATGATGGATTCAAGTTTGACAGCTGTCCGAACTTTGAGGATGATTTGTCACAGAAACCATTTATGCAGAGACTTTTGGGCAGGAAAAAATCTGCATGCTACAGAGGAAGAAATTAATAAGCCATCAGATGGGTTATCCTTGTTCTTAGGATGCAATTTTTTGTGGATTATGAAATCGGACGTGTACTTGATAAAATTCGTGAAGTTGCTCCGGAGGCGATGGTCATTTTCACATCAGATCACGGAGATATGCTTGGAGCACATCGTTTGTTCTCCAAAAATGCTGCAGCATACAAGGAAGTGGCAAACATCCCATTGATCATAAAGGGTGGGGTGAAAGGACATGTGGAAAGAGTGTTGCCTCCCACATTGATATTGTTCAACAATTATGGACTATTTTGGCTTGAAGATTCCAAAACTTCTGGAAGGCAAGAGCATGCTTCCGGAAATCTACGATCCGGAAAAGAAGACAAATGATGTGGTGTTTACGGAATTCACGAGATATGAAATAGATCATGATGGGTTCGGTGGTCTGCAGATTATGAGAGCTGTAATGTCAGAACGTTATAAACTGGTCATTCACCTGCTGGATACGGACGAATTCTATGATCTGCAGAATGATCCATATGAAATGAATAATCTGATCAATGATGAAACGTATGCCGATATCCGCAATAAAATGCATGACAAATTGATTGAGCACATGAATCAGACAAGAGATTTGTATCGAGGATATCAGTGGCACATGCGTCCATGGAGAAAGGACTTTGTTCGAACTGGGAGAATGAGGGATATACAAGACAACGTGAGAATGAAGAGTATGAACCAAGACAGCTCGATTATGATACGAGGTCTTCCAATGGAAACAGCAGTAAGAAAAGAAAAATTAGATATCGGAGAGGAGAGAATACGATGGAGGAAAAGAACTATTTAAAATGGTATAACAAAGTAGGTTACGGAACGGGAGATATTGCAGGAAATGTTGTGTTTGCATTCCTGTCCTCTTTCATCATGATTTATTTGACGAATACAGTAGGGCTAAATGCAGGTGTGATTGGATCATTGATTGCATTCTCAAAGATTCTGGATGGAGTTTCCGATGTTTTCTTTGGATCCATGATTGATAAGACACACAGTAAAATGGGAAAAGCAAGACCGTGGATGCTGTGGGCATATATTGGATGTGCGATTACTTTAGTTGCAGCTTTCGCTGTTCCGACTGATATGGGTAAAACTTCCCAGTATATCTGGTTCTTTATTACTTATACATTACTTAACGCGGGATTTTATACGGCAAACAACATTGCCTATTCCACTCTGACAGCATTGGTTACAAAGAATGCAAAAGAGCGTGTTCAGATGGGATCCATTCGTTTTATGTTTGCATTTGGAACCAGTTTTCTGATTCAGACAATTACCATTGGTGCGGTTGCAAAACTGGGTGGCGGAGCAGCCGGATGGAGAACAATTGCAATCATTTATGCGGTTATCGGTATTATTTCCAACACGGTTGCAGTACTTTCCGTAAAGGAACTTCCACCGGAAGAACTTGCTCCGCAGGATGAAAAGAAAAAGGAAGAAAAATATAGCCTGATTGAAGCTGGAAAGATGCTTCTTCACAATAAATACTATATTGTAATTCTTATCATTGATGTTCTTCGTCAGACATATTCTTCAATCATTAACATGGGAATCTATTTCATGACTTATGTACTTGGAAAAGCAGAACTTTTGGGAACATTCTCGGGGCAATTAATCTGGCATTGATCATTGGATTGGCTTTCCTGCCAGCACTGGTTGCAAAACATAAAGGTTACTACAAATTAAACTTCTCTGGATATGTGATTTCAGCACTTGGACGAGGTGTTGTCGTAGTAGCTGGATATATTGGTAGTGTGCCACTTATGTTAGCTGGTACTGCAATCGGTGCAATTGGTATGAGTCCATGGCAGGGAAATCTGAATGCATTGGTAGCAGAATGTTCCGAGCATACGTTTTTGAAATATGGAAAGAGAATTGATGGAACAATGTACTCATGTACATCCATGGGGCTGAAGCTTGGTGGTGGTCTTGGAATAGCAATCGTTGGATGGCTGCTTGACCTTGGTGGATTTGACGGACAACTTGCAGTTCAGTCACAGTCTTGTATAAATATGCTTCATTTCATGTATCTGTGGCTGCCGATGATTATTAACATCATTATTGTTGTTTTATTGACACAGTTGAATGTGGAAAAAAGCAAATGAGAAACTAAGAGCAGAAAAAGCAATTATTAAAAAATAGTTGAAAAGGTATTACAGCAATTAAGTAGTCAGGTTCTTACCGCTTAATTGCTGTAAAGTTGTATTTGACAGAGTTGAGAAAAACGATATTTAGGAGGCAGTTAAAAAATACGAGTTAGAGAACGGTGCTAGATATGCATACGTTCCAAGTATGATAAAGGTTTGCATTAGAGTGAGGTGGTTCTTAATGTAAATCAAGGTCAATGACCATGAGATATATGGGTACAGTTGAGTATAAATTTACAGAAGATGACGTCACACATTCCTGTTTATGGCAACGCAAACTTATCGCGATAATCAAAATCAAATAGAAGTTTGAATGAGCATCTAATGGCTTTATGCCTGTTAGGTGCTTTATTTATTTGGGCAGGGAGAGCGAGCAGACTATTTTCGTCATTTGAAATATCTACAAGAGCATGAGAAACTCCTATCTGATTTGTCAGAAACAGAATTGAATACGTTATGTTTTGAAGTTGATTATTGTGTAGAAAAACAGCAGTATAAAGTATGTGAATATGACATTGTAATCGAGGATTCGGACACGTTTGTTCGTCGTACAGTTTTAAAAAGAAAAAATCCAAAAGATTTACGAAGATTCTCATCAAAACTATGGCGCTCCTAAAATTACTGCAGAATTACGGAAATCCGGAGAATGTATTTCAAAAAACAGTTGGAAATTATATGCGTCAAATGGGAATTAAAGCCCAATAGGTAAAACCATATACAGTCATTGTGGATATTTGTCTCCAACTGAATACGAGGAACAATATCTCGAAAAGCTCCAAAAGAATGCAGTAAAGATTGCAAGTTAGACTTTGCTAAAAATGGAGAAAATTGGTTACATTTAATTTGTACTTTTTCTTGACATAGGACCAAATCCGATTGAGACACCCCTGAATGTTCGGGACTATATAGATTCTTTTCAGAATTTATAAGTTTTTAATATTTTGGATACAAAAAACATTTAGTCTAAAATGATTAGATGTTTACCGCAAAAGATACTTTATGAACGCTCATCGGATTTATTGATGTAAGTTATTACTACTATACGATTCATATTTCATACGAATTATAATTAAGCTAGTGTAATTTACTAAAATAATAATTTTAAAGGGGAATTACTATGCCTGCAATCAGTAAAAAAATTAATGTTTCAAGAGATTCTTAGTAAGAAGAAAAAAGTAATCAATTATGTGATTAAAGAATTTCAGCGGGTATATAAAGCAAAAGATGAAAATATTGAGTATGAAAAGCAGTTAAATGCAGAATTGAACAAACTTCACAAATCCCGTGAAAATACATGGACATGTATACTGATGATTTGATTTCAGAGAGGAATTGAATGAGAAAATCGGTGGGGTGCGAAAAGAGATTGAACGGTTGGAGAATGAACTGAAAATGGTCTCTTATCATCTGACGAAAGGAGAACAACTGGAAGCAATTTTGAACAGCACATTCAAGCAACTGGAAGATATCACAGATGTTCATGAAATGACAAATGCACAGTTAAAACGATTGATCAATAAAAATTGAAGTAGACAAGGATGGCAATGTAGATATTTACCTGCATCTTATTGGTGATTTGGGATTGGATGAAACTGTTTTCGAAATTGCAACCATACATAAGGATGTTACAGAACGTCTGGAAAAATCAATGCATCTCTGGCAGCGGAGACTAGAAAAGTTTTAGATATCAATAAATCCGAGCGCCATATCCGCGGAGGGCTGGCTACAAAAGAGAAGTATTTACATATGCATGGGTAATTGAGATGTTGTGGTAGCAAAAAATGTTGCATAGGCACAGAAGTTGTGTGATAATATGTCCATACAAAAACGTATGGAGACAACGAATGTAAAACAAAAATGGAAACAATTTGAAAAACTAACAGACCAATGTTATATGAAATATGATTGGAACCGATAAGGATGGAACCTGTTGGGAAAAAGCATTTGAACTTTTGATGGAGATTGTCAGAGAAGAAAGACAGAAAGAACCGAACTGTTTTCAGGAAGTTTATATGCTAGATGAAGCGACAGATTATAAATATGATATTTCAGAATGGTTGGAAGATTGTCTGGATGAGATAGACATGAGAGAAGAGTATGAGGTACTTCTCGGTGATGTGTGATACTTTGCTGAGTTTGTTTTCATGGCCAGACTACACAGGCTCTGATCTGAAATTCAGAAAAAGTTCTGTATTGGAGGCTCTTGGAAGAAATAATGAAGCAGTATCCTTTGCTGTAAATGGTTTGAAAAGGAACCGGAGAATATTATGGCAGCGACAGCTTATGTCTATGCATTGCTTAAATGGGGCAAAAGAATATGAAGCAGCAGAAAAACTGATTCATCAGTTCATCATAGACGAATCAGAATGTCTTGAAGAAAATGAAATTATGTTCCGTGCCGCATCAAAGTATTATGGGACAATCGGGGACAAAAACAAAAAGAAACAGTTAGATAAAGTGTTAAAAGAATACGAAGCTTATGTGGACAAAATGATGGAAGAAGAATGGTTAGGCAGTGACGAAGATGGCTGGGAGGATGAAGAACTTCCGTTTGATTAAGATGTGTGGATGATATATGAATATTTGCCGGATGAATAAAATAGCGCTTGCATTTCTGTTATGCACGTGTATAATGAAATTATTGTTGAAAACAATCAATCATCTAAAGGTGATGTGGATAATTGATGAAAAGATATATCATACGACTGTCAATGAGACAGCCGGCAGGATGATATTGGAAAACGGGGTGCTCGCACAGGCGGGCTGAGAGTAAGCGGATGCTTTAACCCGGAACCTGATTTGGATAATGCCAACGTAGGGAGATAATGGATCACAAGTGTGTGTTTTTTGTGTGCAGGAATCTTTTTGGCATTTTTTGGGTTCCTGCATTTTTTAATATGACACAAAAGAAGGCAAACAGCATGAACATCACAAGAGAACAGTTAAAATTATACGCTGTCACAGACCGTAGCTGGCTTGGCAGCGAGACACTGTATGAGCAGGTAGAGAAAGCGTTAAAAGGCGGCGTGACCTTAGTGCAGCTTCGGGAGAAAACTCTTGATGAGGCTGCTTTTGAGAAAGAAGGACAGGGAGTTATTAGAACTTTGTCATCATTATAATGTACCGCTTATCATCAATGACAACGTGAAACTGGCAAAAAATCCATGCGGACGGAGTTCACATCGGACAGTCTGATATGGAGATAAAAATGCAAAGAGCTTCTTGGAGCAGATAAGATTATCGGCGTGACAGCAAAGACGATAGAGCAGGCAAAAGCAGCAGAAGCTGCAGGAGCAGATTATCTTGGAAGTGGAGCAGTTTTTGGAACAAGCACGAAAGCCGATGCAAAACCGATGGAACTTTCTTTATTTCAGGAAATCTGTGAGAGTGTAACAATTCCGGTTGTTGCGATTGGAGGAATTAACGCAGACAATGTCCTTCGGCTGAAAGGCAGAAAGATGGCGGGAGCAGCAGTTGTCAGCGGCATTTTCGCATGTGAAGATATTGAAAAAGGAACAAAAGAATTACTTGAAAAAGTAGCAAGTATCATTTAATTAGGTAGGAACTGCAGAGCAGTTTTTATATACAGCGGCAGATTGGGGGCACCACCTTAGGTCGCTATACAAAATTAATGCAAAAGAAGGATTTTTCTTCGGAAAAACAAGGAGGATTGTATGTACACAGCATTAACAATCGCTGGAAGTGATTCCAGTGGAGGCGCCGGCATCCAGGCAGATATTAAGACAATGACCGCAAACCGCGTATACGCGATGAGTGCGATCACGGCTTTGACTGCCCAGAATACGACCGGCGTAACAGATATTGTGGAGGTAACTCCAAAGTTTTTGGCAGAGCAGCTGGATAGTATTTTTACGGATATCAATCCGGATGCAATTAAGACCGGGATGGTTTCATCAAGTGAACTGATCGAGACGATTGCGGACAAACTGACAGAATACCACGCAAAAAACATCGTAGTGGATCCTGTTATGGTGGCTACCAGCGGAGCAAGACTTATCAGCGAGGAAGCCATTGGAACATTGAAAAGTAAATTATTGCCTCTGGCAATTGTTATCACTCCAAATATCCCGGAAGCAGAAGTGCTTTCTGAGATGGAGATCAAAACAGAAGCAGATATGGAAAAAGCAGCAGAGACCATCTGTAACACCTTAGGTTGTGCAGTTTTATTAAAGGGTGGACATCAGTTAAATGATGCCAATGATCTTCTTTTCCAGAAAGGGAAAGAGCCGGTATGGTTCCATGGAAAAAGAATTGACAATCCAAATACCCATGGAACAGGCTGCACCTTGTCTTCCGCAATTGCATCAAATCTTGCAAAAGGAAGAGATTTGGAAACATCCGTTCAGTATGCGAAAAACTATATTTCCGGCGCACTTGCCGATATGCTTGACCTTGGAAAAGGAAGCGGCCCTATGAATCATGCATTTGCAATCGAAGGAGAATATGAAAGATGAGTGAAAAAAGAACTTCCGTTTTTTCAAACGGCTTAATCTGGTTTGGGGCAGGAGTGTCTTTAGCTGAGATCCTGACCGGTACCTATTTCGCACCACTTGGTTTTGGAAGAGCAATGGCAGCAATTCTGCTCGGACACCTGATCGGCGGACTCATGATGTTTGCCGCAGGAATGATCGGGGCAAAAGAGCGGAAAAGTGCCATGGAAACTGTAAAAATGAGCTTCGGCGAGAAGGGAAGCCTTCTCTTTGCAGTATTAAACGTGCTGCAGCTTGTCGGATGGACGGCGATCATGATCTATGATGGTGCACTCGCACAGAGACGGCCTGTTACATAGCGGCATATGGATCTGGGCAATTGTGATCGGAATTTTGATCATAGTGTGGATCTTTATCGGACTGACCAATCTTGGAAAGTTAAATACCGTTGCAATGACCGCACTCTTTTGTATTGTCACTGGTACTTTTTAAGGTGATCTTCTTTAATACAG
>VOFB01004836.1_pt1 | contig 11824 bp, 19 predicted proteins | sample 5384141 | NCBI WGS metagenome assembly VOFB01 (sample SAMN12384721, study PRJNA508395) | human gut metagenome | isolation source: healthy gut A | host: Homo sapiens
TGCAGATTGCTTTGTACGGCCTGGCCTATTGGCAGGAGCTTCAACCGACCAGACTGCCGGAGGATACATATCGGGAGCTTCAGCTTCTGGCGCGGCAGTATTACCAGATGACCTCCCTCCTTATCAAGGCAAAGGTCGATTTTAACGCCATCTGTGACCAGGTTTTGCCCGGTATGCAGGAGCTCATGAACGACCATGCCGGACGGCACAAGCTTTCGGACTTTGTCCTGCGCTATCATCACACCACTCACATCCTCGAAATGGGAGAAACGCGCTTTCGGAAGGATTATTGCAAATGGGCAGAAAAAAGGGATACCGCAATTGCGAACGTATGGCAGCGCACCCCTTTGCCACAGCTCAAAACGGTAAGGCGTCCCGTGACGCTATTTTAACACAGATGCAGGCTCTCGCCAAGACCCTGCCGGAATATTCTCTTGTGCGCGAAATGCCCTGCATCGGGGACACGCTGGCTCCGCGCCTGATCGCGGAGATCGGGGATGTCCGCCGCTTTCACAGCAAGCGGGCTCTCATCGCATACGCCGGCATCGATGCGCCGCCGTACCAGTCCGGCAAATTCCGCGCGAATAACCGGCATATCTCCAAGCGGGGAAATCGCTATCTGCGTAAGACCGGGTACGAAGTCATGCAGAGCTATGTGATGCACAAACCGGCAAACGACCCGATCTTTACATTCATTGAGAAAAAACGCAGCGAGGGGAAGAGCGGTAAACTCGCTATGGTGGCAGGCCTGAATAAGTTCCTCCGGGTCTATTATGGCAAGGTCACAGAGCTCTACCGCAGCTTGCCGGCAATAGAATGAGCTGAGATCTCCAATACTTTATTTGAGGCGGCCAAGCATTCCGTTTTGCCGCCTCTGCTTTGCTATACTCTTTTTCTACCTATAACTTTTCTTTCAATTAGGGCTTGACTTTTTAGCAGGTTTACAGCGGTTTTTAGAACAAAAAAAAGCTGTCCATTGACAGCGGTTTGACCGGCGATGTGGTGCTTGAAGCGAAGACGACGAGCTTGGCGAAGCATTATGAAGAAGACTTTGGGGCCGTCTTACTTCCGACCTTTCAATCTTCCGCACCAAGGTATTTGATTGCGGACGAAGCTGCCAAACGAATTTTCTTCACCTATCTGGATTGATTTTCTGCGAGGAGGTGCTTTGCATGAATATGAATAAAAACAGACCGGCGTCTGATGCGGCGTGGTATTGCCGCAAAGATGCAGAGGAAGAACGTTTTTATGAGATATTCTTTCAACTGTGCCGCAAATACAGCGTGCGTTGGGCAAGTGCCACACCGAAGGAGAAAAGCTTTATTGAAGAAGTGACCCGCGTCACCTATGAGCGGGACAGGGCGCAGCGGCTTGGGTTGCCGCTGTCGGAGGTGCGCCCCTCGTTCGCGTCTTGAAAGTTGTTTGACCCACACCGTGACCCACACGGGGAACAATGGAACAAACAGGCTGCGACCTCATCCTTTTGGACAAAAAACGCCGCAAAGCCTTACGGGGCTGGAAGGCTCTAAGGGATGAGGTCGGCAGTTGAATTGCCCAGCAGCTCCATATGAACACCACCCGTATTTCGAACTTTTTGCCGAAATATTCTTATTCGGAAAGCCTGCATTGCAGGGCTTTCCGCTTTTTATAAATAATCCGATGCATCATGAAACATCAAAATTGCGAAGATGTTTTCAAACGCCAACATTGCTATATGAACACGGCTTTTCGATATAATCACCTTGATATGCTGCTTCAAACGCTTGCGGTGTCTTGTATTTCAGCGTCTGATGTGGGCGAATCTCATTGTAAAAACGGATATATTCATCCACGCTCTTTCGAAAGTGCCGTTCAGAAGTATATTCGCGCCGGTAGGCTTCCTCTTTTTGAATGTGGCAAAGAATGTCTCTGCGACCGCATTATCGAGAGGCGTGCCGCTTGCGGAAAAGGATTGCTTAACGCCATATTGCTGCAAAAGTTTACTAAATGCCGCGGAAATATACTGCCCGCCCCTATCACTGTGAAAGGTCAGGCTTTGCGGATAGCCTCGTTCTGCATAAGCTCTCTACGGAAAGTGGTTGTGACAAGACGGGTACTGGCTGTGCGGGATACTGATACCCGACGACTTTGCGGGAGAAGAGGTCAATGATAGCGCAAAAGATAGACCCATGCATTTTTGATTTTGAAGTAAGTAATATCGCTCACCCATACTTGGTTTGATGATCCGCGGTAAATTTCCGGCGGAGCAGATTTTGCTTCTTTCGCATTTGATTCTTGTAGACCTTTTTTGCGTCGGTACGAATACTGTGCAAGCCAAGTTCCTGCATAATGGACGAGATTCGTTTTGTGCTGATGCGCAGACCGCTTTCGGCTAAGACGGTACGAATCTTATCAGCGCCATACCGCTGTTCACTATCATCGAAGATCTGCTTCACTTTCAGCATAAGCTGAGCCTTCTCGGATTCGTATTTGCTTCGATCTGCGCGGCGGAAAATGTGATTGTAGAATGTACCGCGGGACACATCCAAGGCTTCGCATAATTCGTGAACGCTGTACAAATCAGACATTTCATTGTAAAATGCTCCAGAGTGGCCAACTTGTCCTGTAGAGGTACTTTGGACAGGTAACCGGATAACTGAATGATCGAGAGTTTGTGCTCTGCTTTTTGAAGCCGCCTGACAAGAGCATCAAACTCCGCTGGTGTGTAGGCATGGGCAGATGTCTGAATAGAACGGTACTGGTTTCGCCAGTGATAGAAGGTGCTTTGCGATATGTGCAGTTCTTGGCAGAGAGCCGGAATGGACTCACCCTTTTCATAGCGACGAATCGCTTGCTTTTTGAACTCGAGCGGGTATTTCTTGGGCATTACAATAGCTCCTTTATGGTGTGATGAAGCAATCGTAATTAGGTTGAGCGGAATTTGCAAGAACGATGAAATCGATAAAAGAGATTGAAGATGAGACAGGGAAACTATAGAAACTTATGTGCGGTTGTATTCTTTCTCTCGTCGAGTAGGAAGTTGCCCTTTTTGAAAACTTTATTTTCCAAAATTGTATTAGTTGACGGAACCATTGTAATAAGCTGTTGCTCAGAATAAAGATGGGTTTGAGTATATTGCAGTAATTATTGCTCGAAATAATTAAAAAGGCCAGTGATAACGCATGAACCCAGTAAGCAAAGAGTTTTTCATTTACATTCGAATCTAATCGTGCTATTCTTTATGTAACTTGAAGGAACCTTTGTATGGCTACTGTTAAAACCAGTAAGGAGCGATGTAAGCAAAGGAGGTGCCTAAACATGGCTGATAATAGCAGAGCAGTCAATCGAGTATTTACACGCAAGGTAATATGTGATTTAATCGAAAATGGGAGAAGCGACGTTTTTGACTATGTTGTAAAGCGTTATATCGATGATCCCTCAAGTAAAAAATCATGGGCAACTTATCAGCGAAATATATGCTCACCTCAACAAGCAGCAGCGCAATGAGTACTTTTATATGAACACGCTTCTCAACAAATTGCTTTGTGGTATTCATAATGTGAATACCACATCAGCGTTTCTCTCAAGTACGAATCGGTCATTCCATTGCAGATTTTGTAATGATTAACGGCGAAGGTCGCGTGTATGAGATTAAATCTGATCTCGATAATTTTGATCGTCTATATGATCAACTCAGAGATTATTATCGTGCATTCAGTAAAAGTGTCTGTATTAGTGTCTATTCACGAACTGGAAAAAATCCGTAACGTATTATCGTCATTTGGCAATATGGGAGATGCTGTCGTGTGTATGTTCTCTCTGAGCGTGGTACAATTTTCAACAAGGAACGCAGCAAAGAGCCAAGAACATACAACGAGTTTCTTAATCATTCCAGCATTTTCAAGTTACTAAGGAAAAAAGAATACGAAAGAATAGTTAGTGGCTATTTTGGTGTTGCTCCGCAAGCAGAGCCTGTTTTTCATTTTAGGGCGTTTCTTGAAAAGTTTGAGGAGATACCTATTCTTGAAGCACAGCGGCTTGCATTTCAAGAAATGAAAAAGCGGAATAAAATTACAGTAGAAGAATTCCAAGAAATACAGCCAGAATTAAAAGCGGTAATTTATTTTTCTGGGCTTACTCAAAAAATGCCTGCACTTGGTCAATTGCTTGAAACACAATACAGGAGGTAATAGTATGTATTTTCCGTATTTTCGTGGAAGACAATATGAACTGCTTGCGCTTAAAGAGTTAGCAACAAAAAAACTGATTTCTTCGGCTATTGTTCCAATTATTGAGCCAGTAAAGATTATTCCTGCACTAAACAATTCCTTGTCCGCATTCCAAGATGCATCTCTCCCTGTCGCGCTGGTTATAAACCCGAATGTTGGGGATTTAACTGATGAGCCACAAATCATAAATCAGTTACTCGAAAAATACCTCTCTCCCAATGTCATTCCTGCCATACTTACAAACGAGAGTGCTGAAAAAGGGCTGATTGAACTAAAGAGTAAGGGTGTTGATACAAGTGAAATTCTTACAATACTAAACGACCCCTGATTTGATTGAAACTTATCAAGCTGTATTTCAGCAAACGCCTAAATACACGCTCTGCCCTTATGACCGTCATATACGACGCACAGTTAAGGAAAATAGTGTTCTGTTTGAGAATAAGTTTAATAAGAGAAGCAGAAATGCAGATTATCCTGAGGATGAACTGTTCTCCAATGACCATATTGATTATCGGGAGGATGACTACGTCGGGTTCGGAGATTACTCTATTATTGGCAGTGATTATATTGAGTCTGGGTTTGCACCTTATGCAGTTGCAATTCATATTGTGTATTTTGCGGAGGATGGTTCATTAAGAATACGGCACTTTGTTTCTGATTCAAACGATGATATTTCTGATGTCGCTGGAAAATTCTATGAGGCAGTGAGCAAATTGCATAAGTGGTATACCACAGAGAAACAAGACCGCCAACTAACTACAGGTTTGCAAACATTGTTGGATCATTTTAAAAACAAGACGTATCCTGGACTTCCAACATTGAAAAAAACTCTCTATTATGCACCATCTTGAACTTATGGACAGATACTTGAATGGGATATTTGAAAATGAATTGTTGCGTTGAGTGTTTTTCTGATCCTCAAATTCAAGCAATGATTTCAGCAAATGGAAAGCAGGGAACTTGTGATTTTTGCAAAAAGCCGGATGTCTTTATTTGCCCGGTAGATGAGCCGTCTGATGTGTCGGATTTGATTTCTGAAGTACTCAATGTCTATGAGGAGGCGGAAGAAGGAGAACCTCTGTTTTCTACAATAATCGAAGATTGGAATATCTTCAGAAAAGAGCTTTCGTCATCTTTCGATTTGTTGGCTGCGTTTTGCTCAGTAATTTACGGGGACAATGGTGAAACGCACGACAGGAAAGTGCGTATTCCGAAAAGTTATGCTGATGAATATGGCATATTTTCCGGGCATACATGGCATGAATTTTCAGACGCGATAAAGACGAAGAATCGTTTTTGCAGCGGGTTTTTAGAAGCTGACCAACTTGCTTCTTTTCTGGGATATTCAATCAAAGTATACTAAAGGAACAGAACTGTTCCGTGCTCGTATAAGCGATGACATTGAGGGATACCCCAAAGAGGAGATGGGGCAACCGCCTACCAGAAAACGAAAGTCAGGACGGGTAAATCCAGAAGGAATCGGAGTGCTGTACCTACATCAGATGAAGCAACTGCATTAAGGGGAGGTCAGAGCCAGTGCCTTTGATTTTGTTACCATTGGGATATTTGAACTGCTCAAGGACATAAAAGTCGTAAATATTTCTGGGCTAAATAGCATAAGCCCCGCAGTTTATTCAAGCAGCATAGAATCGTTAGCGGCAAATATAAGGGCTTTCTCGGATATTGCAAGGAGATTGCAAAACCGCTAAGGCGAAATGACAGTTCGTTGAATACTTGCCAACTCAGTTCATCACTGAGTTTATAAAAAAGTAAAGGCTATGCGGGCGTTTCGTATACAAGTACAATGGGAACAGGCGGCACGAATATTGCTGTTTTGATGAGTCACTGTTTGAGTGCAAATCGGTGCACGTTGTTGAAATCAGCAGTATCGAGTATTCCTATAGCAAAGTCAAATAGGCTTCCGAAATTCGAAAATGTTTCAAAAGCGGTATTGAAGAACTACCGCATGAATTCATATTTAATACTTCTTATTAAGGAAGACGGTAAATCTATACTGTTACTGTATGACAAAAAGCATCGAAAACTTCGGCTTTCGATGCTTTTTTGTTGCAAAAATGCTGAAAAATGTGTAGGTCAAAATGTGGGTCAACTGCCTGACCCACACCGTGACCCACACGCGAAAATGTGCGGATAGGTTCAAAGAGTACCGGAGAGGAGGTTTTGCCCCCTCTCCGGTATTTCGCATCCTTTTTCTGCTTACATCACTTGTGCCATGAAGCTGCCCATGGTCTGTGCGGCTTCGTCCTGCTTTTGACGGGTGGCGTGGGTGTAGGTGCGGAGAGTGAACCCCGCATCGTAGTGCCCCAGCATACTGCTGACAGTTTTCACGTCCACGCTATTCAGTTCTCCATTGGGATTCTTTACAGACTGCTTGCTGACAGAGATGGTGTTATTCCTTGCGTCGAGGTCACTCCAGAGAAGCGCCGTGATCTCACCCTTCCGTAAGCCCGTGACCAGCTCCAGATAGAACATGGGGAGGAGTCCTCTTTTGTCGGCGGTATCCAGATAATCCTTAATATGCTCCGGTGGAAGAATCTGCATTTCAATTTTTTGTACCTTCGGCGCGATGCAGTCCTCGGTCGGATTGCGCGGAATCAGGCGATCCTTGACCGCCCACTCGAAAACGCTATGCAGCATGAGAAGCGGACTCGAACTAAGAATCGTTGGAGAAGGAAAAAATGCCTCCTTCTCCGGCGTTTTGTTCTACCACCCGTATTATATTCTTGTAATGCGAAGACCGTTTAGCGGCAGGGCTGCTTTGTACGCTAAGGTATTGCAGTGCCCCGATGCTCTTTGCGCATTTTTCCTCTTATTGTGTCCTTTTGCTTCAGCAGAAAGGACGATCTCCTGCTGCCGGCAGTGCCCAGCTCTGTCGGCAGCATTGACCGTTGTGTCGCTGCTGAACCCCAAATCGCTCATTTCCCACTTTCCAATGCGGCAGCGAGGAAACCCTGAAACAGCGGGTGAGGCCGGGTGGGGCGGCTTTTTGAATTCGGGGTGATACTGCACACCAACATAGAAGGGCTGGCTGCTCAGCTCCACTGCCTCCACCAATCTCCCGTCAGGGGAGAGCCCGCTTATGGTCATTCCCGCCGCCCGCAAAGCATCTCGATAGTCGTTATTGAACTCATAGCGGTGGCGGTGACGCTCCCAAATCTGTGCGCCTCCATAGCATCGCGCCATGGTCGTTCCCTCGGCGATCACACAGGGATAACTGCCCAGACGGAGGGTACCGCCCTTGTCGATGTCCTCGCCTTGACCAGGCATAAAGTCGATGACCTTATGGCGGCACTCCGGGGCAAATTCACCCGAATCGGCGCCTGTAAGACCGAGTACATGGCGGGCAAATTCGATGACGGCAATCTGCATACCGAGGCCAATACCCAGCTAGGGAATGCGATGCTCCCGGGCATATTGAGCCGCCAGAATCATGCCTTCGATGCCGCGGCTTCCAGAAGCCGCCTGGGACAAGAATCCCATCAAGCTGGGAGAGCAGCTCGTCCTGCGTGTCTGCCGTGACCGTCTCCGAGTCGATCCATTGAATGTCCACCTTTGCACCAAGGGCAAACCCGGCGTGCCGCAAGGCCTCCGCAACAGACAGATAGGCATCGTGAAGCTGCACGTATTTTCCCACAAGGCCGATGCTTACCGACTTGCTGCGGCTCTTGATGGCAGCGACCATCGCCTGCCACTGGCTCAAATCCGGCTCAGGTGTGGATAGCCGCAGCTCCCGGCAGACCACCGCAGACAGATTTGCCTGCTCCAAATAGAGAGGAGCCTCATAGAGAATGGGAAGCGTCAGATTTTCAATGACGCAGTCGGGCTTCACATTGCAGAAACCTGCAATCTTGCGGAAAATACTGGGATCGGTGATGGGTTCATCACAGCGCAGGACGATGATGTCCGGGGCGATCCCCAGCCCTTGCAGCTCCTTCACCGAATGCTGGGTGGGCTTGGATTTGTGTTCGCCGGACGCCTTCAGATAGGGGACCAGCGTGACATGGATATACAGGGCGTTTCCGGGCCCCACCTCATGCCCCACCTGCCGAATGGCCTCGATAAAGGCTGGCTCTCAATATCACCGATGGTTCCGCCAACCTCGGTGATTACGACATCAGCCTCCGTCTTGCTGCCCACATTATAGATAAACCGCTTGATCTCGTCAGTGATGTGGGGGATGGTCTGCACGGTGGCCCCAGATACGCGCCCCGGCGCTCCTTGGAGATGACGTTGGAGTAGACCTTTCCGGTGGTCAGATTGGAATATTGGTTCAGATCCTCGTCAATGAACCGCTCATAGTGCCCCAGATCCAGATCTGTCTCCGCACCGTCCTCGGTGACATAGACCTCACCGTGCTGGTAGGGGCTCATGGTACCGGGGTCCACATTGATATAGGGATCCAGTTTTTTGCGCCGCTACCTTCAGTCCCGGGCCTTCAGCAGTCGCCCCAAAGAGGCTGCGGTGATACCCTTCCCCAACCCAGAAACAACGCCGCCTGTCACAAAAATATACTTTGTCATGTGTTGACCTCCCGTGGAAAACTCAAAAAGAGAAGGCGTCCATCAGGGGACAAAAAGTCCTCTGACGAACGCCTTCGTTCAACGATTCATATTCTACTGCGGCTGACGGCAATTTGTCAACCAGAGTTTTCACAATTCTGCACATTGCGATCCGCGGGATCTTTGTGCTATTGATATGTTTTTATCACAGTTTCCGCCACTTCCCGTTTGGATATGCGCCGGTCCATGGACTGCTTTTTCAATATAGTGGTGGGCTTCCGGTTCCGTCATGCCAAGGCACTCAATCAGCAGCCACTTGGCCCGGTTGACCAGCCGGATCTCCTCGATCTTTTCTTCTACGGTAGCCTGTTTGGCTTCCATCTGACGCATGCGCTCTCGGGTGGCGCAAAGGATCCGCAGATTTTGCGCCACCATTTGCATGCTGGTGGGCTTGGACAGTGTGAGCACGCCGTAACTGACGACTCTGGCGTAGATATCGTCAAACTGATCGTTCCGAACCAACAGCAAAACCCCTGCACCGCTTCCGGTACAGATATCTACGGCCAGACGCATTCCAAAGTCGTCCGGCAAAGGAGCGTTGATCAGCACAATATCAAATGCCGTTTCCGAGATTTTTCGGCGCGCCTCTCCGATGCTGCGTACCACCGTTACCGGCCAGTAATCCGTCACAGGGAGCAGAGGCATGATCTTCTCGGTAAAACTGTCCGTGGCGGTGACAATCAGTACGCTGTATGTCCGTTCCTGAAAAGATCATGTTCTCCCCCTCCTTTCACCTGATCCAATCAGGGCTCTTTATCGATGACAGTAGGCGGAGATCACGGCTTCCGGGAGATGCTTGCGGATAAATGCGCTTGCTGCGGCCAATGCGGCAGCCTCATACAATGAACCAGGCAGCTTCTTTAGACCATTGAGCACCTCGGCGGGTGCGGTATAGACATTGAAATCCGAGGCGGGACAGAGCTGCAGGTCATGCTCGACCCCGTGCATTCCGGCGTAGATCAGGAGCGCATAGGCAATGTACGGATTTGCCATTGGATCGGCAGAGCGCAGCTCAGCCCGACGGTATTCGCCCACTGCCGCTGGAATGCGGATCAGCTGGGAACGGTTTTCCGCAGACCACGTCAAGTAGAGCGGCGCTTTGTTATGGCCGAGGCGGCGGTAGGATTCCTCACAGGGGTTCATAAACAGGGTCATGTCCCGGATATGTGCCAGAATCCTGCGATGATACCGGGCAGCGGCTGGGCGACCTCATCACATTTGACAGAGACGTTGATGTGCATTCCGTTTCCGTCCCGATCCGCCAGCGGTTTAGGAGAGAAACTGGCACAGAGCCCGTTCTGAGCTGCCGCAGTGCGGACCACCGCGTGAAAGGTGACGGCGTTGTCGGCGGCGGTGAGGGGGCTGAGTAGCGAAAGTCGATTTCGTTCTGCCCCGGACCGCTCTCGTGGTGAGAGCTCTCTGGCTGAATCCCCATCTGCTCCAGCATCAGGCAGATCTCCCGGCGGATCGTCTCTCCCTTGTCATCTGGTACGATGTCCATGTAGCCGGCATGGTCGTAGGGGATTCTGGTAGGCTCACCGCATTCATCAAGGCGAAATAGATAGAACTCCATTTCCGCACCGAACGCAAACTGGAAGCCCCGGGCGCTGGCGTCTGCCACCGCTCGCTTCAGAAGGCTTCGGGTATCCCGTTCAAAAGCCCTGCCGTCCGGGTAGGAAATATCGCAGAACATCCGGACCGCCTTGCCCTGCTCCGGCCTCCAGGGAGCTGGATCAGGGTAGAGGGGTCCGGGTGAAGCAGAAGGTCGGAGCGGATCTCGCCGCCGAAGCCATCCACCGCCGAGGCATCAAAGGCGATCCCATACGCAAAAGCGCGCTTGAGCTCACTGGGCATGATAGACACATTATGCTGCTTTCCATAGACATTGCAGAAGGCCAGACGGATAAACCTGACATTCTCCTCCTGAACGAATTGGATCACTTCTTCTGGCGTGTACTTCATGTTTTCACCTGCTTCCTTTCATTCAGACCATACGTTTGCCGATCAAACTTTTTCATATCTGGGGCGATCGCGGCAAAGGAAATTACCATGAAACAACCGCGATCTTTCACAAAATATGAAATATGATACCACGCCTTCTGTCAATTTTCTATCCCGAATTATTCTTTTGGCGTAAAAATTTTAGGAGCTCCAAGTGATCCGGTCGCTGAAACAATGCGACAAAGCGTTCCTGCTTCGCGGATAAAACGAGGGAAAAACACGGCTTTGTAAGATCAAAATTGCTAAAAATGGTATTTCGACAAAAATGATTTTCAACAAATCGACAATTGACTTTCCGGAACTGATGGCTGTATATTTTGCAATGTTAAGAGACATTGGCGTCTCGGAGGCAAAGCCTTCCGCAGCGTCAGTGTCTTTTTATTTCTTTGAAAAGGAAGACACTGCTATGACGACTGTACCAGAAATATTTGAAGCATGGTCTTTGACAGCCGTGTGATGAAAGCCCGTCTGTCCGGGGAGGTATATCACTCTCTGAAGCACACCATTCAAAAAGGGACCAAAAGCTGGACCTGTCGGTAGCCAATGCGGTGGCCGACGCAATGAAGGACTGGGCAGTCGAGAACGGCGCCACCCATTTTACCCACTGGTTCCAGCCCATGACCGGGATCACGGCGGAGAAGCACGACAGCTTCATCACCCCGGCGCCAGATGGCAGTGATTATGGAATTCTCCGGAAAGGAACTGATCCGAGGGGAGCCAGATGCTTCGTCTTTTTCCATCCGGTGGCCTGCGCGCTACCTTTGAGGCCCGCGGCTACACCGCCTGGGATCCCACCAGCTATGCCTTCATCAAGGGAAAACGCTTTGTATCCCTACCGCATTTTTTGCTCCTATGGCGGGGAGGCGCTGGATAAGAAAACACCCCTTCTGCACTGGCAGCATGGAGGCGCTGAACCGTCAGGCCCTTCCGGGTGTTGAAGCTGTTCGGCCATGATGAGGTCAGACGCGTGGTGCCCGCCGTCGGTGCGGAGCAGGAATATTTCCTGATCGACAGGGCGTTACGAGCGGCGCATGG
>VOFB01002131.1_pt1 | contig 11810 bp, 21 predicted proteins | sample 5384141 | NCBI WGS metagenome assembly VOFB01 (sample SAMN12384721, study PRJNA508395) | human gut metagenome | isolation source: healthy gut A | host: Homo sapiens
AATATCTCTTTAACATACCTTCAAAGCCTTTGCCGTGTCTTGCCTCGTCTTTTGCCATTTCGTGAACTGTGTCGTGAATAGCGTCGTAGCCAAGTTCTTTGCTCTCTTTGCAAGTTCAAGTTTACCTGCTGTTGCACCACATTCAGCTTCTGATCTAAGTTCAAGATTTTTTCTTTGTTGACGGAGTTACAACTTCACCAAAAGTTCAGCAAATTTTGCAGCGTGTTCAGCCTCTCCAAAGCGGCTCTCATATAAAATTCGCCGATTTCAGGATAACCCTCACGGATTGCCTGTCTGCTCATTGCGATATACATACCGACTTCTGTACATTCGCCTTCAAAATTAGCCTTTAGACCTTCATAAACATCAGCTTCAACCTGATCCTTTGCGCCTACTCCGATAACGTGTTCACATACAAAGTTTAGTGCAGTACCCTCTTCCATAACAGTGAACTTTGAACCCGGAACACCGCACTGTGGACATTTTTCAGGTGGTTCGTTACCCTCGTGAACATAACCGCATACCGGACATACATACTTTTCATAATAAATTTCCTCCTTAGAATTAATTATTTTTTTACTACTACAATTTTCGCAGATACCGTAAAATATAAGCGAATAGTCTTCTATATCTGCATTTAATTTTTCCGCCGCTTGATTTTTTATCTCGTCCATACCGTCTAAATCAACATCGTATATTTTGTCACACTTATTACATACGAAATGGAAGTGTCGGTGGACAAAACCGTCGAAATGTTCTTTGTTTGCGGAGGTACTGATTTTTAAAATATCTCCGTTTTTCCGCAAGCTGTGCAAGGTTTCTGTATACAGTTCCCAGACTGATGTTTGGAAATTCCTTACGCAGATTTTCGTACAGCCAATCAGCCGACGGGTGGGAGCGTGTACTTCTAAGCAGCGTTAGAAGTGCCTCACGCTGTTTTGAATACTTCATACATTTCACTCCTTCAAAATCAATAATAATAATAATCATTACTGATTTATGAGTTCATTATAACAGACGTTTTCGGTTTGTCAATAGTTTTTTGCAATAAATTTAGATTAATTTTGTGTAAATTTGATTTTGGGTGTTGCCACCACTCCTCAGGGGGAGAAAAAAGGCTCCCATAGAGGGGAGCTGTCGACAAGGTCGACTGAGGGGTGGTTTCGCACATCGCAAAATACTTTTTTATTCTAAAATTTACGATATTTTTTGATTAGTCTTGATTTTATCGGCGGTTTATAATATAATATAGAAGTAAAATTATGTTTACAGGAAAGGAACTGATAAATATGAAGAAAATGGAACAGCTTTACGAAGGAAAAGCAAAGAAGGTTTTTAAAACTGATGACGAAAATCTTTACATCGTTGATTACAAAGATGACGCAACTGCATTTAACGGTCTTAAAAAGGTCAAATTGCAGGTAAGGGTGTTGTGAACAACAAAATGTCAAACTTCCTTATGCAAATTATGGAAAAGAACGGTATCCCCTACTCACTTTGTTGAAGAAATTTCAGACAGAGAAACTGTTGTTAAGAGAGTAGAAATCGTACCTTTGGAAGTAATCATCAGAAATATTGCGGCAGGTAGTTTTCAAAGCGTTTCGGCGTTGAAGAAGGCAAGAAATTAAACTGCACAACTTTGGAATACTGTCTAAAGAACGACGACCTTGGCGATCCTATGATTAACGATTATCAGATTATCGCTATCGGTGCCGCTACTAAAGAGGATCTTGATACTATTGCTGACCTTACTTTTAAAGTAAATGATGTTCTAAAAGCATATTTTGAAAGTATTAATATAGAACTTGTTGATTTCAAGATTGAGTTCGGTAAAACTCCTGACGGTCAGATTATTCTTGCGGATGAAATCTCACCTGACACTTGCCGTCTATGGGACGCTACAACTCACGAAAAACTTGACAAAGACCGTTTCAGACGTGATATGGGCAATGTTGAAGAGGCATATGCAGAGGTATTTAAACGTCTTGGACTATAATTAAGTGTAGACCGAATTAAATTGCTCGGCTCACCGCTTTTTGCCTAGGACAGTGCATATGTACGGCACCGTCGACTGCAAAGTGGCAATCAAAGCGCTTTTCTTCGGTCTTATAAAAAATTTAGAGGAGTAAATGAAATGGCAACAAATACTTACGAAAGTCCGTTAAACTCACGTTACGCGTCAAAGGAAATGCAGTACATTTTTCTCCGGACAAGAAATTCTCAACTTGAGAAAACTTTGGATTGCACTTGCAGAAAGTGAAAAAGAACTTGGACTTGATATAACAGACAAACAGATTGCTCAAATGAAAGAGCATATTTACGATATTAATTATGATGTTGCAAAGGCTCGTGAAAAAGGAAGTTCGTCACGATGTAATGTCACACGTTTACGCATATGGTTTACAGTGTCCGGACGCAAAGCCTATTATTCACTTGGGTGCAACAAGTTGTTATGTCGGTGACAACACTGATATTATCATAATGACAGAGGCTATGCAGCTTGTTAAGAAAAAAGCTTGTATGTCTTATCGGAGAGCTTGCAAAGTTTGCAAAGGAATATAAGGATTTGCCGACATTGGCATTCACTCATTTTCAGCCTGCGCAGCCTACTACCGTAGGTAAGCGTGCGTCATTGTGGCTTGAAGATTTGCTTATAACCTTGAGGACGTTGAGTATCAGCTTTCAAAGGCTAAGCTTCTCGGTTGCAAAGGGTACAACAGGTACACAGGCAAGTTTCCTTGAACTCTTTGACGGAGATCACGAAAAGTGCAAAATGCTTGACCGTAAGATTGCAGAAAAAATGGGTTATGAAGAATCATTCCCTGTAAGCGGTCAGACATATCCGAGAAAACTTGACTCTCAAATGCTTAACACATTGAGCCTTATCGCACAGAGTGCGTACAAGTTCTCAAACGACATCAGACTTCTTCAACACTTAAAGCAGATTGAAGAACCGTTTGAAAAGTCGCAAAATCGGTTCATCGGCAATGGCTTATAAGAGAAACCCTATGAGAAGTGAAAGAATTGGCTCTCTTGCAAGATATGTAATAGTAGACGCACTTAATCCGGCAATCACTGCATCAACACAATGGTTTGAAAGAACTCTTGATGACAGTGCAAATAAGCGAATTTCAGTTCCTGAGGCTTTTCTTGCGGTAGATGCTATTCTAAGCTTTACATCAACGTTGTTGACGGACTTGTGGTATATGATAAAGTAATCAATCAGCAGTTTATGCGTGAAATTCCGTTTATGGCTACTGAAAATATTATGATGGACGCCGTTAAAAAGGCGGTGACAGACAGGATTTACACGAAAAAATCAGAGTATATTCTATGGAGGCGGGAAAGACTGTTAAAATGGAGGGTAAGGAAAACAACCTTGCCGAACTTATCGCCGGTGATCCTGCATTCGGTTTGACTTTGGAAGAAATTAATGCCGTTATGAAACCTGAAAATTTTGTCGGACGTGCTCCGCAGCAGGTTGAAGATTTCTTAAAGGATTACGTTGAGCCTGTTCTTGAAAAGAATAAGGATTTACTTGGTATTGAAGTTGAAATTAACGTCTGATTTATTTGAAATATAAATTTAGAGGTAATTATATGAAAAAAAATTATATCTTGCCTTGTTGCGGTTTGTATGGCTGCGATGTCGTTTGTGACCGTACACTGCGAGGATAATATTAAAGTGATACTTGACGGCAAAACGCTTGAATTTGACGTTCAGCCACAAATTATAGACGAACGCACACTTGTGCCTATGCGTGTGATATTCGAGGCATTGGGCGCAGATGTTGAGTGGGAAGAGGAAACTCAGACTATCAACGCAAGACGTTCGGATACTGATTTGTTTTATATCAGTATGCGTGTGGGTGACAAGACAATTCATAAGGAGTCGGTTAAGGCGAACTTGCCGACATCAAACGATATTGAACTTGATGTACCTCCGATGATTATAGACGGACGTACGCTTGTTCCCGTTCGTGCGGTTTCAGTGTTTTTGGCTGTAAGGTAGAGTGGGACGGCGAAAGTCAAACTGTTATTATTGAAAGCAATTCTGACAATAATACAGATACTGACGTGCCGACACCGTCACCGACAGAAACGCCTGTCAATTCAGTTAATACAATCGAATATAACGCCGATAATGAGCAGTACGCAAGTTATATGAAAGAATTTAAAATTCTTGACGCGGTAAAAAATTCGGACGGCAACTATGATATAACATACACACTTCAAACATATCTTGAAGGGCGTGGTTTGGTTGCGGTTGAATTTAGGTGCCTTGATGAAAACGGCAGTGAAGTTGACAGATTCGGCGGAGCATTCCAAGGCACAGATTATACATGGAGCGCTCAAGAGGCGAAAACAACAATTTCCGGTAAAACAACACGCATTGAGCTTGTAATTGAAAAATAAGTTATGAAATTAAAAATCAGGCAAACGCTTGGTTAGCATAGGAGGACAAATACATGGTAAAAAGCAATAGTTGGTGCTAACTGGGGAGACGAAGGTAAGGGTAAGATTACAGATATGCTTGCCGCTGACAGTGACATCGTAATCAGATTTCAGGGGGCGGTGCAAACGCAGGTCACACTATTATAAACGAATACGGAAAATTTGCATTGCATCTTCTTCCGTCAGGTTCATTCAATCAGAATGTAACAAATATGATCGGAAACGGTGTTGCACTTGATATTCCTGAACTTATAAAGGAAATTGACGAGGTCGTAAAACGTGGTGTTCCGAAGCCGAACATTGTTGTGTCAGAAAGAACACAGGTTCTTATGCCTTATCACAAGTTGTTTGACCAGTACGAAGAGGAAAGACTTTCAGACCGTCAGTTCGGTTCTACAAAGTCAGGTATAGCACCGTTCTTCTCAGATAAATTTTCAAAATCGGTTTTCAGGTTTGGGAACTTTTTCGAGCCTGAAAGACTAAAGGAAAAGATTAAGAACGTAATCGAAGTAAAAAATCTTATGCTTGAACATATCTATCATAAACCGCTATTGGACGCAGACGAGCTTTTCAATACACTTATGGAATATGCCGATATGATTAAGCCGTATGTGATTGATTCTGGTTGCATTTATGCACAACGCTATCAAAGAGGGCAAGAACGTTCTTCTTGAGGGTCAGCTTGGCTCACTGAAGGATCCTGATTTCGGTATTTATCCGATGACAACTTCTTCATCTACTCTTGCCGGTTACGGTGCTGTAGGCGCAGGTATTCCTCCGTATGAAATTACAGACATAATTACAGTTGTAAAAGCATATTCATCAGCAGTTGGTGCAGGTGAATTTGTTTCTGAAATCTTTGGCGATGAAGCTGATGAACTGCGCAGAAGTGGCGGTGACGGCGGTGAATTTGGTGCTACTACAGGCCGTCCAAGACGTATGGGATGGTTTGACTGTGTTGCGTCACGTTACGGCTGTCGTGTACAGGGTACAACTCAAGTTGCATTTACTGTACTTGACGTACTTGGTTATCTTGATGAAATTCCTGTATGTGTGGGATATGAAGTTGACGGTGAAGTTATCAGAGATTTCCTACAACAAAGAAAGCTTGAAAAGGCAAAGCCTGTTTTGAAAGTTCTTCCCGGTTGGAAAACTGACATCAGAGGTATCAAGAAATATGAGGACTTACCGGAAAATTGCCGTAAGTACATCGAATTTGTTGAAAAAAGAACTTGAAGTGCCTATTAAGATTGTTTCTAACTATTCCTTCAAGAGAAGATATTATATTGAAATAATTAAAATGAACCCAAGGGGGGAATTTGTTATGGACGCATCTAAAATCAAATTGATTATATGGGACCTTGACGAAACCTTTTGGAACGGTACTATTTCAGAACAAAAAAGGTCGCACCTGTTAAGCAGGTTTGCGACCTTGTTTTGTTATCCTCAAAAAGGGAATTGTCAATTCGATTTGCTCCAAAAAATGATGAAAAGCCGTGTATCGATAAGCTGAAAGAATGGGATTTTGGATAAGTATTTGTGTTCAATTCGATTAACTGGGAGCCGAAAGGTCAGAGGATTAAAGATACTGTCGAAAGTATGAATTTAAGACCTTGCAATGTACTTTTTATTGATGATAATAAGCTGAATTTGAGGAGGCAAAAGTTTTTCTGCCCCGATATTATGACAATGCTGCCCGATAAAATCGGTGAACTTTATGCGGCGGTTTCAATGCTTGATAAGAATGACGAAAAATTATCACGTCTTGAAAGTTACAAGGTGCTTGAAAAGAAAAATAAGATTAAAAAGAGTATCGGTTCAAATGAAGAATTTTTGCGACAGAGCAATATTCACGTTGATTTTCATGCGGATTGTGCGGAACACATTGACAGATTGCATGAGCTTATATTCCGTGCAAATCAGCTTAATTTTACGAAAGTGCGTTCAACGAAAGACGAACTTAAAGCGTTGTTTGAAGATAAAATGCGAAATGTGAATATGTAACGGCGTATGACAAGTACGGTGAATACGGAATTGTCGGCTTTTATGCCGTAAAAGATAATACGCTTGTGCATTTTCTGTTTTTCGTGCCGTACGCTGGTATGGGGATTGAGCAATATATATATGAAAAATCGGTTGTCCGAAACTTGATATTGTAGGTGACGTGTCGGTTAAAATCGGTAAAAACGAGCCGACTGTAACGTGGATAAATCAAGATAACGTAAAGACGGATAATGAATTTGAGGACATAAAAAATACCGGTTTTAATGTGCTTATAAAAAGGGCCTTGCGACTTAAATCAAATATTTTCGTTCATAAAAAATGAGGATATATTCGATTGTGAGTTCACGTATGTGAGCCGCGAAAACAGTCGCTCGGTGTTGCGATTGAGGGTATGAACCATACTTCGCAAATTGTAAATGCCTATTCGATTACAGACGAAGAAAAAGCCGAAATTTGTAAACTTCCGATATGCGACAGTCAAATGTATTCGACAGCATTTATAAAAATAAGTATGGAATGATTTTTATAAGTATTTTGACTGACGCTAATCTCGGCGTGTATCGAAAAAAAACAACGGTGCTGTTTTTGCGTTCGGTGAGTATATTTATCCGCTTACCGACAAGGCTATGTGGAAAAAGTATATTAATAAAGAAGTTTATACCGCAAATTGTGATTTTAAAGAAAAGGATTTGCAGAAGATTGCGGAAGAATATGAATTTTTGGGCAGACTTACACCAAAGCAGACGGCGGAAAATCTGCGGTTTATCTATGAGCATATCAAACCCGATACGGAACTTGTTATTTTGCTTGGCTGCGAACGTGAGTACAAGGATAATAAGCTGGAGGCTTGGGTGAACAGGCACAATGACCACAAGGAATATAATGCGGCGGTACGGAAAGAATTTGACGGCTGCAAAAATGTGACGTTGTTTGACGTGAATGAATATATAACGTCGGACGATGATTTCAACGACAGTGTAAACCATTATAAAAAACGTGTGTATTACTTGATGGCACAAAAATTTACCGAAATGATAAATGCTCATGCAAACGCAGATGTAGCAAAGCAAACGTCAAAAGCAAAACTTGCGTATTTAACATTAAAACAAAAAATTAAAAAGATTGTTAAACCAAACGGTTAAATTTTATATTGACAAAACAGTTGCATTAGAATAAAATTAAACTATTGATTAAAATAATTTGGGAGATTATAAATGAGTATACGAAAGGTAACTATATGCTTGGCGGTGATTCTTTTTCATATCTGCCACCGTACTTGCATTTACATCTAATAAACGTGCAGAAAAAAGGCTGAAAAGAATATACGCCTACCGTACAGACGGTCACAATGACGGCTGTCGGCGACTGTACGTTGGCAACTGACATAAACGCAGACCCAAACGGCAGCTTTAAATCGGTTGCCGAGTCTTTAAACGGCGATTATTCATATTATTTTTAAAAATGTTTCACCGATATTTTCGGAGGACGATTTAACTATCGTAAATTTTGAGGGTACTTTGTCAAATCAAGGAACAAGACAGGATAAGCAGTTTGCTTTCAGAGGTAAGCCTGAATATGTGCAGATACTTACATCGTCAAGCGTTGAGGCGGCAAACCTTGCCAATAACCACAGTGCCGATTACGGTGACGTAAGTCTTTCGGACACGATAAAATATTTGAATGAGGCCGGTATCTCCAATTTTATAGGTACGAATACCGCGATAAGAGATGTAAACGGAATATCGGTCGGACTTGTCGGAATTGACGCACTTGACGAAACAGAGGCGGCAAAACTTGAAAATGTTATCGGTTCGGTTAAAAGTCTTGGTGCACAGCTTGTTATAGTAAGTATTCACTGGGGCGAAGAAAAGGCTACCGCCCGAACGATACACAAACAGAGCTTGCACACAAGGCGATTGACGCAGGTGCAGACCTTGTTTTGGGAACACACCCTCACGTTTTGCAGGGTATTGAAAAATACAACGGTAAATATATAGCGTACAGCTTAGGTAACTTCTGCTTCGGCGGTAACAATAACCCGGCGGACAAGGACACAGTTATATACAGACAGACATTTACGTTTGTTGACGGGGTTATGCAGGAGGACGATAATATGACGCTTATTCCCGCAACAATTTCGGGTCATGATGAGTATAACGACTATCAGCCGGCAATAGCTGAGGGTGACAGAAAGACTCAAATAGAGAATAAGTTGATTGAATATTCGACACCGCTCGGACTTTCTACGCTTAATTTCAGATAATTTGTTTTTACTATTGACAAATGGCAGTAAAGTTTAGTATAATATAACACAGATTAGATGAGATTAGAACAGACAGAGCATATTTTAATATGATTTTATGCCTCTTGGACTTATCTGTCTGAGAGGTTTTTCTGTTTTTTCTTGCAAAAAAGAAAGGAAGATGTAAAATGAAAAATTTAAAGAAGATTATTGCAATGGGACTAACAGCCGCACTATGTGCCGTTTCTTTGGCAGGTTGCGGAGGCACACAAAACAGTGGAACTGACGGAGCAACAGACGCAAATGCTAAAGATACATACAAAATCGGTGTGCTTCAATACGCAGACCATCCGTCGCTTGATAACTGCCGTGAGGGCTTTAAGCAGGGACTTGATTCAGAGGGTATCAAGTATGATATTACAGAATCGTCTGCAAAAAGGGTGACGACTCAACAAATACACAAATCGCACAGCAATTTGTTTCACAAGGTATGGACCTTGTATGCGGTACGCAACACCGTCTGCACAGGCTTGCTACAATGCGGCTTATGAGGCAAAAATTCCTGTAATTTTTAACGCAGTTTCAGACCCTGTTGCCGCAAAGCTTGCAGAAAGCGATACACAGGCAATGGACGGAATTACAGGGTGTAAGCGATATGTTGCCTGTTGACGAACAGTTAAAAGCTTATCCGTGAAATGTTGCCTGACGCAAAAAGAAAACCGGTATACTTTATACAACAAGTGAAGCAAATTCTGTTTCTACAATAGAAACATACAAACAAAAAGTAGGCGAATACGGTTTTGAACTTGTTGAAAAGTGGCATTACAAATGCCGCTGAAATTCCGCAGGCAGTAGACCTTTGGTAAGCGAAGTTGACTGTATCTCAAATATGACAGACAACACAGTTGTTGGCTTGCCTATACTTCTTGAAAAAGGCAACTGCTAAAAAAAACATTCCTGTATTCGGCAGTGAAGAAGAACAAGTAGGAAACGGCTGTATAGCGTCAGCCGGTATCGACTACATTGAACTTGGTAAAAAGCAGGCGTTATGGCTGCAAAGAGTGCTAAAGGGTGAGGATGTTAAGAATATCCCTTACGAAACTCTTACAGAAAGTAAAATTACTATCAACACTGACGCCGCAGAAAAATCGGAGTAACAATACCGCAGTCAATCACAGACAGAGCTGAGGTCAAAAAACGCTCCGTCTGAATCATGATTGAAAAGGACTGATAGTCGGAATACTTGAGCAGGGACTGATATATGGAATAATGGCTATGGGTGTGTATATCACCTATACCATTCTTGATTTCCCCGATTTGTCTGTAGACGGTACGTTCCCTCTCGGAATAGCTATATGCTTTGTGATGATTAATAACGGTCTTAATCCGTGGCTTGCATTGCTTGCGGCATTTGCCGCAGGGGGCATAGCCGGTATGTTTACGGGAATTTTCAACGTAAAAAAACTCAGAATACGCAATCTTCTTTGTGGTATTCTTACTATGACGGCTCTTTATTCGATAAATTACGGAATAGTCGGAAAAGCGTCGGATTTCCTAAGTATGGATACAACGACTATGTTCTCACAGACAGCTTTCCTTTTTCGAAACGGTCACTTTTGCATTGTACTCTAAACTTGTTGTTATTCTTGTGATTACGCTTATCGCAAAGTTTGCACTTCTGATTGGTATATGCGTACCAAGTCAGGATTTCTTTAAGAAGTGTCGGAGATAATGAGGGGCTTGTAATCACGCTTGCACAAAATCCGGGAACGATTAAAATTATCGGTCTTGCGATTGCAAACGGACTTGTTTCTCTTGCAGGTGCGGTGTACTGCCAATAGCAAAGCGTTTAACGTTGCGTCTGGTACGGTACTGTTGTTATGGGTCTTGCCGCCGTTATCGGCTCGACTATATTTAAGAAAATTAAATTCTTAGAATTACAACAGGCGTGCTTTCGGTATGATTATTTATAAGGCTTGTATTTCAATCGCCTTGCCGCAGGCTTGCGTTCACAGGATACAAACCTTATGATTACGATTTTGTTTATCGCAACACTTTGCGTAGACGAATTTTTGCTTAAAAAGAAGAAAGTTGGGGTGAAGAAAATGCTTGAACTTTCTCACATTTATAAAACTTTTAATCAAGGAACTATTGATGAAAAGGTGCTTTTTTCGGACTTTAACATAACCGTAAACGACGGTGATTTTGTCGGAGTTATCGGTTCAAACGGCTCGGGAAAAACGACTGACTATGTTAAACGTCATTTCGGGCGATATGCCGATTGACAGCGGAAGTGTTTTGCTTGACGGTAAGGAGCTTAATAAGCTGAAAAACTTTAAACGTGCACAGAGAATAGGCAGAGTTTTTCAAAATCCCGCAATGGGAACCTGTCCGTCAATGACAATATGGGAAAACCTGTCTATTGCAGATAATAAGGAGAATTTTCCGGATTTCGTTTGACTTAACCGTCAGAGAAAAGACTTTTACCGTTCACAGCTTGAACTTTTGGGTATGGGACTTGAAAAACAGACTTTCAACTCTGCAGGCTCACTTTCGGGCGGTCAAAGACAGGCACTTGCACTTTATGATGGCGACTATGATCAGACCTGATTTGTTGCTTTTTGGACGAACATGACAGCCGCGCTTTGACCCTAAATCTTCTCTGATACGGTTATGATGCTTTACGGATAAGATTGTTCATGAAAAGAACATAACAACCATTATGGTAACGCATAATCTTCGTCACGCGGTTGAGCATGGCACAAGAACTGTTATGATGCATAACGGCGAGGCTATTATGGACGTTTCCGGTGCGGAAAAGAAAATAAGACGATAAATGACTACTTGACAGTGTTTAACGAAATAAGTATCGAATGTGGAAATTAGCCTAAAAAGCTGAATTTGGATATATTCAAATTCAGCTCACTATAAAAATCAGCAAATATTTCATTCTCTTCTTGAATTTTTATTCATTAAAGTTTATAATGAAAAAGAGATTAAAAGAGAATATTGGAGATTTTAGAGTAAGGGGAAAACTATGTTATTAACCGCATTTTTGACAGCGGCTGTAGCAATGGTTACATCGGTTGCGTCAATACCGGTGTTGACGT
>VOFB01004577.1_pt1 | contig 11786 bp, 16 predicted proteins | sample 5384141 | NCBI WGS metagenome assembly VOFB01 (sample SAMN12384721, study PRJNA508395) | human gut metagenome | isolation source: healthy gut A | host: Homo sapiens
ATCGATGCATGCTCAAATAACATTTCTGCATGTTCATATAATGAACATCAATTTTACTTATTTATAAGTTAAGCATATAATGAGGTCACCAAAAGTCCACGAGATGGTAACGATAGGGAAAAACGAGTTTGCCCCCGGCGCGAAGTGCCGCACTGTACTCCGAAGCGGAGTTCCATGTATAAACCACACATCACCATGTCTTTCTCTCCCCAAAAAGACAGCGGCGGCCGCTTCGCGTCCGCCGCTGTCTTTTTTCACATATTCATGCTTCCGTCTTGCCGTGCAGCTTCTTTTGCAGCCAGTCCTTGCCGTCCACATAGCGGGACACGATGAAGGATACCACATAGTCGCCGGCAGCGTTGACCATGGTGGCGGGAGGATCCACCAGATTGCCAATAGCCAGCGCGATGGGGTACGCGATGGCCAGCTGGTCAGGGAAGAAGATGGTGCAAACCACCAGTTCGCCGGTACCGCCTCCGCCAGGGATACCACTCATGGCCACAGAGGAGAACACCGCCACGATGATAGCCAAAATAGCCTTATCCGTGGAGAAGTCCATCCCGAACACGCCGAACAGAAATGCCACCTTGATGATGGCGGACATGGCCGAGCCGTCCATGTGCATGGTAGCGCCCAAAGGCAGCACGATATCGCTGACGTCCTTACTGATACCGGACTCCTCCGCCACCTCCATATTGGTGGGAATGGTAGCCACGCTGGAGCAGGTGCCGAAGGACACCGCCGCCGGGCGGAACAGCTTGAGAACATGATCTTGGCGCCGCCTTTGCCGCCGCCGAACCGGGCATAGATGGGGAAGAAGATAAACATATAGGCAAAGCTCATCACATAGTAGATGATAAGCGTACGGCTGTAATCGCCGATGAGCGTCGGGCCGTAGGTAGCCACCAGGCTGGCAAAGAAGCCGAAGAAGCCAATGGGCGCATAGTAGGTGACCAGCTTCACGGTCTTCATGATGCAGTTGGTGATATCCTCCAGGAACTGCGCCGTCTTTGTCTCCGGACCGCCATTCATCTGGACACCGAAGCCGAACAGCACCGCCGCCACGATCAGGGGCAGAATGGCCCGGCGGCTCAGCAGCTCCGCAAAGTCAGGCTTCGTAAAGAAATTGACGATCATATCGCCGAAGCCCAGTGCTTCGCCGACCTCGCCCTCCACGATGGTGTAATGTCCATCTACCAGCGGGAAGATGCGGCAGACGATATACATCAGTACACCGGCAATGGCGGCGGTGACGAGGAACGTGGCGATGGTCACGCCCATGATCTTGCCGGCGCGCTTAACGCTCTTCATATTGGCGATGGCGGAGGCAATGGAGCAGAACACCATAGGCACCACCACGCAGAACATCATATTGATGAACAGCGTGCCCAAAAACTCGATCTTGCTGCCGAAACTGGGCGCAAACGCGCCTACCAGGCAGCCTGCCACGATGCCGGCAAGCATACACAGAATAAACCAGTAGTTCTTCAGAAATTTTTTCATAGTGACCTCCCACTCTCTCAAATGAAGTCTTACAGTCCCTATTATACGGGCATTTTTCGCAAAGTAAATCAGAATTCCTGCGTTGTTATTTGCAAATCCTGCTGTTTTCCTTTGGTATCCGCCGAAGGCCCATGGCCAAACTGCTTTTTATAGGCCCGGGAAAAGGTAGAGTAATCCTGATACCCCGCCTGTGCCGCCGCCTCCGCCGGGGTGCAGCCCTGGCCCAACAGCTGCCGGGCCAGCAGCAGCCGTTTCTCTGTCAGGTATCCATGCACGGAATACCCCGTCTCCTGCCGGAACCGGCGCATCATGTGGTACTTGCTGATATAAAACCGCGCGGCCAATTCATCAATGGTCAGTGGATCGGCCAGGTGCAGGTTCAGGTATTGCAGCAGTGACACCACCTTGCTGTCGCCGCCGGCGGCGCCCACCCTGTGGCCGCCCCGGACCACCCGGTTCACCTCCACCATCAGCTCCGTAAACTGCGCCTGCGCCAGCAGCGCTGCCCCGTAGCCGCCCTGCCGTACCGTCTCCGCCAATGCCTGGAACAACGGCCGCACCCGGCTGCCGCCCTCGTCCCGGTATACATATTGAAATGTCTCCTGGGCCTGTCGGAAGCATTCGGAGGGATCGCAGTCCCCTGCCGTCAGTGCGCGCAGATAGTCCGGTGCGATATACAGGATCATCCTCTCATAGTAATCCCCCGTCTCCACCACCGGCCGGTGGATGCTCCCGCTGCCCACCAGCACGAAATCCCCCGGCGCCAGTTCGTACCGTTCCCCCTCCACCGCATAGCCAGCTCTGCCGGCCAGCAAAATGATGATCTTGTGGAACGTATGGTAGTGGTATTCGATATATTCCCCCCGCCCGTCCGCCAGATGAAACAACCGAAACGGCTCCTTCAGGTATCCCCTCGCCTCATATTGCAATGGTTCCATGTGCTCACCTCCGCACTTTTTGCCGTTATTATAGCACTTGCTATGCAAATATTGCAAGTTTCTTTTTTTCAATTATAACCATTCTGAAAATTTTGTTTCCATTTTGTAATTTTTGTGTAGCTTTTTTGATAGACTTGTGCTATGATACTTCATGTTAGATGTCGGGGGAGCCAATTCCCCGCAGACTGACGGTATATGCCGGGAGCCTTACCCCGGCAGATCCTATGCGAACGGAAGGTAATATCCCATGCTTGGAAAACAGATCGCAGCGCTGAGCCTTTCCGGCCTGCTGCTTTTCTCTGGCGCTGTCACCGCCGCTAACGCGGACGAGGCCACGCCCATCGACACCACTGGCTACGCTGCCGCGGCCGAGGTCCTGGCGGACAACGGCGTGGCATCCAGCGCTGCTACCGCTATGCAGACCGGCAGCGGCCTGCGTCTGGCCCAGGCCTCCGGCCTGCTGGACGGCGGCGAGACACCCACCCTCAATCAACTGGCCGCCCAGGCCCTGCTGCAGGAAACGGCTGCTCTGGAAAAGCAGAACTTTCTGGCAGAGTATGACGGCGTTCTGGTAGACTGCGGCTCCTATCTCTCCCTGCGCGCCGAGCCGGACACCTCTGCCGATCGCCTTCGCATCATCTTTGACGGCAAGGCGGCCCAGCTGCTGGACGTTACTGACGACGGCGAATGGTACAAGATCACCTATGGTACCGACACCGGATACGTTCTGGCCGAGTACTGCCAGCCCGTGCACTACGCGGACTATGAGGGCACCGCCGCCACCAATACATTGCTGGAAGATGTCATTTCTCAGGCGTACACATATCTGGGCACCCCCTACCGCTACGGCGGCACCAGCTACAGCGGCATCGACTGCTCCGGCTTCACCATGAAGGTCTTTGGTACTTTCGGCATCAGCCTTCCCCACGGCGCCACCAGCCAGTATTATATGTGCCGCGGCGTCACCACAGAGGAACGTGCCCCCGGCGACCTGGTGTTCTTTGCCACCGGCGGCAGCGGTATCGGCCACGTGGGCATCTACCTGGGCAACGGGCAGTTCATCCACGCCAGCACCTCCAGCGGTGTCATCATCAGCTCCCTGTACGAGAGCTACTACGCCCGCACCTACCTGTATGCCGCACGGCTCATCGAAATGTAAACACGGCAGCTTCTTCATGGCTCCCTTTTTGGATTCGGAAGCGCCAGCCAAAGGCTGGCGCTTCCGCTTTTTTCTTGTACTCTGCATATTTGCATATTTATTCAATTATGCGACTATCGTATACAGCAATATACACAACTATCTTTCCTTTGCTCCCCAGTTTATCATGTGCTTCTTGTACAAATTTACATTTCGTTCGGATTTTTATACAAATTTATGTTGACATTTATTCACGTCAGGTGTATAGTAGCCATCGTCAGGAGGGGAACCTCCAATATGACCGTCTATATTCCGGTTCCCGGTATAGGACCATATATGTTTTGAAAGGAAGTACATAACATGAAAAAGTTTATGGCAATGCTGCTGGCGCTGGTCATGGCGCTGAGCCTGGTGGCCTGCGGCCAGAAAGCCGACGACACCGCCAAGGATGATGCCAACACCGATAACACCGATGATTCTCTGGTGGTTCTGGAGAACGTGGTGGATTGGGGCGAGACGGAGCCCTACCGCGTCCTGGTGCAGAAGGGCGACCCCAAGGGTCTGCTGGAGGGCATCAACAAGGCCATCGCTGAACTGACCGCCAACGACGGCGCTCTTATCAAGGAAATCGAGGACAAGGTCGCTTCTCAGGATACCTATATGCCCGACGCTGTTTCCTCTGACCTGGCCGCCGAGACCACCGATGATACCGCCGCCAGCGACAAGCCCGTTCTGGTCATGGGCACCAGCCCCGACTATCCCCCCTATGAGTTCTTCGCAGATGCTGCTATGACCGAGTACGCCGGCATCGACGTGGAAGTAGCCAAGTATATCGCCGAGTCCATGGGCATGACCCTGCAGATCGAGTCCATGAACTTCGACAACCTGGTGACCTCCCTGAGCAACGGCGACTTTGACGTGGTGCTGGCCGCCTGCGAGTACACCGAGGAGCGTGCCAAGGCCTGTGACTTCTCCGATCCCTACTACACCGATCTGCCTCCCGTCATTCTGGTGAAGGCTTCCAACGCCGACAAGTACAAGACCGTTGACAATATCAACCAGGCCTCCGTCATCATCGGCGCCCAGAAGAACACCACCAAGGCCATGGCCGCCGCGGATATGTTCCCCGAAGCTGCCAACGGCATGGTTCTGGAGTCTCTGGTCCCCACCCTGGTCACCGAGCTGAAAAACGGCACCATCGACCTGCTGGTGCTGGATGGCAATGTGGGCCTGAGCTACGTGGGCTGATCTCCCTGTCCCCTATCGCAAACGTGCAAGGCGGCCGCCTTGCACGCTTGCGTGTTCTTAAGAACTTTTGAAAGGATGCTTCGTCTATGTCGTGGAATGATCTGTTTGTCAACATGGACAACACCAACTTCTTCAACTTCTCGTTCCTGCCCAAGTACGGCTCCGCCTTTGTCCGCGGCTTTGAATACACGCTGCTGCTGGCGGTGGTGTCCGTGCTGCTGGCCGTGATCCCCGCCCTGCTGCTGGCCATGATGCGCCTGAGCAAGATCAAGCCTATCAAGTGGTTCGCCGGCGCGTATATCGCCGTGTTCCGTTCCACCCCCATGCTGGTGCAGCTGTCCATCATCTACTTTGGATTGTTCCACTACATTAGCCTGCCCCGGACACTGTTGTTCGGCTTCATTGCCATCAACCGCTTTATCCCAGGCGTGGTCGCTTTGGCGCTGAACAGCTCGGCGTATGTAGCCGAGATATTCCGCGCTGGTATACTGGCCGTGGACAAAGGGGCAGACCGAGGCGGCCCGTTCTCTGGGCCTCAGCAGTTGGCAGTCCATGCGTCTGGTCGTGCTGCCCCAGGCCATCAAGAATGTCCTCCCTGCCCTGGCCAACGAGGTCGTTACCATGGTGAAGCGAGTCCTCCATCTGCTCCGTGCTGGGCATGGCAGAGATCATGTACACCGCCCAGACCGTCTCCGGCAACAGCTACATCACCCTGGCTCCCTATGTACTGGCCGCGCTGGTCTACTTCTGCATCAACTATCCCGCCTCCAAAGCCATCGAGGCCATAGAAAGGAGAATGCGCCGTGGCGACAAGCAGTAAAGTTCTCATCTCCGTAAAGCACCTGGTCAAGGAATACAACCACGGCACCGTTCACGCATTGGACGGCTGCGATCTGGATATCCACAAGGGTGAAGTAGTGGCCATCATCGGCCCCTCCGGTTCCGGCAAGTCTACCCTGCTCCGCAGCCTGAACATGCTGGAGGAGCCCACCTCCGGCGCCATCTTCTTCGACGGTGTAGACCTGGCGGATAAGTCTGTGGACATCAATCTCCACCGTCAGAAGATGGGCATGGTGTTCCAGCACTTCAACCTGTTTCCCCATAAGACTGTGCTGCAGAACATCACGCTGGCGCCCGTCACCCTGAAGAAAAAAACACCCGCTGAGGCCGAGACCCAGGCCCGCACCCTTCTGGAGCGCATCGGCCTGTCCGACAAGGCCAACGAGTATCCCAATATGCTCTCCGGCGGTCAGAAGCAGCGTATCGCCATTGTCCGTGCTCTGGCCATGGATCCGGAGGTCATGCTCTTCGACGAGCCAACCTCCGCCCTGGACCCCGAGATGGTGGGTGAAGTGCTGGACCTGATGCGCGACCTGGCCAAGGACGGGATGACTATGGCCGTGGTCACCCACGAGATGGGCTTCGCCCGCGAGGTGGCTGACCGCGTGGTCTTCATGGCCGACGGAAAGATCCTGGAGGAAGGCTCCCCCACGGACATCTTCGACCATCCCCAGGACCCCCGGCTGCAGGACTTCCTCAGCAAAGTGCTGTGACAACGATAAAAGCCCACCTCTTCGGGGTGGGCTTTTTTATGTTTCTTATGATTTTCCGTGTATCTCATTGCCGCAGCGGGGGCAGGTGATGACGATGCGTCCTTTCCCTCTGGGCACCCGGCACACCGCGCCGCAGCCCGGGCAGGTAAAGTAGCAGTGCTCTTTATCCATCCGCTGCTGCCTTTTTCCCGGCCATACGTCGGCTGATGGGCCACCAGACCTTCTCCATGAACTTCGCGTTCTCCGCCCGGCGCTTCTCCAGATTGCGGGAAAACATCCGGAACAGTGCCAGCAGGGTGATGATCCCGGCCACGGTGCCGATGATGCTGTATGCCAGCGGCACCTTCTCCCGCAGAAAAATGTTGATGATATCCAGTACCAGAGCCGTCCAGACCATGGTCAGCGTCAGCCGGTCCACACCGTTGCGCCCATACATGAAGCGCGACAGCGCGTTGCCGATACGTTGCAAGAAGTTCATAAAACCGTCCCTTTGCCTTCCGCGTCCACACCGCAGGTTTTCTGACAAGATATTTTACAGGAAAAGTCAGCAAAGGTAAACCCCTTTTATTCAAAATTCACAGAATGGACAAATTTTTTTTTTTACTGTCGGTGCAAAACCAGTCCCGCCGCCTTGCAATTCGCCATAAACCTATGCTATAATAAATTGATTATGCACCGCGAGCCGGCGGTCACCCAGCCGGCTCGCCGCAGGCCCCGACCTCTCCGGGCGGGATCGGCTGCGCTGTCTGCCGCACTGCGGGGCCTGCATATCCCATACTATGCCGCCGCACCGCTGCCAGTGCGACGCGAAAGGAAGCTGCTCTATGATCAAGATCGCCCCCTCCATCCTGTCCGCGGATTTTGCCTATCTGGCCCGCGACATCGAAAAGATCTCCACCGCCGACTACGTCCACGTGGACGTGATGGACGGTCTGTTCGTACCCAACATCTCCATCGGCATCCCGGTGGTCAAGTCCATTCGTCCCACCACCGACCTGCCCCTGGATGTCCATCTGATGATCGAGCGCCCGGTCCGCTATGTGGACCAGTTCTGCGACGCGGGCGCGGACCTCGTCACCTGTCATGTGGAGGCGGACACCGAGGAGAATATCCTCTTCGCCCTCGACAAAATTCACGCCAAGGGCAAAAAGGCCGGCGTGGTGGTCAAGCCCAAGACCCCGGCCAGCGCCGTCCTGCCCTTCATCGACAAGGTGGAGCTGATCCTGGTCATGACCGTGGAGCCGGGCTTCGGCGGGCAGAAGTTTATGGCCGATATGATGCCCAAGGTCCAAGCCATCCGCGGTTATATCGATGCCATGAACCCTGCCTGTGAACTGGAGGTAGACGGCGGCGTGGATGGCGACACCTGCAAGCTCTGCATCGCCTCCGGCGCCAACGTGCTGGTGGCCGGCAGCGCCGTCTACAAGGCTACGGACATCCCCGCCAAGATCAAAGAACTGAGAGGGTAACATCCTATGGAGTATTTTCCCGCCCCGCTGGAAAAATTAGTGGAGCAGTTCGCCCGCTTGCCGGGCGTGGGCTATAAATCCGCCCAGCGGCTGGCCTTCTACGTGCTGTCCCTGCCGGAGCAGGAGGCCCGGGCCTTTGCCGACGCCATCATGGACGCCAAGCGCAACGTGACCCTCTGCCCCGTGTGTCAGAATTTGACCGCCGGCGGCCTGTGCCCCATCTGCGCCGACCAGAAGCGCGACGACGCCACCATCTGCGTGGTGGCCGACCCCCGGGACGTGATCGCCATCGAGCGCAGCCGGGAGTACCGCGGCCGTTACCATGTGCTTCACGGCGTGCTGTCCCCCATGAACCACGTAGGCCCTGACGATCTGCACATCAGATCCCTGCTGGACCGCGTGGCCCAGGGCGGCATCACTGAGGTCATCATGGCCACCAATCCGGACACTGAGGGTGAGGCCACGGCACTGTACATCGCCCGGCTGCTCAAGCCCTTCGGCGTCAAGGTCACCCGCCTGGCCTATGGTATTCCCGTGGGCGGCCACCTGGAATTCGCCGACGACGCCACGCTCATGCGTGCGCTGGAAGGGCGGCGGGAACTGTGAAACGATTTGCCTGCCTTGTTTTGGCCGCGCTGATGGCCCTGTCGCTCGCCGCCTGCGGCACACAGAAGCGTGAGACGCTGGAGCTCTTCGCCATGGACACCTACATGACCTTCGTGGCCATCGGCGACGGCGCTGATGACGTGCTGACTGACCTGAGCCGCACCGTCAACACGTTGGAATCCTCCCTCTCCCGCACGGTGGACACCAGCGAGGTCTCCCGTCTGAACCGTGACGGCTCCGCCGTCTGGGACGAGGACGGTGCGCAGTTGCTGTCGTGGGCGCTGCAGCACAGCCAGGAAACGGACGGTGCCTTCGATATCACCATCGCCCCGCTGGTGGAGCTGTGGGGCATCACCTCCGACAGTCCCCGCGTCCCCTCTCAGGCGGAGATCGACGCACTGCTGCCTCTGGTGGGCTATGAGCACGTCCACCAGTCCGAATTTTGCAGCATCTCTCTGGATGAGGGCTGCTCCGTCGATCTGGGCGGCATCGCCAAGGGCTACGCCTCCGACTGCGCCGCCGTCCTGTTCCACCGCAGCGCCCTCACCGGCGGCTGCGCCAATCTGGGCGGTAACGTGTACGTCTACGGCACCAACGCCCAGAACAAGCCCTGGTCGGTGGCCATTCAGGATCCCGCCGACAGCGAGGGCTATGTCTGCACCCTGAGCCTATCGGATGCCTTTGTGGTCACCTCCGGCGGCTACCAGCGCTATTTCACCGCGCCGGACGGCACGGTGTACCAGCATATTCTCGATCCTAAGACCGGCTATCCCGTCCAAAGTGACCTGACCAGCGTCTCCGTCGTCACACGGGGCGGCTTCGGCGGGCAGGGCACCCGTGCCGACGCCTACTCCACCGCCCTGTACGTTATGGGTGAGCAGGCCGCCGTGGACTTCTGGCGCGCCCAGGATATGTCCTTTGACATGGTGCTCATCACCCGGGACGGCCGCGTGGTCTATACCCCCGGCCTGGCTGACTGTTTCAACGAAAAGGACGGAACCGCCTATGTCTACCAGCTCCTCGCCTCCTGAACTGAAATGGAACCGCTTTGACGCGCTGGTGGCGCTGGCGGTCGTGCTGCTGGCCGTCGTCTCCGCGCTGTGCTTCTATCTGCCCAAAAACCAAAGCGGCGCCCTCACCGTGGTCATCGACATCTCCGGTCAGGAGGTCCGCCGTGTCCCCCTGTCCGACTTCACCGAGGCCACCGTCACCAGCCGCGGCTATACGCTGCACATTGCCGCCGAGGGCGGCGCCGTCTCCGTGACTGACAGCGACTGTCCCACCCAGGACTGCGTCCACACCGGGGCTATCTCCCGCGCCGGGCAGTCCATCGTGTGCCTGCCTGCCCAGGTGGTCGTCCACCTGGAGGGTGCGTCCGTGCCGGACGCGCCTGACGCGATCGTGGGGTGAGCACATGAAGTGGACAGCAAAAAACATCGCCCTCTGCGCCGTGCTGGCAGCGCTGGCGCTGGGGCTCAGTACCCTGGAGGGGCTGTTCCCCATCTCCCTGCTGGTGCCCCTGCCCGGCGTGAAGCTGGGCCTTGCCAACATCGTCACGGTGTTCGCCCTGTATCAGTTGGGTGCCGGCGCGGCGCTGGCCATTCTGCTGACCCGCTGTCTGCTGGGCGGACTGTTTGCCGGAAACCTGTCGGCCATGCTGTTCTCCGTGCTGGGCGGACTGACCGCCATGCTGGTGATGATATTCCTGCGGCGTCTGCCGAAGCTCAGCGTCTACGGCGTATCCATCGGCGGCGCGGCAGCGCACAACATCGGCCAGATGGCCGCGGCGGTCATCACCCTTGGCAGCACCATGGTCCTGGGCTATCTCCCCTTTCTGCTGGCCGTGTCCCTTTTCACCGGTGCGCTGACCGGCTTCATCACTGCGCTTCTGCTGCGTGCCACGCGGCATATCCGATTTCACTGAGAGGTACCACTATGGATAAGAAAGATCAGATCATTTTGCAGCAGCTGGACGTGATACGCTCCATGACGGAGAACAACGTCCGCCGCATGGGCAGTGACTTCTGGGGCACGCCCTTCCAGGACGTTGGCAAGGCCCCCGCCGCCCCCGGAAAGCCTGCCGCGCCCGAAAAGCCCGTCCCCCCCACCGCCGACGCCAAGCCCGGCGATGCCGCGCCCGAAAAAGCCGAGGAGCTTCCGCCTCCGGAAAAAATCGAGGACCTACTCGCCGAGCTGGACACCTACATCGGCCTGAACGTGGTCAAGGACGAGGTCCACGACCTCATCAACATGGTCCAGGTCTACAAGCTCCGCGAGCAGCACGACCTCCCCACCACCGATATGTCGCTCCACATGGTCTTCACCGGCAACCCCGGCACCGGCAAGACCATGATGGCCCGCATGATGGCCCGCATCTACCGCAGTCTGGGCATCCTCAGCAAGGGCCAGCTGGTGGAGGTGGACCGCAGCGGTCTGGTGGCCGGCTACGTAGGCCAGACCGCCCTCAAGACCCAGAAGGTCATTGAAAAGGCCATGGGCGGCGTGCTGTTCATCGACGAGGCTTACGCCCTCAACGGCAAGTCCGAAAACGACTTTGGTCAGGAGGCCATCGACACCATCCTCAAAGCCATGGAGGACCACCGCGATGACCTGGTGGTCATCGTGGCGGGCTACACGGAACTGATGGGCAGGTTTATCCACTCCAACCCCGGTCTGGAGAGCCGCTTCAACCGTTTCCTGCTGTTCGAGGACTACACCCCGGAGGAGATGTTCGAGATCTTCAAAATGCGCTGCGGCAAGGGCTACGTCCTCGCGCCGGAGGCCGAGCCCCTGGTCCGCGACTACATCGCCGATGAGAGCGCCGACCCCAGCTTCGGCAATGCCCGCGGCGTCCGCAACCTGTTCGAGCACATTCTGGTGGCGCAGAACAACCGTTTGGCCAAGATGCCGACCGTCACCCGCGAGGACCTGATGACCATCACCCCCGACGATGTGCTCCATGCCCGTGGCAAGCTGGACGACTGACACGCAAAAAAAGAAAGCCCGTATGGGCTTTCTTTTTTTGTTCGCTCAGTGCCGCTTCTTGCCGACCCACGCCATGCCGGTGACGGACAGGACAGCCGTCACGGCGTAGATGCCCACGCCCGCATCAAAGGTCTTGGGGCTGCCCTTGGTCTCGTCCGCCTTGGTGTCGGTGGTGGGATGGTAATAATACCCGCCGGTGGAGGGGATGGACTTTGTAACGCTGTACGTACCATTCTCATTCCTGGTCATCTGGCTCCCGGACGCAACATAATCACTGACATCACTCTGGAAAGAACCCTGGTTAATGACTACTTGGCCACCATCCTTTGTTTCCACAGTGCCACTG
>VOFB01003252.1_pt1 | contig 11782 bp, 19 predicted proteins | sample 5384141 | NCBI WGS metagenome assembly VOFB01 (sample SAMN12384721, study PRJNA508395) | human gut metagenome | isolation source: healthy gut A | host: Homo sapiens
ACTGCTACGCCAATCGGAAACGGCGTGCCGGCGGCTGGGGCTTGTACATCAAAGGATACAGCCAGCCTCATTTCCGCATATCGGCTGCCGGAAAATACGGCGCAACCATCAAATCTACATCATCCGGCAGACGTCCACCACGGGGCCCGGATTCCGCCATTATACGATCCGGACATCGAATCCGGCGTGCTGACCCAGGCTGGGACGTGCACCTTAAAGGCGACCGTGACCGATAGCCGGGGTCTGACCGCAACAAAGACCCTGACCTTGGAGGTGGTGGACTACGAGCCACCCCGGAATTTCTGACGCCAAATTCGAACGCTGCCTGGCTGACGGGACGCCAGATGACGACGGACGTATCTCAAAGTTTATGCCAAGCTCTCCATCTCACCTTGCAAAGGAAAAAACAGTTACACTGCTACAGTGCAGTACCGGATCAAGGGCGCATCCACCTGGCAGACAGCCGGGAACTATGAGACCGCCGCGACGAAAATCTATAATATTCGCATGACAGACAGTATTTACGAAGTGCGGATTGCCCTTCAGGACGGAATCCAGACGTCTTACGCGGGGCTACACTGGATATCGGGACGATCCTGTACGAGTACGATCCTACAGGAAATGAGCTGAAATTCAAGGTGCCCGTGGCGTTTGCGTCTGGCCCCGACTATGTGGTGGATTCCGGCACATCCGGGAGCTGGAGATATCAAAAATGGGCCAGCGGCATCGTGGAACTGTGGGGCGCTCATCAGGTGAAAGCCTCGTCGTCCACGGCCATTGGCAATGGATATTATTCCAGCCAATTTTCGATTGCTCTGCCTTTCGGGATGACAGGGGCAGTGGTGAGCGGAACGGCCAGCAATATTTGCCATATCTGCAACGCCGATGTGGAAGGGCAGGTTGTGGTATTCCGACTATCCAATTATAGCGGGATATCCACAACAACACAGTACACGGCAAGATTGCATATTAAAGGGGTGCTGGCATGAGCCATATTGCAATTGATATCAATCATCAGCAGCTGATTGCAACTGTGGATCATCCCCTGATTGCCCGGAGCGTCGGGCAGGCGTCCTTTCAGCCGCCGCCGACGAAACCTGGGACGGCTACACAATCACTATCGTATTTGCGACGGCCTATACGCAAAAATCCTGCCTGTACACTGGCGGGACGATGGACGTGCCCTGGGAAGTGCTGGACCGCCCCGGATACCTCTGGATCTGCAGTTGGCCACGCGCCGGGCAAGCGCCGGCCCACCGCTATCATGCGGCAGCCGCTGACAATCGCGGCGAATGGGCGCATTGAGGGCAGCCCCCTCAGGAGCACACCCCCGCCCTCTGGGAGCAAGTACTGGCCCAGATGCAGGCAGCCGCCCTGACGCCGGATGAGGCCCTGGAATCCCTGGCAGAGGCGGGGATGCTGGAGCCGGTGGCCGATAGCAGAGGGGCAATTTACACGGATGGGGATGGAAATATTTGCTGTATTTAGGGAGGATAATATGTATAACTTTATAAAACTGAGCGATGCCCCGGAGGCAGAGGATGGTGCCACCCACGTGCTCGGCACTAAGGAAGGCCAAGTGGTACGCGTCCCCGCATCGGGATTGAGTGCGGTAGCGCTGGATTTGGATATTGGCGAAGCCGGTATGACCCCCAAAGCGTGCTGGATGCCTCCGCACGGGACGCGAATTCCTGGCCGGCGCAACGCTGAAATTACCCACCGGGGAGGCTTATGCAGCCGATGATAGTGGCAAAATTTGTGGCCGAGGAGTTGTACACGGCGCTGAGCGATTATATCCGGCGCGGCTGCGTGCTCCTATTCCGCCTATTTTCCGGTGAAGAATTTGCCGACGCAACGCTGGTGACATCCGTGATGCGCAGAAATTACGGCGAGGCTCGTATGCTGCGATTATTTGCTGATAATCTGGGATACATCGCTATTTTGATCGCGACCCCGGAGAGGTGTGAGAGCCGCTATGAAGGAATCCATTATTACGCTATTGCATGGAATCAAGGCATGGGGCGATGCTCGCATATCCCGGCTGCGCGAAGAGCTGCAGCGCCAGATCCGGGCGGCGCGGCAGATGGCAGTTGCAGCAAAGCAATCTGCTGATAATGCCGATAAGCGCATCGGGCAGCTGTGGGATGGCGTGGATGGGGCGTATGAGCGGCTTTCGGAGTTGGAGGCACGCCCTAATGAGGAATTAAGGCTGATCAGCCACGATACTTTTGCAGGAATCCGTAAGCGCGGTCGAAATTCCAAGCTTGTCCGTGCCCCTTTCAGAGCTCTATGTCCAGGCTCTATATCCCCGGCAATCCCGATTCGCCGCAGAATAGGGTTACGGCGCTGAAGGTGCTAATTGGCTTGGCGAAATCGAGCACGACAACGCAATGGCAATATGCCTTTGATCTGGCAGCGCCCATACAACTGGATTTGTATTTGCCCGTGGCCGCGTCAACTTGCGCACGGGCGAGTGCGAATCATCATCCGTGTATGTCGAGCATCCCGAAGCCGGGCGGGCGAATCCTTATAGCTCAGCCACATCTCATTATTATGGGCCGTGGAAGCTGGATGCAATGAAAGGCGCCAATGATTTTTCCTATGATTTCGTTGAGGGCGGAGGGAAGATAAATGGGATACGCATATCTGCCGGCCTGGGAAATGTGTTCGTGGCCGAAACTGAATTTCTAATTATGGGGCGATGAAGATATGAGAATTTACGAAAATGGCGTGTATAGAGACGCTACACCGGAAGAAATCGCCGAACTGGAAGCTCCTGATGGCCGCCGCGCCCCCACCGGAGCCCACCACGGAAGAAAAAATAGCCGCCCTGCTGGCGGCAATCGAAGGAGGAATTAAGGATGCCTGATATCTATGCCGCTCTTGCGGCAATGGCCCGGAGGGCGGCCGAGGAAGCCCGGGCGGCAGCGGCCACAGCCCAGGCCGATGACGTGATTGCCGATTCGGCGCTGTTGCTGCCCTGGGAGCCTGGCAAGTACGCCATTGGCGATGTGCGGACGCATGCCGGCCAGCCCCTGGCGCTGCTGCCAGGCACATGATATTGTGGGCAACGAGGCCTGGGCCCCGGCGACGCGCCCGCGCTATGGGCCCCGTACCACGCTACATCTGCCAAGTGGGCACTGCCTTATGTGCAGCCCACTGGCGCACATGATGCCTACCAGGCGGGCGAGTACATGCGCTGGGCGGATGGGCTGATCTACCGGTGCAAGGTGGATGCCACTGTGCATGGGCCGGTTGCGCTGCCCAGTGCGTGGGAGGTGGCGACATGAGCAACGATGAGATCGCGGCAGCTATTGCTGATGTAGAGAGCCGGGCCAAGAGCAATACCCACCGCCTGGACAAGATGGAGAAGCGCCAGGACAACCTGGACAAGCTTGTGGCCGCTGTAGCCGGTGTGCAAAAGGATTTGGAGCACACGCAAGGCGATGTCGCAGAAATCAAGGGGACGTCAAGGCCATGATGGAGGGCCCCAAAAAGCACTGGGACGCGGCCATTGTGGCGATTATCACGGGCATTGTCAGCGCACTTGTTGGGGCCGCTATGGCCCTGATTATCAAATAATTTTGGAGGATATGATCATGAAAAATTGGAAAAATTGGATGAAGGCCGCCGGGGTGCGGGCGATTAAAAACGGTGGCACAGACCGCAGTGGCCACCATCGGCACCAGCGCCATGCTGGCCCAAGTGCGGACTGGATTATGGTGGCGTCTGCCTCTGCACTGGCTGGGCTTTTGAGCCTGCTTTACTAGTGTGGCGGGGCTGCCCGAGGTGGAGGGCTAAGCTATGGCAAAAACTTTTAAGCTCGCCCTGAACGCAGGGCACGGAATGCACACAGAGGGAAAACGTTGCATGAAATCCCTGGATCCCAGCGAAACGCGGGAATGGTGGCTGAATCAGCGCGTGGCCAACTATGTGCAGGAGGCAGCAAAGCAGTATGAGGGCTTCGACATTCTCCGCACCGACGATGCCACCGGCGCAGAGGACGTCAGGCTCTCCACCCGATGCGCTGCCGCCAACAACTACGGTGCCAATCTGTACCTCAGCCTACACCACAATGCCGGCATCAACGGCGGACGTGGCGGCGGCGTGGTAGCCTTTTGCGCCCGGGGCAGCACCATCGGGGCACCGTGGCGTGATGCTCTGTATGCGGCTGTGGTGGGTGCTGGTGGCCTGGCTGGCAATCGGGCCGAGCCCCGGACAGAGAAGAATTTTGATGAGCTGGTGGGCACGTCCATGGCTGCCGTTCTGATTGAGTGCGGCTTTATGGATAGCTCCACGGATGTGCCTGTCATCCTGTCGGAATCTTACGCCAAAGCCATTGGCTACGCCGTTGCTGAGTGCATCGCCACCCGGGCGGGCCTGGCCAAAATGGCGCAGCCTGCAGCGCCCACCAGTGCCCAGGGCTTGAGCCGGGGCGATGTAGAGGCTATGATTCAGTCCGCCATTGCGGAAGATCGCAAATCCCGCACCTTTGCCACTCTGGATAAAGTGCAGGATTGGGCGCGCCCCACGGTGGCCAAGCTGCTGGATAAGGGCGTCCTGCAGGGCGATGGGCAAGGGCTCAATCTGGACTATGATCTCCTGCGGACCCTGGTGATCCTGGACCGATTGGGCAAGCTGGATTAAGTCCAAAGCATAAAATTATCCCCCCTCCTGGCAGTTTTTGGCTGCTGGGGGGATTTTTTGCATTATAGAATTAGATCTCTTGCCCATCCGGGGAAGCGGAAATGGAATACGAATTCTGCCCCCAGGGCCGTAGCTATTTCTGATAATTCTTCCCGTGTCAGAGTGTTCCTCTTGATTTTTGATTCAGATTCGATGGCGTTGTGCTGATACGCCGGGCCAATTCTGCCTGGCTGACTCCGGCATACGACAGTGCCATTTTGATCATCTGCTCTGTAGTCATAGCCATTCCTCCTTGCTCTATCAGTATATAGCATTTCGCGCACAGCGTCAAGCAAATTCTAAAAAAATTTAGAAAATATCAACAAAAGGCTTGACAACGTACAGCGCTTGCTGTATACTGTAGGTGTCAGGTGGGAAGCCCACCGACAAATCTAAGGCAGGAGGAAAGGACATGGATAGCGTGACCGCCAAGGAAATCAGCCGGTTGATCGACTGGCTGAAATCAAAGAGATTCCGGATGCGGACATCATCGACTGCATCCAGAATCTCGCAAAATAAAATAGGCTCCCCGGCCTGAGAAACCACAGGGAGCCTAAAGCGAAAACCCGGAGGCGGTGAGGATCCTGCCGTCCAAGCCGCCTCCATCTTATCACAAATGGCAGAAGAAAATCAACACCAAAAAATGGAGGAACAATAAAATGAAGAAGATCATGACCGCGACCATCAACCCCTGCACTGAAACCACCGGCGAGTACCACCTGAGCGAGGCCCGCGAAGCCGAATTTGGCCGCGAGTGGGGCGGCAACATCCGAGCCTACATCCTCAACGCCTCCGAAGATGAGGATGCCGCACGGGAGGCCATGGCCCGGGAGTACCCCGGCGCCATCCACAACCTGCCTACCGGTGCAGTCGTGCTGACTGCCGAAGACGGCCGCCCGGTGGAATGCTACTGGGCGGTGGAGGAATGATCCCCACCGGTAAGGAGGGCGGCAGAGTTGCCGCCCTCTACATCCGAGTGTCCACACTAGATCAAGCCCGGGAGGGCTACTCTCTGGCCGCCCAGCAAGCGGCCTTAGAGGCCTGGGCCGCCGCCCACGGCTACGCCACGCAACTGTACGCCGATGAGGGCATCAGTGGGAAGGATATCGGTCACCGCCCCGCTATGCGCCAGATGTTGGCCGACGTAGAGGCCGGCAAGATTGCTGTGGTGGCGGTGTGGGCCTTTGTCCAGGCTCACCCGGAGCGTGGGCTGACTTGTATGCCACATTGGAGTTGCTGGCGGCCCATGGCGTGGCGCTGATAAGCCACACGGAAGCCTTTGATACTAGCACCCCACAGGACGGGCCATGATGGGCCTTCTGGGCGTTTTTTGCCCAAATGGAGCGCGAGATCACGGCTGAGCGTGTACGGGCCGCCATGGCTGAGGGCGGCTCAGGGAAAGCGCACCTGCAGCTGCGTCCTGGGCTATGATCTGGATGGATCTGATAGCCTGGTGCCCAATCCCCAGGAGGCGGAGATCATCCGGTACATATACAGCAAATACTTAGAGCATAAGTCCCTCTCCGCCGTGGCCGAGCTATGCCAGATCAAGGGATACCACGGAAAGAGAGGAGAGAGATGTGCGCCTGGAGCGTAAAGTTGATTCTCACGCGCCCGATCTATGCCGGATACAATAGCTGGCACGGGCAACTCATCCGGGGCCAGCACGAGGCCCTGATCGGTGTGAGCGATTTTAATCGGGTGCAACGATTGCTCGCCAAACCGGCTACTGGGCGCAGGGCTAAGTGTCGGCCCCGGGAGATTTCCGCAAAATGAAAGGCGCCCTCTCCTTCGCCGGGAGGGGGCGCTAGTTGACTTTTGAGAGGCTTTTTCTCAGTCTGGTTTCAAGTCGTGCCCCCGTGTGGGGCACAACTATAATACCTCAGCACCGGCAGAAATGCAAGGAAATGATAGAGGGCTACCCTTCTAGGCGGCCCTCTATCGCAATATTTCCCGCTGGCCACCTTGATAGAGGGTGGCCGCTTTGATTTTAGCGCAACTGTTGATTGCAAACGAAAAATGTTGGGTGCAGATGAAGTGCAGGATGTATCCGGTCGCACTTGCTTGTAATTTGCTAGTTTTTCGCCTTATATGTAGTCGCATTTTGCTGCATTTTTGAGGCTTAATTGTGCTCAAAAAAGCAGAAAAATTCAAAAAATTCGGCAGAATTTAAGGAAAATTTTTAAATATGCCTTTTAAGCAATGGGTCTGGAGTTCGAATCTCCAGCGGGTCACCACGTCGTCGCGGACTGCATATCGTTCGCGACGACTTTTTACAAAAGTCATCTCTCACGCATTCCGTCGTCTCCTCCTCTCCAAACCGAACCCGCTGCACTGGGCTTCCGGTTTGGTTTTGGCTGCAAACCTGAAAGCAGCGGCATCTATAGTGTTGCGATGTTACAAAACCATATTATACAAACCTTTATTTCTGCGGAGTTGGCTTTGCGGGGAACAGTTTGTATGAGACGGAAATAGGGCGGATACCAAAAATCGAGCGGCTAAGTCGTATGGCTGAGCCGTTCGGTTTTTTCATATCATGTTTTCGCAGATGAAGATACCTGTTTGGCAGTTAAGCCGCTCCTGCAATCGATTTCTACCTAGACCGAAAAAAATTTGCCCATAACTTGACACTACCCACTTGCAGGCCAGCTTGAAGAGCTTCCCCCAAGTGGATTGAGCATATATCGGCCTCGTAAAAAGCAAACCGGTTCACCCTGGGAAGGGTTAGCCGGTTTGCTTTTTGGTACATCTCCTGCCTTCCAAGCGAGGGAGGTAAATCATGTATTTTCGTTTTTCAATGCATCGATGGGGTTTTCTCGCTTGATCCGTCCCATGGCGTAGAGCATGGTGGAAAAACCACAGCAAAGATACTGCACACTGCCACTGCTACCGCGCTCCAGGGGACCTGGAACGAGCTGGAAACAGCTTGGCCCACAGCTTCATAAATGAGCACCGTCATAAGACCAGAAAGGGGCACTCCAAAAGCCAAAGCCCGGAAGCCATAGAGAAGGCATTCATAATTCATCATCCGGTTTAGACCTAAACGGGTCATTCCTACCGAGCGGAGCATGGCAAATTCCCGGCGGCGCAGGGCCACATTGGTGGAGATGGTGTTGAACACATTGGTCGCAGCAATGAGGGAGATCAGAACAATAAACCCGTAAGAAAACACGTTTATAATGGTAACCAGATTCCGGTTGGAAGACTCCTGGCCCCGTACATCTATGACCTGACCACTGCCAGTGTAGCTTCCCCTGCTCCAGAAGAATCTCCTCCAGAGACTCTGCCGTCTCGCCATGGCTGCTGCTGGTAAAGCAGACGGAGGTCTCACTGCCATCATCGGGAGCACTTGCGTAGGGGTAGATCAGAATGCACCCGCCACCTTCTCGTTCTGACACGCCCAAAGGCAGGTCCTGTACGGTGGGGCCCAAGTGAATGGCAGCGGTTCGGGTGGGACGGCTGACCTCCTCTCCCTCCTCGTTCAGGAAGAAATCTCTGGCAGGGGCTACCGTACCGGGTAGATCCTCCGCAGCATTTTCGGTATGGCTGAAGAAGTAGCCCGCCACCTCCTGGGGCTGCCGAAGGGCCGCCGTCTCCACACCGCTTTTCAGAAATGGTAGGTATAAACCTGGCGCTCATAGTTTCCGCTTTTCCCGGTGGCATAGATTACGGTGCTGCCTCGGTTGTATACCAACGGCAAAGGGGCTGCAGAGTTCAGATACTGCCCGGCATCCAGCCCCTGCTCCTCCAGGAACTGCCCATAGGTGTGCTCATCCACATAATACTGCTCTACAGGAATGGCCACTTCCCCTGAAAGGACGGGTCTGTGCAAGCCTGCCAGAACGCCGCAGACGATGCCTCGCCATAGCGCAGGTAGGTTTCATCCAGCTGGTCCTGCTCCAGGAGCAGGTACCCCTGCGCTTCCTTCCAATACGCGCCTGCTTTGACACCTTTGCCTCCAGCAGAGCTGGAAGCAGCGCTTCCGGATCGGATTCCCCGCTCAGGTAGCACACAACGTCATAATTGCTGACAGTCAGCGTCTCATCCACCGTGCTGGTGAGGTACATGCAGAAGGAGCTGGCAGAAATAAAAGGACCAAACTCAGCACCAGGGACACAATGGTAGCCCGGTAGCGCCGGCGGCTGCGCCGGAAGTACTTCTTGGCCAGGATTCCTCCAGTCCGAAGAGGCGGCCCGTCAGGCGGGACACCCGGACATCCTTGCCCCGGCTGTGGATATCCTGATTTTGCCGGATGGCCTCCAGGGCCGTCACCCGTGTGGCCCGCTTGGCTGGAATCCACACGGAAATCAGCACCGTCACCAGGGCAATGACCGCAGAAATCCCCACCGAGGCCCAGGAGACCCGGAAGCGCATGGGAATCTCTGCTGCCATCATACCCTGGAACATCCCCCAATGAAATGTAGCGTAACGGCCATGCCTCCCCATACCGCAAAGGATGCCCAAAGGGAATCCCTATGGCCGAAATCACCCCCGCTTCATACAGCACAGACCGGCGGAGCTGGCCCCAGGTGGCGCCCACGGGCGCAACAGTCCAAACTGCCGGGTCCGTTCAGAAACAGAGATGGAAAAGGCGCTGTAAATCAGGGACACAGATCCCAGCACAATGAGAAAAATCAAAATGGAAGCCAGATTCACAAAGACCCGGCCAAAGTTATCATACCGGAACACCCCGTCCGCAGCCAGCAAGCTCAGTTTTCATCCTCCGGCAGATTGTGGTCCCGGATGACGCCGTCCAGTTCATCTATATCCGTTGTTTTGTAATACAGCAGATAATTTTGAGGGCCGTCCTGCTCCGGCACTGTAAGAAAGGTATACCCCGGCCCGGAATAGGGCTCAAAATCCGGCCGCTCATAAAAGCCCACCACTGTGTAGCGCCCAGTCTTTCGGACCTGGATGGACTCCCCATCGCACAAAGGGTTATTCTGGTTTAGGGAGTATCCATCCAGCACACGTTCTCCCAGCGTCAGCTCCACAGTGTCTCCAATCTGAAGGCTGGCCCCCGCCGTTTCCCGGGAGAGGTAGTGGGTGGGGACCAGGATTTCTCCCTCTCGCTCCGGCAGGCGCCCTACCGGCCGGACCGGCATGGTATTCAGGTAGGTCTCATCCACGCCCAGCAGGTAAATATAGGGCTTTTCCTCGTTCCGGCTCTCACTTTCTGAATAGCCAAGTACTTCCGCTGAGGCCACATGGGCCACCCGGCTGTCCTCCAGCAGGGTTTGCCGGACTTCCGGACTGGCGTCCTCCACACGGCCATACCAGTCGCCGGTTTCGTACATCTCGCAGTCCCGGTAAAGCCCTGGAAGCTCACCACGATGGTGGTCACGGCGCAAACCATGGCCGCAGAGAGGATCACTCCGGCGATGGTCACCAAAGTCCGAAGCCGGTTCTTCCGGAGGGTCTGTCTGGTCACCTTGTGAAACACATTCATCTCGAATCACCTCATCCGGGTAATTTTGCCGTCCTCAATGGCCAGAATGCGGTCAGCCTGGAGGGCTATGGACTCGTCATGGGTGATGACGATGAGGGTCTGCTCAAACCGGCGGTTGGAGTACTTCAGCAGATCCACAATGTCCTGGCTGTTTTTGGAGTCCAAATTTCCGGTGGGTTCGTCAGCCAACACCACCGCCGGAGCGTTCATCAGGGCGCGGCCAATGGAGACTCGCTGCTGCTGGCCGCCGGAAAGCTGATTGGGCAAATGCTTCTCCCGGCCCTGCAGGCCCAGGGTCTGGAGCATCTCCTGCAGCCGCTCCTGGTTCACCTTCCGTCCGTCCATCAGAACCGGCAGGGTGATATTCTCCGTCACATTGAGCACGGGGATCAGATTGTAAAACTGGTAAATGAGTCCCACCTCCCGGCGGCGAAAAATGGCCAGTTGATCCTCGTTCCTTTTATACACATCCTGTCCATTCATGTACACCTTACCACTGGTAGGCCGGTCTACACCGCCCAGAATGTGCAAAGTGTGCTTTTCCCCGACCCTGAGGGGCCAATGATGGCCACAAACTGGCCCTTGTCTACAGAAAAGGAAACTCCATCCAGAGCCCGGACCTGATTTTCCCCGTTCCGTACACCTTCGTCAGGTTTTCCACCCGCAACATTTCCATAGTAGACGCTCCTTTGCTCTTGATGGAACCAGTATATCACAGGCAAGTGACAACCCGGTGACTGTTCCGTGACAGTTCTGTCACATTACGCCAAATGGACCGGCACCGGCCTGTCCAGCGCCATGGAATCCGGCGTCACAATGCAGTCCATGGCCAGAATTTGCACCCCAGACGCTGCGGCTTTCCGAAGCGCCGCGCCAAAAGCTGGGTCCGTCCGGTCGTTCGGGGCAAAAATACTTCACATTTCCCATTTGGATAACAAACAAAACGTACGCCCTGTATCCCGCGGCTGCAGCCTGGGCCAGTCCCAAAAAGATGCTTGGTCCCCGCAGGGTAGGCGCATCGGGGAAACGAACCACCCCATCGTCCTCCAGTGTCACGCCCTTGACCTCCAAAAGCACCGGCGTCCACCCTGGAGGAAAGAAAAGTCGAAGCGGGAATCCCCATGCGTCCACTCTCGCCGCAGCGCCTCCACCTCTCCCAGCCCCCCGGCTGACAGCCCTCCGCTGCTGCCTGATTGGGCGCCTGGGAATCCATGTTGATGAGCCGCCCGGCTTTCTCCACTGCAATCAGATCATAGTGAGTTTTCCGCCGGATTCCCGTCAAACCGGCACCAAACCGGGCCCCTGGCAGCAGCAGCTCCCGGCAGCGGCCTGTGTTTTCACATGACAAATTTCCTCCCGCCCCTTCAGCTCCACATGGGCCACAAACCGGTTCGGCCTGGTACAAAACCGGGGGATCATCTCGCCATACTTCATGGTATAAAACACCCTTTCCGCACCATACTATACCAGGTTCCCAATCCCGGCGCAATAAAAGGCAGCTGAAAAGTTTCCTGGCAAAATTAGAAATTTCTTCTTGACATTTGGCCGGTTTTTGCGTATAATAATAAACGTTGTTCCGCCTTGGAGCCAAAATACAGGGGATTTGTGTAACGGTAGCACACCGGACTCTGACTCCGTTTGCGGGGG